>Ga0066192_1000064_pt1 | contig 16703 bp, 18 predicted proteins | sample WorMetvacBELIZE1_FD_58707 | JGI IMG/M metagenome (GOLD analysis project Ga0066192, IMG submission 58707) | Marine gutless worms symbiont microbial communities from Max Planck institute for Marine Microbiology, Germany - Olavius vacuus BELIZE.1... | ecosystem: Host-associated > Annelida >... | reverse complement strand
AGTGCGTAGTAGAAGCGCTCGCAACTTTTTTGATCAGCGAAGCGGAACTGGCGCGATTTCCGACTGGTCCGTCAAGGAGTCGGTCCGCGTCATCGTCAAGCGCATCCTCCGCAAATACGGCTACCTGCCCGACAAGCAGGAGTCGGCGACCAACACCGTTCTGCAACAGGCCGAGCTGCTTTCGGATTTCTGGACGGAGGAGACGATAGCATGAGTCAAAAGTCTCCGACGAGAGCAAGAGACAAAGTCGCGTTACCGGTGCGACAATTCGAGAGACTGGCAATTGACCATATAACCGTTGAGTTTTTTGGTCTGAGCTGTTCTTGCGAAACCACCGCGCAAGTTGCCGCTCCAACGCCTGGTATTGAAACGGGTTGACGAACTGTTTCCAAAATGGAAATAGTTGAGGACCGGGCGCTGCCGCGAATTCCATGCACGCCGGGCTCGCTGTGCCTCGCTCAGGCGAGGCAGCCGGACGAACCGGAGTACCTCTCATGACGACAAAGAACAAGAAAGACCCCAATCGTTCGGGCCCAGAGAAATCGAAGGCAGTCGAATGGGTCGGCGGCAGCGTTTTGGTGCCTGCTTACGTCACTGGCGAGGGCGAGCCGTACCGCCCCGAAGCGCTGTTCTGGATGAGCGCCGAAGGTGCGATTGTCGGCTCCACCGTGGCCAAGCCGGGCGAGCTGCTTTCGATGGCCAGCGAAAGTCTGCAGGATGCCATCGAGAAGTCGATGTTCGGGCGACCTGCACGCCCGACGCGCGTTCGTGTGGCCTCGGATGAACTGGCTGATGCCCTGCGTGAGGGGCATCCACGGATTGAAATCGTCTGCGCGCCCACGCCTGAGCTCGACGAGATGCTCGAAATGATGCGCCAGAAAATGGACGAGGACGGCGCGACCGAGCAGTCCTACCTGTCGCCCGACATCGGGCCAGATGCCATGGCGTCGTTTTTCCGAGCCGCTGCGAGGCTCTTTCGCGCCAAGCCGTGGAATGTTGTGCCGAGCGATCAGAGCCTGTTCTCCGTGACCATCGAGAAGCTCGGCGTGCGCGACGCCGCGATGTCGGTTATCGGCCAGATGGGGCAGAGCATGGGACTCGTGCTCTTCTCTAGCTTGGATGACTTCGAGGCGTATCTCGACGCGGCCGACGCCATGGAGTACGGCGAGGAGTCCGAGATGCCTCCCCACTTCGCCTTGAACTTCGAGCGTGGGGCGGACCTTGCTCCCGTACTGCGCAAGGAGATTGCCGAGCACAACTGGGAGGTCGTGGACGCCAATGCGTATCCGTGGCTGGTCGTGATAGATGAGGAGCTGGTGGCGCGTCCGCCGAGTGCCGGCGAGGTCATTATGGCTGAGGCCATCGCCCGCGCACTGACCAACGTGATGGCTGAGAAGAAGGCACTGCGCGCGGCGTGGAAGGGTGGCGAACCGTTATCCCGCAGGCTCTCGGTGGAGACCCAACAAGGCGAGATTGAGGTGACTCTAGGTGCGCCCTACATGCGTACGCCTGTCGTGTTCGACGCCACTAGCAACATCATGGCCGATCTCGCAGCGCTTGCCCGCCAGGATGATGAGGTCGATCCAGAGGCCCGCGAGCCCCTCGAAGATGAGCTGGTGCGTCGTTTCGCAGAGTCGCCCGAGGCAAAGGATCTCGACGAAATCCAGGCCTGTCGCTTCGTAATGGATTTCGCTTCAAACTACTTCGGTCAGACCATCGCGACCCTCGGCGCATCCGAGCTGAGAGAGATCATCTTCGACATCATCCCGCGCAAGGTGATCATCGACGCATCCGAGGCGCGCTGGGTCATCGAGGAGAATCGCGCTTTCTACGGGTTCCTCAAGCGGGAATTCAAGCTGAAACAGGCCGATGCCTGCCTCAAGGTGCTCAGTGACGCCGCGATCAAAAAACTTGAGTCGGCTTTTTCTGACAGCAGCAACTTCGGCATGGCCAAGTCGCTGTTCACGGCTGGCGCCGATGCGGGATTCGACATGCAGTCCAAGGAAGGCATCGAGGCCTGGTTGCAAGCTGTACAGGGCAAGCCGTTGCCGCCATCGGTACGCTTTCCTTCGTTTGATGCCTCACCGCCATCAGCGAAGAAGGCGGCGAAGGAAAAGAAGAACAAACGCAAGGCAGCCCGCAGGGCCCGCAAGAAGAACAGGTAGCCGATGGCTACTTCTCCAAACGGTTGCCTGGGCTGGTCGCTCACCCTTCGAGCGGTAGAGGAGTTCGCGAGACCAGCCCCTCGACCACGCCGGTCTCGAACTTCGACCGTCGTCTGCTCTTCATGTTTGGCGCCTTTCGGATCCCAGGCCAGCGCCTCTCGCACACCGATATGTCCTGTATCCAACGACATCAGTCTGCCCCTCATCGAGAACGCCTCCCAGTCGTTTTGCAAGTGAGATCGCACGTTCATTGGCAGGATCAATGCGGCTGACAAGCGTTGTCAGGTCCGTATTGGCGAATGCCCAGTCTCGCATGGCCCAACCGGCCTCAAGAGCATAACCATCGAAATCCGACACGCGAGGTGCACCAAGGGTCAGTCGATGGGTCTCGATGGTCGGGATAATCACTGTACCGGGGTCATGGTCCGAAGCTGTCATTTGTCGAACATCTTGTGAAACGCTGCGACCATCACTGCCGCCGGAACTTCTCGGAAACGGGTAGCAATGATCCAGTGGTGTCCAAATGGATCTCGTACACGCCCAGCTCGGTCGCCGTAGAACTGGTCCGCCAAGGGGAAGATCTCCTCAGCGCCCGCTTCGATTGCTCGGCTGAATACAGCGTCCGAATTTGCAACGTGCAGGTCCAGCACCACGGTCGTCCCCTTGAGCGTCCTTGGGCTTGTTGATCCGATTTTGGGCGTTTCGTCTGCCAGCATGATGTGGGTATCCTCAATCTCGATCTCGGCATTCATGCATGTCCCGTCGGGAGCCACCAATCGCTCTCGGACTTCCTTGGCCTCAAATACTCGCTCATACCAGGAAATCGCATCACCGGTGTCGGTGACTTGCAGGTAAGGGGTGATGCCTCTTTTCATTGCTTGCTCCTCATCTCTTCCGGGGTGCCCCCGGCTTGAGCAGATGGTCCACGCCAGTTCATCCCCATGTAGCAATCTCCGGCTTCGAGCTCGTCGAGCATCTGCTGGAGGCGCTTGTCCTTCGTTTGCTGTCGCTTGGCTTGGTTGATCCACCAGAGATAGTCATTCTGCTGGTAGGGCGGACGCTGAAGATATCTGTCTAACAGCCCTGATGTGGTCAACGATTCAGAAACGAACTCTGGCATAGGTTGCAGAGGACGTTTCAGCCGACCCCGACCGTGGTTAGGTTGGTGGGTCATTCGATGCGGACATCCCGGCCAACAGCATGGTCGGCGTTTGCCTTCCAGAAGCTCGGCGCACAATCGCTCGATGTGCTTTTGCCTTGTTTCCGGCTTCTTTACGGAGATGACCCAGCAGATCCACTCGTTGCGAGCGAGAGGTGTAAGGGCGTTCCACACCGTTCGTACGTCGGGGGCAGCATTGAGCGCTTCTCTAAGATCGGTTGGTACTTTGTGCGCTACACCGCCAGCTATTATCGAGTTGCCCATACTTGTCTCCTCTGTCAAGAGGCTTGTCCGCGCAGCCTTTTCGGCTGAGATCGGAAACGTTTGCGCACGTTCGCAAAGCCTCCACAGTGACTTTTTCCAACTCGGCTGAGCTGCTTCTTGGTCCCACGTCGCTCTAACCAAGCTGAGAATTTCGTCCACCGTGGGTTCTCCGGACGGCTCATCATCTCGTTCTCCTGGGAATCGAACATGGCATAAGATGCCGTAAAAGAACAAGAAAGAAAAGAGTCCGCTAGTCAACCCGATGAAGAATCCGTTTATCTTACGATGAAGACACCATGAGCCCTATACCCAACTGAGCCCCAGGAAGAGAACAGGTTTTTTCAAACTCCCAAATGTAACAGTATTCGACGGGACCGCCCAGACTGGACCCAGTCCGAGATCCAGGAGAGCCGAGATTGCCCGTCGGGGAGCATCACTCGCGCTCGATATCCAGGAGAAAATTCTGTTTATGGGACGGGTGGACGGGATTGAGCTCACCAGTGAGAGGACTATACGCAATGTGCTGCGGAGTTTGGAATGGGGAGAACAACGGCGTTGGTGGTCAGCAGCGAGGTCAACCAAATAGAAAGTACGCTATAGTGCGTATTTCTACGAACTATGACGCAATAGTATTGACAATTACCCAATATGGATATAGTGAATTAGGAGGATCTAATGGGGGACATCGTCGTGACCCTGAAGCGTAACAAGGTAGCTGTACTACTAGACTTTGTTTGATTTCAGAGATTTGAAGCATACTGTAGCAAGCGCGGTTTCAAAAAGAGTACTCTGATTGCACGCTTGATTCGAGAACACCTTGAAAATCAGGGATTTTCAATGCAGCAGGGTCTTCCCCTCTTGCGACTGGCAAGCGACAAACGTGGAGACATTCGATGGCTAAAACCTCAAAGGAATTCAAATTTTATGAGTTTTTTGCCGGGGCAGGAATGGCTCGACTCGGGTTGCACCCCCGTTGGAATTGCATGTGGGCAAACGATAATGATCCCAGAAAAATCGCTATCTACAAACATAATTTTGGTTGCGGACACATTGATCCACGAGATGTTGCACAGGTTGCAAATGACATAGAAAATGGGATCTTTAAAAAAAGGCCGGGGATACCGAGTTTTCCTCTCAATGTCGATATGGCCTGGGCCTCTTTCCCCTGTCAGGATCTTTCACTCGCCGGATGGCAACGCGGAATGTCAACCGAACAAAGCGGCTCATACTGGCCATACTGGAAAATTATGTATGCCCTCCAGAAGATCGGCCAGAGACCACCAGTCATAGTGATTGAAAACGTAAGAGGTCTTCTCTATGGCGAGAGTTTTCGTGACCTTTGTGAATCGCTGGCTGCCTTGGGCATGCGTTTTGGCGCCTTTTTGGCGGACTCAAAGTGTTTTGTGCCTCAGAGTCGACCAAGAGTATTTGTCATAGCTGTCGATGATCATGTGAATTTGGCGGGCCTCACTTCCGAGACTATGCCGAGAAACTCATGGTTTCCGACTGCCGTTGAGGAGGCCTATACAGCCTTATCGCACGAATTGCAGGAGCGCTGGGTTTGGTGGGAAGTCGCACCAGCTATCAATGGTCAGCCAAATATTAATTCGATTTTTGAGGAGAATCCTCAAGATGTTGCCTACAACACTAAGACACAAACTGACCGTTTGCTTTCTTTGATGACTCCACGTCATCTCGATAAAATAAAGATTGCGCAAGATGACTCCGAGATACAGCTAGGCTTTCTCTACAAGCGAACTCGGAATGGTCAACAACGAGCTGAGGTCAGGTTTGATGGCACCGCGGGATGTCTCCGCACTCCTAAAGGCGGTTCAAGTCGACAAATAGTTGTGGTTGTCCGTAATGGAAAAGTCATGACTAGGCTTCTTTCGCGCATTGAGGCTGCTAGACTAATGGGACTCAATTTGAACGATAAAGGCCGACTACCGGGGCGTAAGAAAAGCTTTTTTCCAAATGGTTTTTCATACAACGACGCCTATCTAGCTATGGGCGATGGCGTTGTTGTGCCAGTGGTCAAGCATCTCGCAACAACGATTCTCGATGAACTTGCGTCCAGAAACAGATCTGTTAGGACTCCGTTGACGGCAGGAAAATCTCCTCAGGAAAACGCAAACGCTCTGAATCCCTTTTTTGAGAAAGTTGATCAACATATTGCGGCATGGTCCGCCTCTGGCAAATAAGGGGACGTTGAATGGGGTTTGAAACCGCTGCGCCATGTCGTCATCGAGGAGCGCCACCGGATGATCTTGTCAATCAAGTCACCCACTTGCTTGAAGAAGTAGTAGCGAAAGACGAACCATACCTTCAATCTAAAGGAATTAGCGTTGATGAGTTTGAATGCGCCTTTCCATCAGCAATTGAAAGGATTCGTGGAAGTTGGGCTGCTAACAATCGAGATAGGCGAGACTTCGCTGAAATTGTGGTTAAGCATCTGGCTCAAACGAAAGTTATCAAGGGCTACGATGTGCCGAGATATGGAGACAGCACTATCTATAGGCTGATGTTGAAGGATGGAAAACACATCGGCGTAATTCAGAAGGGCTGTCCTGATGGCGCCCATAGCAGTACAAGGTGGGAAAGACCATCTTGGGCGGATGAGCTTTACCTATGGTGGCTGTGCTCAAGTCTCAAGTTTGAGCCGGGTGAACACGTTTGGAAGGGAATATCCCGGGTGCGGAAGAAGGTGGCGCGGGAAGCAAAGAATCAACTTGACGGAGTTGTTTTTTTTAATAGCCTTTGCGGATCGCCGCAGCGTCCGTGTCCAAAGGAATTAAGAAATACTATACAAGGTGGCATAACGTTGCCACCGCCATGCATCTACATTTTTCCGGGTTGGAAGAAAGGTGAAAACGAGTTGAATTGGCGGGGAACCGAGAATCGCAGATTTCCCGCTGTGCTTCTTTCCGCATTTGGTGTTGCTCGTTCAGAAGCGATAAACCATGTTGGATATGTAGGTTTTCGAATCTCTGGTTCTGATGTGCGAACTGAAATAACGGCACGATTTGGTCCGGCGAGAACCTCATCGGCGAGAGGATAGGCATGGAGAACAAATTTATGGACCAGGAACGAGTGGACTTTCTTACGGAGAAGATGAGTGCTTCATCAAAAAAGGGACTCTTACCGGCGTGGCCCAGAACGGACAAGGAGCTACATCTGGTGGATATTGAGGTGGGTTGGGTGAGGTTTTCTACTCTCAACCACCGAACCCGAGCAGAACAACAACGCACGATTCACAAGACTGGAAACGTCAATCTTTTTACTTCGGATCCTATGGGGCAGACAGCGCAAAAAGCTCAGTACGAGATATTGTGCGGACAGGCAGCTTTTGATGAGCTGAAAAAAGATCTGAAAGAGAGAGGTCAACAAGAACACGCTGTTGTGACCGCCGAAGGGGTTCTCATCAATGGCAATAGGCGAGCCGCTGCCTTGAGGAGTCTTCTTCATGATGACAACAACCTCAACTGTCGGTACGTACGTTGTTTGGTTCTCCCAGCGGATTCAAGCTCTTCCGAGATACTCCTACTGGAAACAGAGCTGCAGGTAGCCAAAGACTTCAAACAGGAATACTCTTGGGTGAACCAAGCCCTGCTCATTGAAGAGCTTTACGGAAGCTATGGAAGGGATTTCAGCAAAGTTGCGACCCTGATGCATAGAAAAGAGAAAGAGATTCGTGAAGACTACGAAAAGATACAGCAGGTCAATCAGCTCGTTGCGTTGTCTCAAGAGAAATGGCTGCCTGTAGATTTCGAACCAAATGAATCCGCTTTCAATGAACTGGCGAAGCATATCCGCAATAAAAATGCAGAAGAACGTGAAGCCGTTCGTTCCGTATACTTCCTTGGCACTCTGGCGGGAGTTAACTATCGCGATTTACGACATCTTCGGCGAGAAGACGCGGAGAAGCTTGTTGCGGATGAACTTAGAGGCGACGAACAGCTCTCAGAAATATTAGAGTTATCCACCAGTCATTCTGAAGATGATGCGAATAAGGATGAGCTTCTGGAAAGTGCGCTCGGGGAGTCGAACAATGTAAGTGAAGTGCGTCAGGTTTTAGAGTTTGTCGCAGGATTGGATCGCGAACAGCCAGTGAAATTGCCTTCTGGATCAGATGTTGAAGTGTCAGATATCTATAATCAGCTCGGACGCGCAGTCAACAAAGCGGCAGAAGAGGCAGAAGAGCAGAGGAAAGACGTCAATGCTGTACGCGCTCCAATCAAACGAATGGAACGCGCGTTGGATGAATTGACGCGTGCGCGTGATTCGCTTGCAACTGCTCGAACGTTTTCGAGTTGGGATGAGGCTAAGTTTTCGACGATGGTTGTTGCTGTTGATTCGAAACTCAACGAGCTGAAGGATGGCGAGTGATTGAACTGGAACTATATGAGGCAGATCGTCCTATCGCGATCATACAGAGGAATCAGGAGGAGGACCTTGGTGGATGGGCGCGTCTACAGGAGTGCTTGTCTAGGGGTGTAGTTGGCGGCGGCCCCAATCATATGGAAGTCCGTGCTGATGTTCTTCTCTCCGAACTCGAAGTGCTCCGTGAGATTAGACGTCTTTTTTCGATCGATTTGCACATTGGCGAGAATCTTCGAAGTCGTTTGCAATCGATGGCCAATGATCGCAGAGCTCGGGAAACAGCAGTAAATTCACCACCCGCAGATCCGCAACAAATTCTAAACGCACTTGCCGCGGGCGGCTTCAAGCGAACTCTCAAGCAATTTCAGCTAGACAACGTTTGTCATATCGCAGCACTACCGCACGGCGCCGATTTTTCTGTGCCTGGCGCCGGAAAAACAACTGTGGCGCTTGCAAATTTCGCTATCCAACAATCAAGAGGCAATGTCCAGCAAATGCTAGTTGTAGCGCCTCTTGCCGCGTTTGCGGCATGGAAGGAAGATGCCGTCGCATGTTTTGAAGAACCTCCTAACGTTTCTGTTCATTTAGGCAACTCTAATCCTCTCCCAACGACAGCGACTATCCTTCTCACGAATTATCATCGACTTGCCTCTGACTATGACCGAGTTCGATGCTGGGCGAGTAGAACGCCAACACAAGTCATCTTGGATGAAGCCCACCGAGTTAAGCGTGGGCGTGCCGGTGTGCATGGACGAGCGGCGTTAGATCTTGCCTTTGCAGCTTTGAGGAGAGATGTCTTAACAGGAACACCCGCGCCTCAGGGAGCCCACGACTTGGTGGCGATGGTTAGGTTTCTCTATCCTGGCCAAGCTAAACAGATTCTTCCACCGGATGCGTTTGTAGAACGACTTGGGCGAGACCCAGATGTTCTTGAACAAACTCACCAGGCTGTACGACGGTATTTTGTGCGTGCATGCAAATCGGATTTGTGTTTATCTCCAACGACGATGCAAATTCTGTCAAGGCCAATGGGGCCTGTGCAGCAGGCAATATATCAATCTCTTGTTGGTCGTTATCGCGGGGCTTTTCAGTTGGCCGATTCAAGTAGACGCCATCTTAGGAAGTTGGGCAGAATTATTATGTACTTATTGGAAGCCGCGACAAATCCGCTTTTGTTGACTGCGGGATCGGATGCCGACGACCTGCCATCATTTGAACATGAGCCCCTGCTCCTTGAAGGCACAGAACGACTAACAGACCTTCTCGCAAGATATGCGGAATACGAAACACCCTGGAAATACGAAGAAGCGCGTCGCATTATCTCAGAAGCAGCGTACAATGGCGAAAAGGTGCTTATTTGGACGAATTTCGTTCGCAATATTCGTCATCTACAAATGCTACTTTCACAGTGGAATCCAGCGGTGGTTCATGGTGGCATTCCACCTAAAGATGGTGCATCTCCCAACGCCCCCACAACAAGGGAAGATGAGCTTGACCGTTTTCGATTTGACGCTGACTGTTCTGTTTTGCTGGCAAATCCAGCAGCCTGTGGAGAGGGTGTAAGCTTGCACCATTGGTGTCATCACGCCGTCTATTTAGATCGGACATTTAACGCAGGGCACTTTTTACAGAGCCAGGACCGGATACATCGGCTGGGGTTGTCAAAGGAAATAACTACTCGATTTACGATCTTTTTGAGCGAGACCTCAATAGATGATTCAGTTGATCAGAGACTGCGTGAGAAGGTATCCGCGCTTGCTCGGTTAATGGATGACCCAGGACTTGTTCAAGTAGCTTTGCCAACCGATGAAGCGTTAGATGATGAAATAAATGGCGATGGCGATCATCAGGAGGCAATCGATCAGCCAGATATTGAAGCCGTCATACAGCACATTGATGGATATGTACTATGACTTTGCCAACACGGGGGCTTTGTCATAGCGTCTTTTTACTCACCTACTCTGCCAATTCTAAGCGAAGAGAGTCAGTTCCTGACTGGGTGGCTGCTGCCCGGAGGGCGCCAACATTCATGGCAAACGCGCTGGCAATAGATTCCGTAGCACATCTGCTACTGGAACGCGGACTCGCTATACTAAAAGCCGATGGTGTTCATATCGATAATAAGCTTGTCGAAGCTGGTAATGAAGCTAGTACAAAGACACTTGCCGCAATTGCTTCAGTCTTACTAAGGATTCAGCCCCCTCCTTGGTTCAAAACAGCAGTACGAAATGGCGTTGTTTCACCGGAGCTGATACCAACTCAGGACGAGAATTCCTTAGACTGGCTTGGATATTTCAGGGACGCAATTTTTCTTGATATTGCCAATAGAAATTCTGAAAAAGACGATTTTCGCAGTTGGCTTGGAAGCCTTGGCGAACACGTAATGCTGGGCAGTGAAAAACACATGGGGCGAAATGTGATTCATGCGTCAAAGATCAGTGATTCTTTCGGATATGATATTGAGAGTCAGTTGGGTGCTACGACCCGATATATTGAAGTAAAGACCTGTTTGGCCACAAATGCGGAGTATTTCTATATTTCGAAAAACGAAGCAAAGCGAGCGCAGGAATTGGTGGAATCATGGTGGCTTGTCCAAGTTATTTTTAATCCCGTGTCTGCGACTGTTCAAAACGTTGAAAAAGACCATTTTCAGTCTGCGCGATGCCTTTCAGCAAAGCAATTTAAAGAACTTCTGCCCCAAGATACGAAAACCGGTATGTGGATCGAAGCGGCTCGCATTTCACCCGAAATTGAAAATTGGTCAGAGTGGAAGGTACAAATCCCTCCGTCATGGATCTATCCGGGCTACCGAAGTGACGCCAAGTGATTGGCTAGCTCACTAACTCCCGCGTCAACGTCACACTCCCATATCACGATTACGGTCCATCCCAAACCCCGGAGTTGATCATGGTTGTTTGCGTCGCGTTGTACATTTCTGTCAATCTTGCCTTTCCAATAGGCAGTATTCGATTTGGGCATTCTCGTGCGCGGGCATCCATGCCAGTGCCAAAAACAACCGTTGACAAAAACCGCAGTCTTCGCAGCCTTGAAGACGAGATCGGGACGCCCAGGAAGGTTTTTGTCATGAAGGCGATAACGAAAACCCATGGAATGAATCTCTCGTCGAACATACATCTCCGGTGAGGTGTTTTCTAATTTTACTGCCCTCATGATTGAGGAGCGTTTTGCTTTATCTACAGTGTCCGCCATTTTTCAAGTCTCGCTCTGTCACCGTAAACTTATGCTTTTATCTGAGTCAACCAGAAAACACCGCCAACTCTAGAATTGGCCATTTGAGTCTACCACCTGTCCCCGTCGCGACCCGCTCTCTGCGCTTGAGAGCAGAGAATCGACCCAGATTGAGAGAAAAACGGGGCGGAGATGATCTTAGAGTGATCACAGGTTCGGAAGTGAAGGCGGTTTTGCGTGAAGGAGTCATGAGCCCTATACCCAACTGAGCCCCAGGAAGAGAACAGGTTTTTTCAAACTCCCCGTTCGATCGCTTGTACGAACCCGCTCTCTTGAGAACCGCAAAATCTGCAACGACTCTCAGGCGTCGCAACCATAGATCATTATGCGTGTTTCCGGATTTTCTCATGCGGAGACATGAAAACGGGCACCCAGCGTGGTCTGAGCGGCGCGGTGGTTTACAGACCGTTTCTCCGATTCCGTCGTTGACTTCAATGGCTCCGCTCTTATCGAATGCCAACAATCAGGGGGGCGAGCAACATCCACAGCTCGCCGGAAAAATGTGGCGAATACCTTCTTTTGGAGAACGAGAGCTTCGCGAAGGACGATGGAGCCTGTGGGGATCTCCTGGCTTCCTACAACACAGGAAGCTCGATCTGTGACAGGCCGCTTGGTCCCCGGGCGATCTCGAGGGTGGGTACGCCTTTGGCCGGTATCCGCGCGAAGGTTTCGGCGTCGGCGCCGGCAATCGCCACGCGGATTCTTCTCCCGCGTCGAACCAGAGCGGAGATCGGCATGAGCCGAATTGTGAGCTCCACCCGCTCTTTGATCGGCAATGGCGCCATGTCGGCGCGTTTGTAGCTACGGTACATCCCTGGAACGAAGTGGGGAGCGTCCTTCTCAGGGGAGAGAGCGCGGTGAATGCCCCGCAGGTTGCCCTCGGTGAGATACCGGACGCGCCCGCGTTCGTTGACCTCCTCCAAGTAGATGATGAACGCCCCATCATCGTGAGTCGAGGAAAGGTGGATCCGGGCCACGGGATACCCGGTGACCTCCAGGTCCTGTGCGAGAGGTTTGGATGTGTAGGTCAACAACCGAAGGTCGGTCTTCGCACGATCGGAATAGATGACGGGTTTGGCCAAGCCGGTGTGCCAGCGGTTGTGGGTTCCCGTAGTTGCCTCGAAATCGACCTGGTATTCGTCCACATCGTCGGCGACGGGAGCCTCTGTGCCCAAGCCGTGCTCGGGGCTGGAAATACCAGCTCATCATCTGGATGCCTGGAGGGGGAAACGTCTCGGCCTGTTTCCAGGTCTCCGCCCCCAAGGTGTAGTAGAAGATCTTTTTGCCGATTATGGTTTCCTTCGATCGAAGCACCTTCTCGAGAAACCGAGTGGAGAGCTCCCACTGTTCGGGCTGTGTCGGGTCGGGTTTGCTCTTCGGTCGCTGAAACGGACTGCCATGAGTGGTCATCTCGTGGCTCCATGCGCCGATGACCCCAATTTGAGGGTTGTCGAGGGTGTGGAACGCGCGGATCACCGAGTCGGCGGTGTTTGCATCCATCCAGCTGCCCCAGACGAAAAGTGGAATCCCAGAGGCCGCGATCGCGGCAGTGTGGGTAAACACACACCAGTCATCGATGCTTGAGCCGGTGTCGCCAAACGGATCGTCCCGGCACACGACCTTGGAAATCGTCGAGAAGATGTCGGTGTTGGCCGTGTGAGCCTCGAGGGCTTTGGCGAGCTGGGTCTTCGACTTGCGATCCTCGTCGATGGGTCGCACACCCTTGATGATCCACTTGCCGTACCAAGGCAGGGGGAACCACACGGGAAGCTGGTTGGAATCCAGCTTCCTGTTGCCCTCGCTCCAGGCGCTCATGAATGCCTGGTTGGGGATGCCGCCAGGAAAAGCGATATCGGTGTAGACATCGAACTCGATCTCCTGGGGAACCACTCCCTTGACGGCGTCGACGCCGGTGGAGGCGAGAAGCGCAGCGGTGGATCCTTCGTATGAGATCCCAACGGCGCCGACATTGCCGTTACACCAAGGCTGTTTCGCGGCCCAGGAAGCCACCTCGCCGTAGTCGGCGAGCTCCTCGGCGGACCACGGGTGAGGGCTAACTCCGGAGGAGGCCCCTGACCCACGGGCATCGACGATGATCATGGCGAATCCACGAGGAACCAGATCGTCCGGCCTGGGCTCTCGTGGGCCGATGGGTGCTCGGTTGGGCGGGGGGTCTCCCAGACGGATCTCGAAGCTGCGCCAGTAGCGCGTGAGGATCAGCACGCAAGGCACGGGGCCGCCCGGGTCGGGTCGCGTTGGCAGCAGCACGTCCACCGCGATCTCTACCCCGTCGGGCATGGTGAGGTAATGGGATCGCGCCTCGATTCCTTTGTGGGTTTTTGCTGGCGTACTCCCAAATAGCTCGAGCAGTTGTTCACGACTTCCCATGATTCTTTTCCCGCAGTCCGCTTTCCGGTACGTCGGTGAGCTCCCGAGCCAATCGCGCGGCGCATTGCCGCGTCCGCTCATCGCCACACAGGTCGAGGCTTATGTCCCACAGCCGCTGCCAGTCCTGCGGGTCGTCGCTCGATGGGTCGGCGCCCACATCGGAGAACGCGCCACGGCTCCAGGTGAGGAATCGCCCTGACTTCGCGTGGCTCGCCACTTTGTCTTCAGTGAACAGCGGCGCCATGGTCGCCCCGCACTCGTCTATGGAGATGAAGCGTCCGAGCCACTTCATCACCGTGGCAATGGCCTTCATCAGGCGGGGGATGATGTTGAGCTGGTTGCTCCACACCGTCTTGTGAATCTGAAAGCCCAAACAGGACACCGAGGTCTGAGGGCGTGAGCCGTAGAGCTTGTGCAGCTGTTTGTAGAACAGGTGCTTGGCGACCATGCCGAGGCCGACGGCCGCCTCGAAGCTCCACTTCTCCTCAAGCTGGAGGTTGTCAAAGCTGAGCTCGCCGACCTGGGTCGCGTTGAACACCACCCGTCCGCCGTGCGCCGAGGCCTCGAGCAAATCGAGGAGATTGAGGGTCAACATGAAGTGCGCAAGGTAGTTGACCTGAAAATGTTCGAGCAGGCCATCCTCGGTCTCCACGCGTCGGGGCGCATAGCCGAGGCCGGCGTTGACGAAGATCGCGTCGAGGCTCGGATGTCGATTCCTAATCTCATCGACGGCCGCGCGAACATCGCGAAGGCGGGCCAGGTCGCAGCGCACGAACGACACGCGCTCCGGAGTGGCGATACGTGCCAGGGCATCGCAGGTGTGTTTGCCCAGCTCTTCCGAACGGCCGAGGATGACGACCTCGACGGCAGATTGCGCGGCCAGGGCCCGGGCCACGCCCAGCCCCATGCCGTTGGTTCCGCCAGTGATCAAGACCTTCATTCCCGTTGTCTCCTTGTGGATAATTCAAACACGTATCACCGTCTTGCCGCGCGCGTGACCCTTCCCCTGGCGCTCTACGACTCGGGGTACGTCGCCGAGCTCGACTCGCTCGGCGATGGCCGGAACCAGTTTCCCCTGCTCGGCGAGCTCCTTGAGCACGATGAGGTCGTCGGGATTGGTGTGGGCCATCCACGGCCCGACCACCCAGCCCTTCACCAGCGAAGCCAACGCTACCTTGAACACCGAGCTGATGGCGCCGGCGCTCGACACAAAGCGGCCACCTGGTTTGAGGATTTGCCGACACGAGGCCAGCGGCTGGCTGCCTGCAATATCGAAGATAAGATCGTAGCACTGGTCTATGTCGGTGAAGCTCTCGCGGGTGTAGTCGATGATGCGATCGGCACCGAGCTTCTCGGCGGTCGCCACATTGTTGGTGCTGCAGACGGCTGTGACCTCCGCGCCCAGCGCCTTGGCCACCGTGACCGCGAAGCTGCCAACACCGCCGGAGGCGCCGTTGATCAGTATGTGTTGCCCGGACTCCAGCTGGCCATGGTCACGAAGCCCTTGCAGCGCCGTGACGCCCGCAAGAGGGATGGCTGCCGCATCCTCAAACCCGAGGTTGTTGGGTTTGCGCGCCAAGAGCTTCTCGGAGACACAGGCATACTCGGCAAAGGCGCCACCGTCGGCCTCACCAAAAACCTCATCGCCCGGTTTGAAACAGGTCACCTCGCTACCGATGGCTTCCACCGTTCCGGCCAGGTCGCGACCAGGCACGCGCTGCTTGGGTTTGAAGAGCCCGAATCCGAGGCGAGCAATCTTGGGCGTGCCGGTCACCAAGAGCCAGTCAGCCTGGTTTACCGAGCCCCCACGGACCTTGACCAGAACCTCGTCATCTCTCGGCTTTGGCGCTTCCAGTTCCCGAAGACTGAGCACTTCGGTCGGCGCGCCGTACTTTTCTTGAACGATAGCCTTCATGGCGACTGCTCCTAATTCAGCGCCCTGGCGCCGGTGAATACTTTGACAGGTAGCCACGCACGAGCTCCAAGACGGTTGGATACTGCTCTACAAACATCCGGTGGCCCGCGTCGGCGACCTCGGCGAGGATCACGCGCTTGAACAGCCCAACGTGGTATTCCCGCTGGAAAGGGGTCCCAAGGGCTGAACATTCACTCGCGATCAGCAACACCTCGGGCTCGAATGCCTGCAAGCCGAAGGCGTAGTCGTACGAAAACCCCGTGCCGCTGGCGCCCATGAAACCCGGACGCACCGCATCGATCTCCTCGACGGCAAATTCTTCGGTGAACTCGCTCGCCGAGATCCTCTCGCTCAGCCCCATCCCCCGCTGGTCCCACATGACGACGAAGTAGGCATCGGCGAGCTCGCGAAAAGGAAGGAACGCCCGATGGTCGGCCAGCAAACCGTGCAAAAAAGGAGCGGCGGGTTTGCCGGATCGCCGAAGGTCTGAAGATGAATCGCCCGGCTCTTGCCGGCCACTGTGATCACGGCGCGCGGGAGCGCCGGGTCCTCATCGACCGTCGGCGGTACCAGGTAGCCGGGGCCGCCGAGTGAATCCTGCGCCCCGAATACCTCGCTCGCAAGCCCAACGGAGATACGACCACCGGAGAACGCGGGGAGCTGTGCCAGTGGCAGGTCGAGACCGATGGTCATCTCATTGTCGAACGCGAATTTCAGATACTGCGCCCCCGTGGCTTCGAGCTGATCCACGGGCGTTGTCTGCTCGAGGGCCCGGAACATGTAGGACGCGAAGAGCTTGCTGCCCTCGGCCATCACCGCCTGCACCATCGCATCCCGGCTCTCGAAGTGACGGTAGATGCTCGGCGCTGAGATGCCGACCTCCTTGCCGATTCGGCGCATGGTCACCGCCTTCAGCCCCTCGGCTGCAAGCACACGCCGGGTTGCATCGATGATCTCTTGTAGTGTCGCGCCTCATGCTAACTAAGGTAGCATGAAGAGCTGCAGGAATCAATAGAAGTATTTGACTCACATAGAGGAGCACTGGCACATGATTGGAACATTGTTAACTTCTAGGCAGCGTGTTCGCAGCACTCGGATATGCGGTCCAGTGCTCCTCTCAATTCTGCTCGCAAACGTGAATGGCTGCATCGAGCCAGGGGACCCCGGGACTCTAGTGCCGCCC
>Ga0066192_1000062_pt1 | contig 16952 bp, 11 predicted proteins | sample WorMetvacBELIZE1_FD_58707 | JGI IMG/M metagenome (GOLD analysis project Ga0066192, IMG submission 58707) | Marine gutless worms symbiont microbial communities from Max Planck institute for Marine Microbiology, Germany - Olavius vacuus BELIZE.1... | ecosystem: Host-associated > Annelida >... | reverse complement strand
ATAGTGATCGGCTCCATTTTTGCCGGCAGTACTGCCGGCAAAAATGGAGCCGATCACTATGGAGCGGGAGGGGGCGGTGATTCCCTTCATAAAGCCGCTTCTCAAGGCAGGGGCGGCAAAGGTGTTATTGTTCTCTACATCGATTAGTGTGCTTTGTATATTGCAAGCCCCATAGCAGGCATTAAGGGTCTTTTATATCCGATATCCAAGGTTTTCTTTGGCGGGATGGCTTCACTAAGCTGTGGGGATTCGGTTAGAACTGATTAATGACTATCAGAATTCTCGATAGCGACTGGACGCTCAGTGTTGCCTCCGACAGCGCGATGGCGCCGCCTGTGGAGGCGCTTCTGCCCGCGAGTATCCCGGCCACCGTTCCCGGGGATATCGCCTCCGATCTGCTGAATGCCGGTCTTATTGCTGATCCCTACTATGGCCGCGGCGAGCTGGACTGTCTCTGGATCGGCATGGTTGACTGGACTCTTTCCACCACCTTCCCATTGAATTCCAGGGAACTCGCGGAGTCATCCCTTTCGGCCACACTGAGTTTTGGCGTTGTGGACACAGTCGCCGAGTACTGGCTCAACGGAATTCTCATCGGAAGCGGTCAGAATATGTTCCGCCCCAGCTGTTGGGATGTCTCATCGGCCCTGCGCCAGGGAGAAAACCGCCTGGAAGTGCGCGTCAGATCTCCAGTGGCGGCTTCCGAAAAGCTGGCGGCGGATTTGGCCTATCCCATCCCATGCTCAGTGCAGTTGCCCTGGCAGTGGAAGCATCGCAATTTGCTTCGGAAAGTGGCCTGCCACGGGGGCTGGGACTGGGGCATTACTTTGATGAGCGGAGGGCTGTATGAGGCGCCCATGCTCACGCTCGGCGCCGCCGGGCGAGTGATATCACTCAGCACTCAGCAGGTTCCATGTTCCCAAAGCAGTGATTGGATTCTGAATGTGAGCTGCGAATACAGAAGCAATATCGAGCAGGAGATTACCCTGCGCTATGATTTTGACCGGAAATCCACTCAGGAGACTTTTCACGCGCTTCCCGGCATCAATCAATTCGATCATCGCATTGATGTGCGCCAACCTTCTCTCTGGTGGCCCGCCGGTGAGGGTGAACAGGCACTCTATCCCCTGGTACTGAGCGGCAGGGAGGAGCGCGTCGAAAAACGTATTGGATTTCGCAGCATCGAAGTGATTGTTGCCGACGATGAATACGGTCGGGGCATGCGCTTTCGGGTTAATGGCCGGGACATCTTCGCCAAGGGAGCCAACTGGATACCCGTCGATGCCTTTCCCGCCCGGCAGACAACGGAGGTTTACAGGCGCCTGCTGAAGGATGCCGTTGCCGCCAACATGAACATGATTCGCCTTTGGGGGGGAGGTCAGTATGAAAAGGATGTTTTCTATGATACCTGCGACGAATTGGGTCTGCTCATCTGGCACGATTTGATGTTCTCCTGTTCCCTCTATCCCGCGACTGAGGATTTCCTGGCTGAGGTGGATGAAGAGGTTCGCTACCAAGTAAAGCGCCTGAAAGATCATCCTTCCATTGCCCTGTGGTGTGGAAACAATGAAAATTTGGGGGCGCTTAACTGGTTTCCCGAATCCCGTTCAAACCGAGATCGCTATCTGGTGGACTACGACAGGCTCAATGAAGGTGTGATCGGGCGCGCGGTGAAGGAACTTGATTCGCCGTGCCGCTGGTGGCCCTCATCGCCCTCAGGGGGATTGGGGGACTACTCGGATTGCTGGCACGATGATACGAAGGGAGATATGCACTATTGGAGTGTCTGGCACGAAAATCTGCCCTTCGAATCCTATTACGATGTTACTCCAAGATTTTGCAGCGAATTTGGTTTTCAGTCTTTTCCTTCGATGAAAACGGTTGCCGCCTATGTTCCGAGCGAGCAGTGGAATGTCACATCAGCGCTGATGCGTCATCGCCAGAAGAATAATGATGGAAACAGCATCATACTTTCCACCATGGCCCGGTATTTCAGGATGCCGGCAGACTTCGCCGATTTTCTTTGGCTGAGTCAGGTTCAACAGGCCTATGCCATTCGCTGTGCCGTCGATTACTGGCGTTCACAGCGTCCGGTTGCCATGGGCGCCCTCTTCTGGCAGCTCAATGATAACTGGCCGGCGGTTTCGTGGTCGAGCATTGAGTATGATGGCAGCTGGAAGCTCCTTCACTACGAGGCCAGGCGTTTCTTCGCCCCCTTACGCCTTTCGCTCTACCGCAAAGACGCGATGCTCTATGTTTACCTGATTAATGATTTGAGCCAAGACGCGCGTGGTTCACTTCTTCTGCGGCTACTGGGCTTTGATGGGCATGAATTGAAACGATGGGATTTAGGTGAGTTTCGATGCCCTTCGGGTTCGGCTTCAGAGGTTTTTTCGCTGCCTCTCGCCGAGCTGGCCAAAAAGGGGGCGCGATTTTCCTATACCGAAGTGAATCGACATGACGCGCCCGATGTGGTGGAGGAGGGGTTTACCGATCGTTTTGTTGTCGGCGAGTGGCATGGGGCTGGATTGGCCTTGGGCGCTACTCCGATACAGAGCAGTCTGTTTCTTACCCGGCCACGGGATTGCGAGTTGGCCGACGCGCGTATCAGCGTCAGCGCTGGATCCGATTCCTTGTCCATATATCTGGATAGTGACCGGCCAGCGTTTTTCGTGACGCCCGAATGCGATCTGCCAGGTCGCTTTGGGGATGCCGGGTTCACTCTTCTTCCGAATGAGGGCCGAGAGATTCGGTTTCTGCCACGCGTTCAAGGAAGGCGGGCACAGCACGCGAAGACGCTGATTTCCTCAGCGGAACTGGCGTTAAAAACACAGGCGCGGCATCTGCGAGGAACGTATCAATGAGTGGCGGGCCTAATCGCGTCTTGAAAAAAGGTGTAGAGTGCCGACATCGGGCGCGATCCAATCAAGGAACAAAAGGAACAAACATCACCCGGGTGCCATCGCCATAAACATCCAGTATCTCAAGCTTTTGAAATTTGCCGCTTGCGTCTGATTTTCCAGGGCTGTCGGCCACGGCGTCTCTCGCCCTCCTTACTGCCAGAAGCCGCTGCGCGCCCGCGGGGCCGAGCGGCAGTATGAGCAGTCCCCTCGGCGCGAGCTGTTCAAGCAGAGCGGGAGGGATGTGGTCAATGGCGCAGGTAACCATGATGCGGTGATACGGAGCGCCCTCTTCCCATCCTTGATATCCACTGCCCATTTTGCGGCGGATGCGACCGATCCAGGGGCGCGCTTTGGTGAGTTTGGCAAAAAGCGCGTCGGCTCTGCTGGCCAGGGTGCTGACGCGTTCAATCGTGTGGACATGGGGGCTGAGAACCGCGAGCATGGCCGCCTGATATCCGCTGCCGGTTCCTATTTCCAGAACTCTGTGTTCCGGTGTGGGATTCAGCGCGGCGGTCATGCGGGTAACCATGTAGGGCGCGCTGATGGTTTGGCCATCGCTCAGGGGCAAGGCTGATGATCGGTAGGCAAACTGCCGATGGCTTTTGGGAATGAACAGCTCCCGGGGGGTGAGCAGCCAGGCGGCCCGGGTGCGCGGTGGGGCCAGATGAGCGTTGCAATCCCAATCTTCAGGCAGGCCGTTCATATCTTCATGAACGAGCATGCGCATGGCCGCGTTCCACCGTTCTCGGGCGAAGCTCTCATCATCATTGAAATTCGCTGCGGTTTCTTTTATGAAAATCTCGCGATCGGATGCCTTGAGCGTGTTGACAGCAGGCGCCAGGCTAGCTGATTCCGGCCATCTTTGCAGGAAGTCTGAGTTGTTGAGCACTCCGATCATCTCTTTAGTATCCAACACCGTGGAAGGCTGTCAAGAAAACATTTTGGGAATCTTGAAAAAACCCGTATAATCGGGGTTATGAAATACCGGTGGCTTCTTTTTGACGCGGATGGCACCATTCTGGACTACGATGCCGCCGAGGCCCATTCCCTGAATTCCGCTATGGGATTTTTCTCGCTGGAAATGACGCCTGCCATTCTCGAACTTTACAGAAAGATCAATTCGGCACTCTGGGCCGAATTGGAACGGGGCAGGATTGATCCGGAAACCCTGAGGGTGAAGCGCTTTCAGATATTGGCCTCCCGGATGAACTGGGATCTCCCGGCGCAGCACTTAAGCGTTCGTTATCTGGCCGAACTGAGGCGTGCAGGTTTCCTGATGAGTGGAGCCCGTGAAATGCTTGATTCCCTGCCTGAGACAGTGAAGAAGGCGGTTATCAGCAATGGGTTTCGAGAAATCCAGCTTGGGCGTCTCAAACAGGCCCGGCTCAACGGTGTTTTCCAGCACCTCATCGTTTCCGAAGATGCTAAGGCTGCCAAGCCATCACCGCGGTTCTTCGATTACACCCTAAAGCACATCAACTTTTATAATCGGGATGAGATGCTCATCATCGGTGATTCGCTAAGTTCTGATGTAGCCGGAGGGGCGGGCTACGGTATTGATACCTGCTGGTTCAACCCCGAAAGCAGGAACAATCCCACTGCCATTATCCCAACCTATGTGATACCCGATTGGGCCGGATTGTTCCCGATTCTGGAAGAATGAAACAATAGGAAGGTTCCATGATCCGATTGAGCAGGAAACCACGGCTAGTGGGAAGCATCCTCAATGGGAAAGCCCAGATTGGCCAAGGCCGAGAGGGAATCTGCGGCGTTCAAGTGCAAAATGAAAATTCCGCCCAGATCTTCCCAGGAGGCCTTCATTTTCAAGCGGTCGTCTATGAGAACTGGTACGCGTCCATCCATGCCTTGCTCGGCCATCCACGTGTGTGCTAATTCTCCCTTGCGGCGGGACATTCCGGCAATTACTGGAACATCGGGCCCCAGTTCCCGTTCACACCAGTTGCGCTTCTGGGGTTCTGCCCATTTTCCCATGGGCAGACCAGTGAGAATTACCGGATTGAAGCGAATCAGTGAATCCCAGAGCAAGCGACCATCTCGCATCCAATTGAGATTCTCATAGAATCTGCGTGTGCGGGCCAGCACCGGCCACATCTGGTTCGGAAGGAGTTCATCCGGCATCTTGCCCGTTAAGCGGAATACGGCGTTGTCAAAATCCACCAGAACACCATCGAGATCTACAAAGAGTTGGTAGCTCAGGTAGTTTATCGATGGCATGAGATTCAATTATCCTCTTCTAATGACTCGACAATACTCGGCAGCTTCTTTTGCGTGTGGGCAATCTGCTTCGCAGTTACATCCCGATGAGTAACGAAGCGGAACACCCCATCCTCCGGCGCGTACGTGAGAATACCTGCCTCACGCAGAAGAGAGAACAAGCGATTATTTCTTGCCGTTGACGCCTCTTGGAGTCTCAAAAAGACCATGTTAATCTCTGGTTGGGGGTTAAGCACTTCAAATGTCGTAAACTCACCGAATGCCGCGGCAAGGGCGCGCGCATGAAGGTGATCTTCTTTCAGACGGGGAAGTTCTTCATTCAAAGCTACCAGTCCAGCCGCTGCCAAAACGCCCACCTGCCGCATCCCGCCTCCCATGATTTTTCTTTTGTAGAACGCCTCTTCGATGAAATCCTTCGATCCGCAGAGCAGACTGCCCACCGGCGCGCCTAAGCCCTTGGAGAGACAGAAACACACCGAGTCGGCGAGTTTTGCCAGCACATCGGCGCTCAGTTTGAGAGCCAGCGCGGCGTTAAACAGCCGGGCGCCATCCAAATGAATCGGTAAACCCGATTTTTGAGCCCCCTGCCTCACCTTTTCCATACTCGCTAAGGGCTGCACCCTGCCACTCGAAAGGGCATTCTCCAAGCAGATTAAAGAGGCCTTGGGATAATGCTGATCTCTATTCACAGACCTCAAACGGGGCGCAATATCACTCCATTCCGCCCAGGGCGTTTCCCGGGGAGTAAAGGGACGGAGAAATGCGGCACTGATGTGGGCCGACGCCCCCGCCTCATATTGTATTATATGAGTTGTCTCATTGATGTAAACCTCACCCCCGGCAGGCACCCAGGTGAACAGAGCTAGCTGATTGGCGAAGGTGCCCGAGGGGACAAAAAGTGCTGCCTCCTTACCCGTAATATCCGCCGCGCGGTTTTCCAGTTTGAGCATCGTGGGATCTTCACGCAGCACATCATCTCCCACTTCGGCTTCCGCCATTGCTCGGCGCATAGCCGCTGAGGGGCGGGTGACAGTGTCGGAACGGTAGTCAATCATAACCTTTTTAGAGAGTGTAGCCAAAAGTTTCCCCAATGCCTATATTTTTAGGCGAATCCAGTATTAAAGGCCAGAACGGGCTGTGACGGGACTGCCACGCGGCCTTTCATCACTGTGGCGGATAGAAAATTCGAATGTCCACGCTCAGGAGAATCATGCTACATGCCGCCGATGGGACGGGGTCGTCGTATCCAGTTATCAGCGTTCGCCGGGGAGAAACCCGCCCCCTCAAGTAGTTTTTTCCAACGAGCATCTTCCACTACCTGCTCATTTATAGACTTGATAAGCAATCTCTTTAATGGCGATACGGCTCTCTCCAGCAGCAGAGCGGCCAATCGATCCAGTGCGTCGACAGTTTTGCGCCATCGTTGAGAATTTCCCCTCTTGAGTTCTTTGTATATATCTTCGGGGAATTGGAGCTTTCCCTGGCCTGGCTGAAGATAAAAAACCAATACCCCTCTATCATCCCAGACCATCCAGGCGCCCTCCCGCCTTGGTGGAAGGGTCGTGTCCAGAACGATGCCACAGAGCGAGGCTGGGTCGGTAGCGTCGATACACCATCCGGTCTCAGGACTCGCTCCCTCTCTCCAGGTTCTAAGGGATTCAGGCGCCATAAACTGTGGCATGGGCAGGCCGTCGAACCAGCGGCCGCCGACCAATTCATCTGCCAATTCCATAAGGCTCAGGGTACGGGAAAGCATTGGCCATCGATATGGCGGTATCTCCTTTTCCAATAAGGGACGGGAAAGGATGCCATAGCGTCCCAGAAGCAGCCGAATCCGTTCTCGAATGAGCCGTTCGCCAATCAACGGATCATCCGGTTCTTCAGCGTAGGCCGGCGCGTACCATCGGCCCTCCAGCGGTCGGCTACCTTGCCACCCTTTCAACCCGCCAATGGGTCTTTTGCCCACCCCCCGATGATTGGTCGTTGTCATCAACTTGAATCCGCTCAGAGTGGCCCTTCTCAGCACAGCCATGTCATGGCAAGTGAGACGACCCTCCCACACCCGATTCCAGATTATCCGGGTGGCAGCGGCGCTATCTGTGCCCAGCCGCTCGGCGATATCCCAGAATCCCGCTGCCGCGTCTCGGGGTCCGGGAAATGCATGTTCATGCTCTGTAGATTTCAAAAACGAAGGTGGAGGATAGCGCCACCCCCCTTCGGCGGTGAGCAACACGATTTGATGCTTCCCCGCGCCCACCCAGAGCAGATCTTCTCGGTTCACCAGCTCATCGAGATCTAAGGGGCGATAATGGGCTATTCTCGCCGGGAGTATTGCCGTTTCCCAGAGAGACGCGTTGGCCGGATAGGCTTCCAGTGTGGCCAGCACCGTATGAACGGCGTCCTCGGCGATGTGTCTCGCTGTCAGAGATTGGTGGATTGCCAGAAAAGCCGCCAGTTTTTCGACTGGTAGGGGCCGGTTGCTCTGCCTGGAAGCTCTCCGGCGCCATCGAAGCAGAATTTCAAAGCCTTCAGAATCACAGATTTCCGCCTGTTCGGTCCCTTCGCTTATATGATCGATTATCAGATGCGGGTTTGCCGTTTTTTCCAGGTTGTCGAGCAATGGCAGTATTGTCGGGGGCAGGCTGGTTTCAGGCGGCGTTTCGGCCCTTGGCAAGTTGCCCATCAGGCCGAAGAGAAGTGCGAGGCGATTCAGTCCTACAGAAGCACGACCGGCGAGCCAAAATGCCAGTTTTGAGGCGCCCAGCATCCAATCAGGATCTTTCCCAAAACCCTCTTTCCACTCGACAACGCGTTCGGCACTCACATACCAAGTGGCTCCGAAAGGCCCAAATCGGCAAACGCTGATATCATCCGATACCTCCTTTTCCAGTTTAGCGATGCTCCATCCCATCTCCAACGATACGGCCCTCAATGTATCTTTCCAGTCTTCCTCGTCAAAGGCCTCACGCTCGGCAATCCATGCTTTGAGGGCCTTGATGCTGACGGGGGCATAGCCCGGCTCCACCCGTCGGCGTCGTCTGTCAAGGCGCTCAACCAGTCGCAGGGGAATTCGAGGCCGCAGGGTACCGGCCTGAACCAGGCGTTGAATCTCAATTGAATCCAGATTACTTACAAAACGGGCATCGCTCTGATCTTGCTGATTTGCCGTCATGCCTCGCATGAGTCTTCGCTGCAGAACCGAGCGGGCAAAGGGAGATGGGGTGGAGGTTCTTGTCACCTTTACGGCCACCTCTCCTTCCCGGATTTCCCAAAGGAGTCTATCAAGAGCTGCCATGTCGAATTCATCCTTGAGAATACTCCGCCACACCTCGCTAATAAGGGGAAAATCGGAATAGGAGGCAATCGATTCCAGAAGTATGCGCGATCGCTGCCGGGTTATCCACAAGGGTATTCGGCGTCGGGGAGTCGAAGAGGGAAGCAGAAGTGAACGGCCTGCAACCTCCCTGAAACGTCCGCCGAAGAAGGGTGTGGCTTCAAGCACCCGGCGTATAAGTCCTTGCGGATTGGTGAGAGAGTAGAGCAGGTGGATAAAGTCATTGACATCGGAATCCCTCAACGTGAAAGCCAGTGTATCGTCGCTAACCGTGGGGATGAGCGGTGTGCGTGAACGTTCTTCCCAGGCCGATTGAAGGGCCAGCGCCAGTGGTCGATTCACCCGACCGCCTCGAAATGTGTGGACGAATAAGGTGCGCAAAGATGGATCGGCCCCAACCTCGCTATCAATGGCAACCTCAATGAGCAACTGATGGCGGTGTGGAAGTGTGCCGCCTGCCCGGTGTCGCTGTTTTTCCAAATACTCCGCCAGTTCCGCGGCAGGTTCGGCTTCCAAATTCCATTGAGAACGAAGATAGCCCTTCAAATCGGCATTTTTCTCAGACAGCAGGGCTTCGACATCTGATAGCAGATTCGCAATTTTCAAGGAAAATTCCCCTTCCCGGCTGCCCGCTTCGCCCCGCCAGAACGGTTCGGTGGTTTCGTTTTCTTCCGTGGGCGCCACAATCACTTCTCGGTCGTTGATTTCGACGATACGCCATCGACGGTTTCCCAGATGGAACACGGCGCCCACTTGAGACTCCCAGACAAATTTCTCATCCAACGATCCCATTGACCCTTTTTCGCCCTGCTCCCTAACGGCGTACATTCCAAGGTCGGGGATCGCGCCACCGCCGAAATAGAGGAGCATCTGGGTTCCCGGTCGTGCAACAAGTTTGTCTCCATCCTTGTAAATACGGGGTTTCAGGGCCGCGATCCTGGTTTGAGCGTATCGGCCCCGCAGCATGGCAAGAACTGTATCAAAAGTTTCCTTGGGTAGATTATTAAAGCACCAGGCCCGTTTTAGCAGGTTCCAGAGCTCGGTGACACTGCGTCCCTTCTCAGTGCAGCAGGAGAGAATCACCTGGGCCAATACATCCAATGGATTCTCCGGAATTCTGAGTTCCTCGATTTCTCCATTGGAAGCCATGTGTGCCATCACCGTGCCCGCCAGCAGGTCTCCTTTGGTAATGGGAAAGATACGGGCCTTACTGACCTGGTTGGGGCGATGTCCGGCCCGCCCTGCCCGCTGCAGCACCGTTGAAGGAGCGTCTGGACAGCCGAGTAGCACCACCTCGTCCAGCACGCCGATATCGATTCCCAGTTCCAGGGACGCCGTGGCCACCACGGCCTTGAGACGGCCTTCTTTGAGTCTTCCTTCCACAAGGCGGCGCATGTCCTTTGAGAGCGATCCATGATGGGCCCAGCTGAGTATCTCCGCTTCATTCTCATTGATGAGCCGCGCTACCTTCTCCGACCACTTCCGGCTGTCGATGAATATCAAAGTTGAGCGTCGCAAACGAATACTCTCTTTCAGGCGCTTTGCGATATCCAGCCAGAAGGCATCGGACTCTGGCCGATCTTTGTTTTCGGGGCGGGGAAGTTTTTCCAATGTTATCCTGATGCTCTTGGCGGAAGGGGGGCTGAGGATGCGTACCGGCCTGGGCTGCAGAGATTCTCCTACCAGCGTGTAACCGCCAAGGAAGGCGGCCGCCAGCTCCACCGGCTTCACCGTGGCGCTAAGACCGACGCGCTGCACATCACCGGCTAAGTCTGTCAAGCGTTCCATAGCGCAGGCCAGGAGGCTGCCTCGGCGAGAGGAAGCGATGGCATGAATCTCATCCACAATGCAAATACGAGTCGTCGAGAGCAGACTTCGCCCCCCCTCGGAGAGTAGAAGGATGTTCAGGCTCTCAGGCGTGCTTATCAGAATCTGGGGAGGATGTTCAATTTGCCTTCGGCGCTCAGAGGGGGTGGTATCGCCATTTCTGATACCCACGCGCAGCTCCATCACTTTTCCATTGCCCTGCTGCTGAAAGGCAGCTCGAAGCTCTCGTAAGGGGGTCGTGAGATTTTCCCGGATATCGGCTCCCAGCGCCTTGAGGGGGGAGATATAGAGAACCCGCATGCCATCAGAATCCAGTCGGTTGGTGAAAAGTCGGTCTAAAGCAACCAGAAATGCCGCCAGGGTTTTCCCACTGCCCGTGGGCGCGACGGCGAGAATGTGATGTCCCGCTCCCATCGCCTGCCAGGTTTCCTTCTGGATTGGTGTCGGCGATCCGAATTTCTGTGTGAACCACGCAGTGGTAAGCGAATGAAGTGCAGGCCCATCTTCGGAAGTCATATAGGCAGAATATCTTCGACTCGCCATATACGCTAGCATGTTTTGCATCAATGGTAAAATCATGATATATACGATCGCCATGGCCGCTCGGCTAGGAAGATGTCCTTTTCCGTTTACCACTTCTTCATGTACTGGAATCTGATCAAACCAGACGTGCCCGGGTTTACATTGTGGAAAGTGGGAACTAGAATAGAACTAGAATAAACTAAGGAGTTACTCTATGAGCAAAAGATCCGTGGGTTTCCTCTTCATTTTCATGCTGGGTATTGTGTTTTCCCTGGCAGCCGGCGGAAACAATGATATGGTTGACAAGGGACCGATCACCATAGCTTCAAAATTCGATACCGAAGGGGCCCTTTTAGGCAACATGATGCTACTGCTGCTTTCCGATGCGGGATTTGAAGTGGTGGATAAAATTGAACTAGGACCTACCGATGTCGTCCGCAAGGCCTTGGAAACAGGTGAGGTGGACATGTACCCCGAATATACCGGTAACGGCAACTGGTTTTTTTCGCCTAACGATTATGGTGAGGACTGGTACAGCCGGGAAACTGCCCTGGCAGCCGTGCGGGAACTCGATGAAAAAGCTTTTAACATGAAATGGTTGGAAAGTGCCCCTGCGAACAATACCTGGGCCATCGCGATTCGCAGCGATCTGGCCATGGCCGAGGGTTTGAAAACCCTCAGTGATTTTGCCGACTGGGTGAATAGGGGAGGTGAGGTGAAACTGGCCGGTTCTGAGGAGTTTGTCAGCCGTCCCGACTCTCTTCCCGCGTTTCAGGAGGCCTATGGATTTGAACTCTCTGGAAGCCAACTGATGGTTCTTTCCAGCGGGAATACCGCTTTAACCGAACAGGCTGCCGCAAGGGGTACCGATGGTGTGAACGCAAGCATGGCCTATGGCACCGATGGTCTTCTTTCCGCCCTCGGGTTGGTAGTTCTGGAGGACGACCTCGGTGTTCAGGTGGTGTATGAACCAGCGCCACGGGTGAGGGCTGCCGTTTTGGAGACCTATCCGGAAATTGCCGATATACTGAATCCTGTTTTCACGTCTCTGGATTTGGTTACTCTCCAAACCCTCAACGCGCGAATTGCTGTTGAAGGCATTCCGGCCCGAGACGTTGCTGAAGAATGGCTGAAAATGAAGGGCTTCATCGACTAGTACCCACAAGCGCGGTATTGTTGGCGAGGGGGGCAGGATTTGCTACGCTCGATAATGCAGGAGAAGTCTGAAGTCGTTCCGCTGGCGGCCCTCGTGTGCGGAGCCATCTCCTTTCTCACACCCTTTGCCGCTTTGAAGGAAAACCGAGTGGTGGATGGTGTTATGGTCACGGGAGCCGAACTGGCTGGTGACTGGATTCTGGCATTATCCATCATTCTCGGATTCAGTGTATTGCTTGCGGCTCTGTTCATGCCCAGCGGCAAGTTTCGGCGTTTGATATATGCCATTTCCGGATCGGCCTGTATTTGGTTAAGCGCGGCCCTTTTGGTGCGTGGCGGGGCTGGGCTCCCCTCGGGTGTCGCCCCCCGGGTGAGTCCGGCCATCGGATTCTGGGGCCTTCCCGCGGCTTCCTACATCCTGATTATTCACTCTGATATCGTTCGCAAGAGGCGCGGGAAGTGGATAATGGGACTGGTATTGCTGCTTCCCGTCGTTTTGATTTTCTCCAGTGGGCGTGGCGATTCCATATCGGTCTACCGGGAATGGACCGCCAGAAAAGCACGATTTCTCAATGAAACACTGGCGCACATGCGTCTTTTCGTTACAGCCGTGCTCTCTGCCACGCTTATCGGCATTCCCCTGGGTATACTGGCCTCCCGGAGCCGTCGTTTCACCGCACTTGTTATAGGCTTTGTGGATACTGCTCAAACCATTCCTTCCATGGCTCTTTTTGGCTTGTTGATGGCGCCGCTGGCGGCCTTATCCCGGGCCTATCCGGCATTTCGAACCATGGGCATCCAGGGCGTGGGCGCCGCGCCCGCACTCATTGCGCTCACGCTTTACGCCCTGCTGCCCATCGTCCGAAACACCGTTACCGGACTAGCCTCGGTTCCCGCCGCATCCCTGGATGCGGGCTGGGGAATGGGTATGTCCCCACGGCAGCTTTTCTACCGGGTGAAGTGGCCCATGGCTCTTCCACATGTTCTTACTGGCTTGAGAACTGCTTCGGTTCAGGGGGTGGGCAACACAGCCGTGGCCGCCCTCATCGGCGCCGGCGGCTTGGGCATCATGATATTTCAGGGACTGGGACAAGCCGCACCGGATCTCATCCTGCTGGGAGTGCTGCCACTCATTCTCATGGCCCTCATCACCGATCGAGGCTGGGACTATATTATTCAAAGCTGCATCTCACCCGGTCTTCGTCTACCAGGTAATGAATGATGACTCTCGAATGGAGAAATGCCACCCGTATCTACGGTAGCAAAAAGGCTGTTGATCAAATGAACCTTGAAGTGGCCCAAGGGGAGTTTCTGGTGCTCATCGGACCCTCGGGATGTGGCAAGACCACCTCACTGAAAATGATTAACCGACTGGTGAATCTCAGCACCGGAAGCGTCCTTGTGGATGGTAAGAATGTACGGGGCATTCCGCCCACCGAACTCCGAAGGCATATGGGTTATGTCATTCAGCAGGTGGGGCTTTTCCCTCATATGAATGTTGCCGAAAATGTTGCTTCTGTTCCGCGCCTTCTCAAATGGGATAAACAGCGCATTGCCGCCAGGGTGGATGAACTTTTGGAATTGGTGGGACTCCCCACCAAAGATTATGCCGATGCCTGGCCTTCCCGACTGAGTGGGGGAGAGGCCCAACGGGTAGGGGTGGCCAGGGCCCTGGCCGCCGATCCTCCCATACTCCTTATGGATGAGCCCTTCGGCGCTGTGGATCCTCTGACGCGGGAAGTCCTGCAGCGAGAATTCCTGCGCATACAATCAAGCCTGGAGAAAACCGTTGTCTTTGTTACCCACGATTTGGATGAGGCCATTCGCTTGGGTGATCGCATTGCTGTGATGAATGAAGGACGTCTGGTCGCTGTGGCGCCTCCCGGGGAACTGCTCTTGAATGCCGATCCCTTCATCCGAGATTTCACTGGGGATGACCGCGCCCTTCGGCGGCTAGCCCGGCTGAATGTGGGAGAGGCCATTGATTTCGTCCCGGAGAAAAAAGCCGGGAAAACTCCCCAGTCAGGCACCGTTCGCACCGATGCCACATTGAAGGAAGCCCTCTCCATTATGTTGGAAGTAGGTGAATCAGCTTTGAGGGCTGTCTCACCGGCTGGGCATCCAGCCGGACACCTTACCGTGGAAAAACTGCTGAAAAGCTCAGCGGGGGAATCGGAGCATCAGAGCATTGATGATGGTGAACCGGCCTCTTCGGAAGAACTGCCCAAGAGCCGCTCTGGGGTTCGTCAATCATGAAGAAGGGTGGAGGATGGCTCGGCCCCCTCATTGTCGCGTTGTCCATGCCAATGCTCTTCGTTCCCGAACTCCTGGATCCCTTGCTGCGCATACTCTTTCCAAGAGCTGGAGAATGGCTGTTTCCCCGAGCTTCTTTGTTTTTGCTCACCATCCAACACGTGATTATATCCCTTTCAGCCGCCGCTGTCGCAGCTCTTATCGGTATCTCCTTTGGCATCTTCGTCACCCGACCTGTTGGTCGCTCCTTCCTGCCTCTTGTAAGGGATACCCTATCTCTCGCACAAACCATACCCCCGGTAGCAGTACTCGCTCTGGCCATTCCCTTCCTGGGCTTTGGATTTAAACCGGTATTCTTGGCCTTAGTGCTCTACAGCATATTGCCGGTATTGAACAACACCGTAACCGGGTTGGAAACACTGCCGGCGCCGATACTGGAAGCGGCCCGGGGCATGGGAATGGGCCGAGTACAGGTGCTTATGCGCGTGGAGCTTCCTCTCGCGCTCCCGGTAATCGGGATGGGTGTTCGAAGCAGCATCGTCATCAATGTGGGAACCGCCACAATCGGTGCTTTAGCCGGAGCTGGGGGGCTTGGCTCCCCCATCGTTGCCGGCCTTATCCGAGACAACCCCGCCTGGGTGTTCCAGGGGGCCATCGCTTCAGCCTTCTTGGCTCTCACACTCAACGGCCTGCTCCAGCGGATCGAACAGCGCCTGCGACCAGAGCCACTGCGTTAGAGTAATAACGGGCTTTTCTCAATAGCGCCATGTATTCTGAGTGGAATAGGCATCACAGCTCATGGGCGTATTTTTCATTGGATCGTCTGGATTATTATTGCCTGATGGATAACAATGTAACCGATTCAATGCGCTCGATAATTGTGTGTTACCAAGGAGGTTATCGTGAGCGAAATTACCAACGAGAGTTCCATCAAAGACGATGAAATGGTAAACCAGGTGAGAAACGCCATTGAGCATAGGGCCACCTGGATGGGCCTTATGAGCCGCGAGGCCAAAAAAGCCGGCGCCGATTGGGAGGCAATTGCCCGTAAGGCAGTCAGGTGCACAGGTTGTATTCATGGTAAGCGCATAGCCAAAAAAATGGCAGTCGAAGAGGGTATGGAATCCTTCGCGAAGCATTTTGTGCCCGAGCTGACACAGAGATTGTTCGAAATGGATATCAAGGAACTCAGTGATACGGAATTGCGCATCGAATTCAACTACTGTCCCCTGGTGAATGCGTGGCAGAAGCTGAATATCAGTGAAGATATTATACGAACACTGTGTGATATCGCCATGGATGGTGATCGGGGTATCGCCGAGGAACTTGGCCTCGAATTCGAATTGGGCAGCACCATCGCAAAGGGCGGAAAAACCTGTGAAGTCCGCTTTCAAACGAGATAATGCGGGTGATAAGCAGCAAAGGTGAAAAGATTCGTTAGAAACTCGGACAGGTGGGTTCCTTGAATCGCCCCGGGAATCCGGAGAGTGTTTTATGTGAGTCCGACCGGCTCGGTGAATCAGGCGACCGTATGCCATAGTTCGGGCTGGGCGGATTTGAACCGCCGACCCCATGTCCCCCAGACATGTACGCTAAACCCCTGCGCTACAGCCCGCTGTCATGTAGACGTGGAGCACTATACCGATGGCATGCACACTTGTCAACGACTCTCTCCGTAAGCCATCCCGCCATTTCTGGAAAAGGAAATCTATAAAAGTGGGCCGGCAGTTTTCAGAAAACCATGCTGAGCTGTTTTTTTGAAGGTAACCACATCGCGCTATTTCTGCTATTCTTGACACTGTTGGAGGTAAGCTATGATTATCAGCTGTGGAGAGGCTCTCATCGATTTCGTGCCTCAAAAGGGAAAGTTGCCGCAATACGCGCCGTGTGCTGGTGGGTCGCCCTACAATCTGGCCATTGCTGCCGCGCGTTTGGGGGCATCGGTGGGTTTTCTGGGCAAGATTTCCCAGGATTTTTTCGGTGATATGCTTTATGACCGGCTGGTTGCTGAAGGGGTGGATACCTCGTTCACTCAACGCTCAGAGCGACTCTCGACCCTGGCTTTTGTGAAGATAGAGACTGGGAAGGAGCCGCGATACGCTTTTTACACCGAGAATACGGCCGATCGCAATTTGGCGCCGGTGGATGTCCCTGCATCCTTCCCTGAGGAGGTAAAATGCATCGAATTCGGTTCCATTTCCCTGCTGCTGGAACCACAGGCCCAAACGATTAAGACTCTCATCCGCCGGGAGGCCGGGCGCCGAGCGCTCTCCTTCGACCCGAATATAAGGTCTATGCTGGTGGCTGATAAGGCCGCTTATATCGCAGAGATGGAGGAATTGGCCGCGATGTCCACGATTGTGAAGGTGAGTAAGGCCGATCTGGAATGGCTCTATCCTTCACGTTCTGCCGAAGAGAGTGCGCGGGTTTGGATGGCCATGGGCGCGGGTATCATCGTCGTAACGCGGGGCAAGGATGGGGGACTGCTTTTGACAAGTTCCTACCGGGTGGAGGCCCCAGAGTATGAGGTGGTGGTGCAGGATACGATTGGCGCCGGGGATAGCTTTCACGCGGCGCTGTTGGTGAGGCTTCAGGAGTTGGGGCGACTTTCACAGAGGGCGGCGGTTGAACTTTCGATGGAGGAAGCTGAGGATGTCTTGGAATTCGCGGTGAAGGCATCGAGTCTGAACTGTGCCCGACAAGGCGCCGATCCGCCCACCGCG
>Ga0066192_1000061_pt1 | contig 16991 bp, 11 predicted proteins | sample WorMetvacBELIZE1_FD_58707 | JGI IMG/M metagenome (GOLD analysis project Ga0066192, IMG submission 58707) | Marine gutless worms symbiont microbial communities from Max Planck institute for Marine Microbiology, Germany - Olavius vacuus BELIZE.1... | ecosystem: Host-associated > Annelida >... | reverse complement strand
TCGTTTGGTACGCTGGCCATCGGCTGACATCCAGGTAAAATTTTACGGAGATCGTCCCAGAGGACTATGGCCAAACCCGGTCACACTGGATTACAAACCAGAAGTCTCCGTCTCGTCTTGTTCTCGTACTCAACGTCTCATTTACAGTTTTACACCAAGAACACCACACACAAAACTATTTATAGTAAGCTTATTTAACCCGTTATTTATTACCTGCTGCTAATGCGTGCAAGAAACAAGTTATCACAGACGTAAAAAAACTCACAAAAAGCAACTAGAAACACTACAATACACTAATAACCGCTATGTGATAATCAGTGTGTCAGTGACGACAGTTAAACGCCAATGAAATTCTAGCATATTTACAGTAATACTAGTTTATTTACTTTATCTAACCAAAAACTGCAGATTTTTCTGTGAAGAAAGAAAATAAACACATTTTTCATTGTATCCATTCAACAGCTTTGACATGACAAACTGTAAGGCGAGACTCTCAGCAGCAATAAAGATCACCACCGTGTCCCCCATCTCCCCTCCAAAAATGGGCCGCCTTAATCATTGACTATAACTTCGTTTAATCTTTATACCCATTTTCAAAACTGTTTCATTGCGGGACAACAAGTAGAAGTTTGCAACAAAACCTATGTAATATTTCCCACCACAGCTTAAGGATGTTGGCCACAACCCAATCTGTTGTTTATGGGACAAACTGTACAGTATTTGTTATTTAAATACAGCTTTAATGTAAAGCATTTCCAGCTTAATCTCACAGTAAGTATATATTAGCTACAACTTGGCATTTCTGACACCGCATTAGAACCGAAAAAAGCAAATATTAAACAAAAATACACATACAGTTAGCGCAATTTTACAGTATTAAATTGTACAAATAAAGCTCCCATTTAATGTAATTTAATTACTGATGAGCAAGCAAATGACTGTTTAGCATAAAATCTCGTACAAACTAGTCTAACACTTGCACAAACCATACGTTTAAGCTTAGCAAACAACAAAACTCAAGCAAAAACTGTAGTTCATGCGTACAATATAACGCGTAACTTTACTTGCACTGACAGACAAAAATATCATTCTACATTTCAATATAGAACATTTTAGTTGCTCAACAAGAAGCCATGGCGTTCAGCTGGCAGGGCAGCTATATGAGCAAGATGACCTATGAACCCAGTAAACTAGGTCAGACTGACCTAGTTCTTGGTTTGTGATCATAGTTCATCAGTAGGTCGGTGCATGCAAGATTACAAGTCACCATCTGTAGCAGTTATGATCTGTGCCACACTGGTTAACACACAGACATACAGAAAGATACTCAGACAGACACCTTTTGACCGGTTTACTATTAGTTCAGTCAGCTAAGCTAAAAATATAGCTGCTGTAAAAATTGACAAAACAACTGTAGCCATAATGGAAATTAGTGAAGTAAAACAACCGTTGCAAGTTTTCATAACTGCATTTCACTACAATATAGAAAGTAGTCTTGGAAGACACAATTTGAAGGTACACTGTTGACGAAGTCTTGGTCCGCAATTTTTTGATTAATGTCTCAACAGAATTTATGCACTGTCACTGAATTTAATACACAACTTTAGAAGAAACTCCCTTTAAAAAACTCTTTATAGTTCCCAACACCATTGTCGCAAACACATCTGTCCCACTCTGTTGTCCTACAACTTGCAGCACCATCACACATTACATTACTACGTAGAACGTTGTCTAATGTGATTAATTGTTTATGAATTCATGCATCACATTTCAAATTTGGTACTACTACTACTACTACTAATAATAATAATAATAATAATCCGATTTGTAAAAGGCCAGAATGTCAAAAGACTTCCGTGGCACTAGCGGACAGGAACAGAAAGACTGTGCACATGCATTATCCCCCTTTCAGACTTAACACGCAAAAGTTGAGTGCATTTTATGCGAGATTTCAACACGGAGAAAATATACAAAATATATAAATTCATAGTAAGCAATAATGAAAGGCACCTTTATCATAATGCACCACAGAAATTGCACTTTTAACACGCACAAACACATCACGCAATATCAAAGAAATGTTAAAGAATGTATGCTGTGTATAGGTCACAGAGCTGTTTCAAGTGTAGCCTGGCAACAGCTGACATTGAGCAATAACAATAACATAACAGCAGCAAACAGATACGTTGACACTTCACACCAGTAAGACTAGAAAGCACCGCCCAGACAGCACATACATCTGCTTATGCTGACCAAAAGCCTTCCGCATAAATCTGCGAACATCTGTGACCTTGATGTTGTGGACATAGGGTATTCCAAAGACTAAATTTTCGATTCTGAGAAATGTAACAAAAGGCCCTGTATTGCAATGTCAAAAAAGTTACGAAATTCCCATATCCCGGATCCAGATCACTCATTTGAGAATCTAGCCGACTGTATCTTCTGCCAATGCCTACACTCCAAAAATTTCATGAAAAATGCATCCACAACATTTGAGCATTCCTGCCAACAGACAAACAGGCTAACAAAGACAAAGACATAACCTCGTTGGTGAAGAAGACACAGACAAACACAGACACACTGCCACAACATTATAAGTACACAAAGCTTTCAAATGCCGTGCAGTATACAACGTGCTGTAACAACGAAAACATCACCAAATATTGGTTACACGCTGCATGTCTAAGACTAGTTAACGCTAAGACCTGAAAGAGACGGTATGCTTAACAATCCAACATAGCGTGTTAACTACAGCGAATAAGAGATTCAAGCATTGCTGTTAGTGTGCAAAATATAACAAACAACAAAAAAACTAATTTTATAGCGCTCGTTATTGTGGACAACCTCGGAACCGACGCCAGATTCATTTCAGTAATCAGTCATCCACCATCATCATTACCAGCCTGGTTACTCTTTCTCCTCTTTAAGACTGAGATTCAAGGACTTTCAGGACTTTCAAGGACACATCTTCCACACTTACCACAAAAAAACTGCATCTTGCTAGTTCAAATGCAGACTTGGTCAATCCTTTATCAGCTATCTCCTTCCGTATCACTTCTTATCTGCCTCTACATTTAACATCAGCCCATGATACATACGTCACTTGATGAAATCGTTCTCATAGTTTCTTACAAAATGACCAACTGACCAAACTGTCTCAAACTTCACCGTACACCACAGCAGTTATATCTTCTATTTACAGCCTTTGTCTCATTTCTACACGACGTAGCTTACCCTGCAATTTCACATCAAACGCTTGTCATCACTGCACTGCCAATTGTGATAAATTTCACTTTCTTCACGGGCCATGTTTCACCTCCGTGCAACATACATGCTCCTCACATAGCTAATGAAAATGAATAACTTTACCCTCGTAACAAAGAAAGTGGCCTTAGCTGTCAGACAAGAGGCAACTGGCACCAGCTGTCTAAACTTACTGCAACTACTCTGTATGCTTGCCAATAGCAGTCACATCTGCACCGCTGTCCACACTGGAGATAACAGCAAAACTTATCAACTAATTTTACACTGAAACTGCTGCGATCGACGGACTCGTTTCGTTGTGATCTGAAAACATTTCTGTTTTATTCCGTCTATGGGCATCAGGATACGGATTGACTCTGATGTGACCTCAGTCTTCTAGTAGGGGGCACAACACAATTGCCTCAGTTACTGTTACGCTCGACCGGTACTGATACCTATGTCAGAACTCGATTGTAGACCCAGTAGGATGTACATTGTGCACATTAAGTGTAATATGTAATAAATATGCTGCCACACTGCAAGTAGCAAGCTGATAAAGAGTTAACTCGCCTAATAAATAGTATTTAACATGAGCAATGTGTAATAAATAACAAATGCTTAAAATGTAAGCTCGTCATCGCACTCTTCACTCGTATGTCCAAACACTACAACAAACACACACAGACACATGCATTCACTCACAAAATATCACCAGGGTTCCCACTATATTTTGGTACTAAAATTCAAGGATTTTTCAAGGACTTTCAAGGACACTGAAGTTGCATTTTCAAGGACCAATTCTCGACGGAAGTTTACAGCATTGACAGTATTACAGAGCAATATTTAATATATTTAATATCTACTTCTGTGATTACGGGACAGTTTTAGTTGATAAAAACAAAACATGACAATTACTAGCTAATCTTGTTTTAGGCAAAATACCTGTTTAACAAAGTTGCTGATATTGCACATCTGACTTGGTGAATTTGAGGACTTCCAAGGACCTGTGGAATGAAATTCAAGGACTTTAAGCACCTGCCCTGTTTTCAAGTACCTTCAAGGCCTTGAATTTAGGAGAAAAACATTCAAGCACTTTCAAGGATGCCTGGGAACCCTGTATAATAATAATAACAACAATAATAATAACACTTATGACACTATTCATGGTAATGTTACCATCACAAAGTCATTTCACTCAGTTCACCTGATGCAGTGCCAAGCGGCTACCGATCCTTGGACTAAGCCAACCAACCTGGACCGTGAGTCCGCCTATAGAATCACCTTACAGCTACCACTGCCGTTCAGTATTACTCAACCTAAAAGCTAATACTCATTTTACCACACCACAGACAGCAGAAAGCTGTTTCAACCTAAGCAGTGCACTACAGCAAAAGTGTGTAGCCTGGGCCGAAGGCTGTATAATGCAATGGCGATTACAATGCACAAGCTGTCCACAGTGAGATTCGATCAGGGATTTTCATGCAATACAGATAAGCATGTTACCAAGAGACCACTGTGGTCAGAATATGTTATGTAGAAAGATTTACTTCACACGTTAATTTCATTCTATGTTTCTGGTGTCATGATTTCGTAAAAACACATCTCAAGTGGTTTAAAAAATCCAAAGTACTACTCAGCTTCTAAACGAGTGCACTTTCACGTATACTCTGTGTCACTGAAGATGTTTCATATGTTCTAAACCGTTAAATAATTTGACAATTTCAGTAATGTTACGTTACCTTCACATATGTCGCAGTAAGGCCGACTGGATGAGTGTGACGGCTGGTGGTGATTCAGAGGCACTGGACTAGCTGACAACGTCTGTACTGGGCAGTCATCTGTGTCATGTTGGTCAAACATATCACAGATGTCACAGAACAGGCGAGGGGCGACCTTCCTCACCGGCTCACTGACAACACAAATCAACGTTAACTCTTCATCTCAACGATGACAAAAGGGACCAAGTGATAGTAACAAAAACAACTAATGTGTCTGACAAGGAAAGCAATGTAGGAAAAGATGCATCTAACATGACTGTGTCAGACAGGCAGTGATGGTGCGGATGTGATGTGTTGTGGTAAACCATTTCATACGCAAGGTGCAGTCACCAGAAAAGCTCGGTCGCTGATGGTTGACAGTAGCTTCATCAAAAGTTACTTACTCACCGTTGCTATTTAACCAGAGTGTCATTTCATTTCATTTTTCAAAGGCTAAAGCTGCCGTTTAGTACATCACAGTGCATCGTGGAGTGACTACAATCCGCCTTCAAATTTCGTTAACAAACACATGTCAACTATGTGGTTCACGGTCTGCTGTTATCTGTATTCACAGACAGCTGATCTGGCAACACCCCATCTGTGCATATTTGCAAATATATGAATTTAATAAAATTTAATTTAAATAAATTTAATTTAAATAAATTTAATTTAAATAAAGGGATTAACCTCAATGCTCTGTTAATATCAAGATCTTGTAAATCATCATCGAAGGCCGACAGCAGCATCGTGTCCAGCTGTTCCTGCAGCTCAGCATTCTTGCTCTTCAGATCGACAATCACCGAGTTCAGGAACTTGATCTACAGTGGCACAATATACACAAACTCAACTTTTAAAAAGGCCACAATTAACTGTGCAATCTAAAGTGCTGGCATATCAGCTATGATGTAGAACAGCAGTCTCAATGCTGAAGCAATACTTATTGGCTATGCTAACACTAACATTAACCCTAACACTAAGCCTAATCCGTACCTAACCTTACATTTTCTGACCGATCAATGCCACTACAATGTCAGGACCACTGCTCTACAACACAGCCAGAAAACCTAAGTAATATGTACAAGCATTTACAAATGCATTTATAACAACAATAGTTTAACACAGATACGATGCTTCATGTTCTCACGCTAGGAAAGACATGACAAAATGGCAACCTGCTCCTTGTCTGCTTCACTGCTGTCCAGCTGCTGTGCATCGGTAGCCAATGGCTCATCAGACACAGACGTCATCTGTAAGTTGGCATTTTTGTCTACTTTGCCAATGTCGACACGACTGGCATCACGTACAGTGTCGAGCTGTTTCACAAGAGACGAGTTTTCTTCTCTTAACTCCGCCATCTGCATCAGACATTCAGCAGACAAAACAGTTGACTACAAGCCTGCTAAATGTTAACAGCCAACTATTACTAGCAATGCACAGTCATAGCAACTAATCCTATTCAGTGTCCTCACTGTAACACTATTGTACCGGTAAATGACATAAAAATGTATGCTGAAAGGTAATGTAATGGTAAAGCATGTCTGTAAAGTAAACTGTTGGATAAAGAAACAGAGAGCAGACAATATTTTGTCATACCACAAACTAAAACCAAGTTATAGGCACTAATTTTGCCATCACAATTAGATTAGCAGTCCACAAAATATGTTACCACGGTTATCACTGTCAAAGCTTATAAAAGCATTTTTATAGTTGAAGTCAAAACTGTCTTTCAGAGAAACTCAAATAAAAAATTCACTAACATGCTCATGTGTATGTTTTTCTTTAAAAACAGAACAAATGAGTGATCTTGACATCAGCTTGGCTTGGCTTGAGCAAGCAAGATCAGTCAGAGGTCAATAAGTTTTAAAATTTCTACTGTTGTACGGGTAGGCCTTTTTTGCATGCCACATGATGCACCTGCAATCAATAATGGTCAACCATCTTATTTCACGGTGCGACTCATCCCTGTAACAGTCCGTTACGTGTCGAGTGCAACATTAAATTCTGTTGAATCAACTTGCACAAAAAAGAAAGTAATGTTAAATGAATTTAAATGAATGACCGGTAGACGACTGTATACTTAAATTACTGCACTGTACTGCAGCTTTACATGCACACAATTCTCAGCTTCATTCAACCTTCTATAAGTAAACATATATAAACCAACTCGGCTATTGCATTTTGCTACAATTTCTTTAGCATTCTGAATGCTGCAATTTTTGTGTCTCTTGGTTGTGACATTCTGGATGGTCTGTTAATTACATCCGACCATTTCTTACAAAAGGTGAGCTATAAATAAAATGAATATATTCTTGCATAACAGAAACAACAATCTTTCTGCAGCACTCTGTTCACTAGCTAACACATTCCTGTCACCTTGTCATGCAGCTGCTGTATCTCGGCAGTGTTCTGCTCTAGCCGGACTTCATTGGATGCGACAGTAGCATGCAACGCATCTCTCTCAAGCTGCAGCTCATCTGTTAACTGTTGATATCTGACAAACACAATCGCAGATAAATGTTACTGACACACAGCAGCATGTCGGACATCTTGCCCAGATGAGAGACAATTACACAATTACACACAACTCACACAGTTACACACACACTGCAAACCCACTATCTACTGCTCAATGCTAGTTTCTGCCATCAGTAAGACAATACTGTTGAAGGACTAGTACGGATACACATACAGTTACACACGAGGCATCTGCTGGTTTGTTGGTGGCTGGCACACTTGTTTTCATGAGACTGCGGCATGTTCTGTTTGTTGTTGTTAGATGCCGTGTCTAAATTTTCTAACTTACTTACTTACTTACTTACGCAAAATGAGGGTGCATTCCAGTCATTTACTAAGTGCTCTAAGTTACAGCAATCTCATAGATTAATAGCAATATGTCCTCTCACCACCACAGGACGTATCACAAAATGAAATGCATGCAGCAAAAATACACAGAAGCAGAAGTGACAGCGCAATACTAGCCGTCAAAGACGTGTACTGTTCAACCTTGTTTTAAGCTGTTGACACAAATGGCATCATACAGCTGACATTACACTGTGTCAGTGTGGTGCCATAACGTCTTCTACAGCTAGTCAGAAAGTATCTCATTCAAAGCATCAACGATAATGAAAACCGCAACAGAGAGGCACATCAGCAGATACCTCAGTTCTGTATCAAGCAGCTGCTCTCTCAGCTTCTGTTCATTCTTTGACTCCATCTACAGTAACAATAACACCAGCACCGTAGCACTTGCATCAATGTACCACAACACAAAGCACATCAGTGATGCAACCAGCATTGTGTCTACACTTTCACTAACGCATCAGACACAAGCTAAACAACCTCACGGATCTGCACGGCTCACAAAATGTCAACATTTGCTCTTAAAATGATTTTATGCGGCTTTTATGTGTGTTGTACAGAGATCAATCTGCCAAATGATAAACATGTAATCAATAAATGCATTAATTTTACAATTAACTGTATTTTGCCAAACGGTCATAGGAGTGCCGTGTGTGTACTACACAATTATCTGTTTGAAAAAATGAAATTAAAAACCAATTCAAAATGGTATGAAACTATGCAAACTGACATTGAAAACCACAGAACTGATGCAGAAATACTTTGAGCATACATCAGTGTCGTGTTGAACAGCTTGCTGAAGCGTCGTCACATCATTAGAGAGAGTCTCGTTGCTGGACTTGAGAGCTTCATTGGCAGCATTCAGCTGCTCCACTTGTTGCCGTAACTCAAGCCTGACAATTCACGCAGTACAATCACACAATATTTATTAACTGAATGTGACCCGCACTCAACAGCCTGCAGCATGTCAGCTTTTTTTACCATGAAGCACAGTAATAACCACAGGGGCAGCTCTGGCTGTCGATCACGCTTCCTGCACACAACTTACCACCAAACATGGCCGCCACTAATCTATGTTAAAGTGAAGTGCCACTTTACTGCTGGTAGTAATGCAAGTGTAAAATAGTTATGAAAAGTTTCGATAATATTACACATAGTGAACGTTCCCGTGCAATTAAAATTAGTTTTACTACAATATGACTTATTTGCTAAGTACTTACATCCACATACCTATACAATACTATATATCGCCATTCAACGGAATTTGCCATCATTTGGAGAGGTAAGCTCATCGACAACTACATGACAAATATACAATTATAATAGGTGGTACAGTATCTAGATAAAAATACTACAGATCTGTATTAATAACTGTGACAATGAAGTACACTGAGTGAAAGTAATTTGACGACACTGTGTTATCAGCACGTAACAAAATCCAACAATGAAGAGTCCACAAAAAAGGTCAAAGGTCAAAGTCACAACATCAATACTCTATGGCAGTTATACTTATGCTATCGCCAGCTTTATCACAACTTATGTCAACATTGTGCAAAGCTTCCAATGCTGAACTGGAAGCTTTGCACCTCACCTTTCCTGGTGCTAGCAGACACAATACCATACAGTCCTAACCCCAGCAATAAATCTGATACTCGTTTTTTTCCTCCATACTGAATAATATACCGATATATCATATACTTCAACATGACAGATGACAGACTAACTCTGTTTGCTGTAGACTGGTACATGATGCAGTCGTAGAACTCAATTTGTCGAGCGTTCGCTGCAACTCGGCTTCTAAATTCTGTCGTGCAATGCGCTCTATTTCCACCTGTAATTCATACATGACAACAGCATGCTGCATAGCAGATCAACTAAACTTGCGGTGAGCAAAGTTTTCCACATGCAGGCCACACAGAACATCCCTGCCATCTCTAGCAGACCACGTTTAACGAAAGAATAAACTTATTAAACAACAATTTTATTTTCACACACAAAAAAATTACACATATTCATACAGCTGCATTATCTGGTAGATAAAAAAATAACTCAATGACTGCGAAATCTCATTAGTCTCACTAAGGCAGGCATTCTGTTTATAGTTATAAGTAAGTAATTATTATTCGAGAATGCCTGAGACTGTACAAATTAATAGCACAATGCGAGAATGACTGCAGGCTACATAAAGAGAATTCGCAGTCTGCATGCGGCCTGTGGGCCACAGTTGCTAAATAAACTGTAATATTGACAACATATTGTAGAGATAATTTTCGCACGAGTGAAAAAGTACTTTTAAAAAATGAAAAACAGTTTAAGTTCATGCAGTGAACGGCAGTGCTAACAGAACAGTTGTGGAGATATGTTACAATGTTTTCTTTGAACTTTATGGTGCTATACAAATGCTGTTATTATTATTATTATTTTATAACATAAGCTGCACAGATCATCAGCTCATCAGTTCTCATGCCAGCAGATATGATACCTACATTCCATACTCCAGCTATAGGTATGATATTCTTTTTTTCCACAATAAATCATATTATATCTACGTTAATTAGCACATTATAAAACTAGAGTTTATTTGGAATCAGGCTGTAAATTCAATATTAGGAATTAATGAAGAATTAATGATGCTGAACTGTTAGAAAACGAGACTGCAAAGAAATGCAGTCCAACCTGAGATGATGCTGCGGCAGCTGCTTTCTCAGCAGTGACTTTGGCATCCAACAGAGCCGTGTTCTCAGCCACTAACTGCTGTAATGCTGCCGCACTGTTGGTTTCTGACAACTTATCTGCCTGTACAAAGCACAGAGAATGTTCCAATGAGAGCTGAAAACATTTCTATACCTGCAGACTTTCGACGAACATCAAGTCAACTTAGTCAACTCTGTTACCATCTCAATATTAATGTCTCTGACTATCACAGCATCTTTGTGACCATGTCACTTAAAACAGTATGAGAACAAGAACAACAACAAGTGCCGACCTGTCTGCACTGAGCAAGCAGCTCATCAATGCGGCTCTTCTGTTCACTAATCTTTGCCTCGTGTGATCTGTTCCGTGACTCAACACTGTCTAACCGCTCCTGAAGAGTTCCAATCTCCGTCGTTAACCTCAGCTGATCAGCCAACAAGTTCTGCTTTTCCTCTTCCACCGAGTCCCGTAACGTTGTGACTTCCATGAGATTCGCCTGCCATCCAACAACAAATTTGACATTTTGTACTGTTAATGTAATGGAAGATGATGTTTATTGTAACTAATCCAGCACGTAAACTGCAATACAATTAAAATCATTGACTGAACAGAGTATACTTTATCAAAATTTCAGTTCACTTGTAAGAACTATTCACACAAGTGTGCGTGTGACCGTGCACAACTGCACAGAACAGTTCTGATAATCTTCACTCCTATTATTCACACAATCATCGCAGCTAAGGTAACGTGCAATGTAGGCACGGGCATGTACAAATGATAAACTCTGCTGCAAAAGCAACAAATAAAAATCCGCAGAACCTTGCTAGCATCCAGTTCATGTGTTAATGACTCCACGGCAGAAGACAACGACTGCAGTTCGACTGATTTTGCTCGGTTTTCGCTCACGGCATCAGCTAGAGTAGCTTTCAGTTCCAACAGTTGCTTATCACTGTCCGACAGTTTCACTCTGTCCGTCTCCGACTGTCCAACAACTGCCTGAAGAGCTTCATTCTGCCTTGTAAGGTCTGATATGTTTGCCAATAGTTCTTCTGATCTCGAAGCCAGTTCAGTTTCCTACAATTTCAATACAAATGAACCTGTAATCAGCTGACTACCTTCTCTAAATGACAAACTGTACTTATGGCAGCTTAATAAATGCAATTAATTCACTGCAGAGTCGACATCAGTTGAGGACCATTTTTATATATATCTATATTTATTCTCACTAACCATCTAAATTATTTATAAAACAACTGTGAACTAGTTACAAAATTTTCAGTAACTTTTTGGTAACAGCTGTTGAATTTTTTTCTGAATTTTCATCTTTTTCAACTTTCGTACCCTCACCTTATTTTCTGACCATTGGACTGGCATTGTCACAATGGTCCTTGTAGTAAAGTTCATTATTTACGCCACTCTAAAAACCTATGTTTACTAACTGAACTGTCCTCTGGGAGATGTCACTACGGAGAGCATTCAGTCATCACAGGCAACCGGCAGGCCCCTCGTCATGACTGCTCGACTTTCTTATCGGATTCCGACGGCCTCCGTGATCCACCATGTTGTCCTGTTCGACTCACGGCAGATGACTGTCACTTCATCCTAGTTGGCGACAGTTCGAAAAAGGCAGCAACTGTTGCCAACAAGTTGCTCACCATTTTGTGAGTAGATTTTGATTGTTCTAGATTTTAGACGACAACGTCACACATGCTTGACAACATGGACAAGTTACATAATGAAATCACGTACTTTTCTATGCAGACTTTCACGAACAGATTCCAGTTCAGAGGAAAATCTCGTCAGTTGCACTTCGTAATCAGAAGCCTTTGTTCGCTGTTCTTCAGAGACCTCTCTGAGATGATCAAGAACCTTGTTTGACTCATTTAGAGCATGCTGCAGATTTGCAATCGTGCTGTAACAATAAACAGCAAGTATTTTACGATAATGCAGTTGTCAATATCCATTTACACCAACGTCAACAAATAAACATAAATTTAGTTCAAATTTGTCCCACATTCACTAAAGATGTATGTACCAGACTACCAAAAATGAACTATTAACGTCAAGGCCTTTGAAAATTATCGCATTACATACATACATACACAGACGACGGAAAACACGGCCATGCCACTTTGCGGGTGGTATCAATATACTAGCATGCCACTCTTTGATGCAGCGTTGAAGAACAAATGCGTGCACGGCAGTACAACTGCAGGCAATCAGCATTAAACTGATCACAGGCAGAAAGTGGAGCATGAGGCAATGTTAGACGCAAAGAAAGAAGAGTTCAAAAGACTTGCTGGGATTGGTGCCAGTCAGCTTGTTGGTTAAGAAGACAGATTGGTATGGTTTGGACAAGTGGAAGATGAAGATGATGTTGATTTGCTGATGTTGTATAACAATGAAAACACATAAAACTACACATATCAGACGTCTGAAAAAGACTCATGTCAAGAAGGATATCAAAGCTCTGACTTGTCATGGGAGGCTGCAAAGATGTGAGACAAATAGAAAAGGACGTCATGCGTTGGCTGGAAAATGGCCATTAAAACAGTACATATGTGCATTTACATTCATATAGTTGCGAGTTTAAGTAAGTAAGCAGAACATTTATATTGCACATTACGCAATGCCTCTAATGTGCTACATGCTCTAATACAAAGCAAACAAGTACGGTTTTTAACTATTGCCTAAAAGTGGAGGACAAATTCGTGCGAGAACGTGGTGTTGCGAGGTTGTGGGAAGTTGCGAGGTTCGATTTCCTACTTCCTTGCAACTATGTCCTCGCAAATGAATGTAGAGGTGGCCATTGATTTAGATACATCGTTAGCATACAAGTCCATGTGGTAGACGTGTGGGTAAGCACCGTGTGGGCATGTATTCTAATATTTGTGTGGTTGCGAGGTGAAATTCGTGTAGGAGAGTGGTGCTGCGAGGTTATGGAAAGTTGCAAGGTGCAGTTTTCTACTTCCTCACAACCTGATAAAAACCTCTATGTCTTCGTCCAGTCAAGGTGCCAACTCTGCCAATCGAGCAATATTGCACCGCGATATGTGTGTGTATATGTGTGTAATGGCATCGATAATAATAGCACGACCTGTCACGGTCACGTAGCTCATTATTCAGCAACGTCAGCTGTGCCGAACTGTCACCGGAACAGTTTGTGAGCTCCAACACCTTCTTCTCCTTCATTCACAACACACCAGCCACACTGCTCACTGAGCTTATCAATAACTGAGCGACTGAGTAGAGTTTAATCTCAGTTTTGAGACCTTTCCTTCTCCCTTCCCTTCCTTAATCCCTTTTGCCCTCTCCTTTCCCATGAGTCTTTTCAGGCAATCAATTGCACTGGTACAGACTGACAATCAAACTCGTAACAACCGAGAGAAAATACACACAAAAACCCAAAATAACCCTAAAACAAACTGACTCCAGTTAAGAAGACATGCAAAACACACACAAAAGCTAAAACCTAAACTAACTGATACAACTGAACTGCTGATATAAGTGTGCTTATAACCGTGCAAAAATACTGCATAGTTACAGCTGTATCCTGTATGATAATCCCTCTACTACCAGAGTTTGGATGTTGTCTACTGGAGAGAAGCAGAGATTAAATAAATAAACATTGGCCATCAATAATTTACCACAATAACCATAACTACATGCACAGCGGACAGAAAGTAATAACTGCTCACGTTTCTTTGGAATCTTGCCGGTCTAAATTATTCATGCTACCTAATATCTTCGCCAAGAAAATCTTCAAGGACAGCAGAAACATTACCAGCTGCAGCTTGTCAGCGTCCAGCTGTTGACACTTGCTGACATATGTCTCCAACTCACACTGTATATCTGCACAGACAGTAACAATTCAGCTACACACTAAGCTGCTATCATTCTGAGCCGCACCGACAATGGATAGTCATACGAATAACGGTCATCGACATGCAGCTCTGCTGCCAGTAGACATAATTCAACGTCAAGTACCGATCACTGTCACTACGTTCTGAAGTGGTTCATAACAGTGACTCACTCACTCACCGTCAATCATTGTCTGATCTTCACGGCGTGAGACATTGCTATCCAACTGCTGCTCTGACTGCTGAAACACACAATGTAACATGGACTTTGTCACACCATCTTATATAGGCTCACTTGCAACAGCAACAACGACAACAACAACAAATCATCAATTATCACTACCACATCACCATCACTACAAAGATTATTCTGTTTCCACTCATGACATGTTCTGAGAATGCAGCAGTGAAAACCGATTTTTAGACTTAACGTTACACTCGCTGGCATAACATAACCAAACTATCGGCAACAAATGGTCAATACAACCAGACCTTCTGGGATGTTAACTAACAGAATATCAAATTATAGTACAAAGTTCATACACTGGCAAGCATCTTCTGGAGTTCCTCCGTCCTCTCACTCTGTAAACGCAGTTGATTCTCGAGCTCCCGTAGCCTCAGAGCCTCACGTTCTGCCTTCAACTGACAACAGACTCAACATTCTCAACGTCATATTACAAACTGAACTACACAAGTTACCACATATTTACCAAACACATCAATGACTACCTTCAGCAATCGACTGAAAACATTCACGTGAGATACCGACATTCAACAGTGCATTTGTGGCTAGCACGAATCTCAGCTGTATGAGTGACGACATTATTATTATAATTATTATACCATACAGCAGGTTTAATGAGACGTCCCCACGCTCTTCATACAGTCGTGAAATGTTCTTGCGGAATTTTAACTGCACGTGATATTCAATCTATCCATACAGAATAACACTGTCTATTACACAGTTAACACATTGATACAATGTATTCTATGATACACATCAGTAGTACAATAAAAAAACTCCATAATTTTATTAGCGGCTAGCGGCACTGCATCATACATACTTCAGAATCACTTCTGTCTATTGATGCCTCTTCAATAGAAAACTGCAGATCTTCCATTTTTCTGAAACAAATGGCAATAAAGTCATTTGACAGCTGAAACAATGATCGAATGAGTTGGGACAAAACACAGTGAACACCTTTCAACAAACAGGTTCATCTGGTTGGAATTCGATACTACTACTTAATTACTTATATTAAATATAATATTAAACACCTTGTCTCCAAACACTGTCATCATTCTGTCTCTTTACGTTTTTCTTCTCTTTTACTGTCCCCTTCAGTTTTTTGGAGCAACTAACAAGAAACTAATCATGTAGCTGGATGTAATTAATATGTCAATGTCAAGAGACTTCAAATGACAAATTCAACGAAAATGCACAAAAAGCTGAATTATCACATAACTGAGGAATACACATCTTGTGGCATCACATTCATGCATTACCTCTGCTTTTCTTCCAGTTGCCGAAGCAGCTGCTGTTTCTCTTGTTTGACAACATCAATGGCGTTCGTAGCAGTTTCAACTCTGCCTTCAGTTTCAGCTACATATCGTTCATGCTGTGTCGTGACAGCGGCCAACTGTCCCTCCACCTGCGTCACAACAGTACCACAAGATAGTCTGCTGTTACACGGTGCTTAATAAGTTTAATGATGTCAGATCTCTGATGGTAGGCCCCAATGCTATGTCTTCTTTCTATTCTGGTAAAATAATTCTTGTGTATCAACATTATTAATAAACTAATTCTTTAACAGTGCGAGTGTTAAATTGTGTAAGTCTGACATGATCGGATGTCTTTATGATGTGACCCATTCTACACAGAATCATATAAGATGAAGCAGCATTACCTCATCTACACGAGCGGCCATGCGTGCTAATTCTGATCTCTCAAGATCTCGTTCCACCAACAGCTGTTCAACATGCTCCTCCTTCTCCTTCAACGCTTTCTGTGCAACAATGAAAACTTCACGTAACTTATTGAAATAGACATCAAATAAAAAAATAAAACTAAAATGAAAGAAACTGCACGAAAAAGACACGTGATAACTTGTTTGATTTACAATTGCCATTCACATGGCAATCTGCATGCAGTTTAATATATCACATTTAAATAACGTCTATAATGGCACGATACAATACAATGCAATATAATATAAAGAAGATACATGTCCTGCATTTCCTACAATTAGCACATTAAACAACAATTAATTAAGTGCTCTCAATTAATTAATTAGTACAAATTTAAATTTAGTTACAAATGACACAAAGTACAAACGCCTTCATATATCTCTGAAAGAAAAAATCAAAGACAAAAATCCAGATATAAATGTTTTCTTTACCGCCACATAGTGAAATCAAAGAAATAAATCATCACTCAACATAAAACACAGAAATTAATTCTTCCTGAGCAGATTCGACAGTAAGGTACACAGAGATCTATCTACCTGTAACGTACTAATGTTGGCCTTGTTTGTAGACACAGGCTTTGTTACCTTACAACAGAACACACACACACACA
>Ga0066192_1000060_pt1 | contig 17144 bp, 11 predicted proteins | sample WorMetvacBELIZE1_FD_58707 | JGI IMG/M metagenome (GOLD analysis project Ga0066192, IMG submission 58707) | Marine gutless worms symbiont microbial communities from Max Planck institute for Marine Microbiology, Germany - Olavius vacuus BELIZE.1... | ecosystem: Host-associated > Annelida >... | reverse complement strand
TATCTCTGAGCTGCAGTTTAAACACCAAGGTGAGCAACCTGTGATGATTCGTATTGATGTGAATGCGGGTCATGGTGCCGGAATGCCACTGGGTAAGGCCATCGATCTTGCTGCGGATATCTATGCATTTACTCTGTTTAACATGGGTGTTGAATCTCTAGATTAACTATTAGAGCTGGATTAAAGCATTCAAAATAGATGTTTGACACAAACGCGAAAGCCTCAAAATTAAGGATAGATTTTGAGGCTTTTCATATATATGAAAATTACTCAAAACTCCCTCATATTTCCTTCACTTTTACGTTCTGTTTTCCGTGATAGACCCCGCCATTATTGATGAAATGAAAGCGATTTCAAGCTGATGTTTCACTCAATTTATACCTTAAAGTACTGATCTTAAATTAATAGTTTTGGTCATGGATTTTCTAAAAGTTTCATGGCTCGCAAGCTAATTTATGAGTGTGAACAGCGACTAATTTTTCAACGCTTTCATTGCTTAATATTTCCCTGTTCGATGAAAACTCAAAAAAATAATAGGGAATTACAATGCAAAAATTTAAGCTTATGCCAATAACGGTCGCGGTGGCGGCTTCGCTTGCTTCACTCTCTTCTTTTGCTGCAGAAACGGATCTTGCTGCGCTAGAACAACGAATCCAAGAGTTGGAATCTCAAGTTGGGGATATCAAGTATGTTGATGACCAACAACAAGCGGTTCTAACGTCAGAAACGGCTATACCAGAAGGAATCGTCTTCTCTGGTTACGCTCGTTATGGCGCTCACTACAAAAGTGGTGATGAGCGTTACGTCGAAATCGGCTCAACGGGCCGCTCCATTGGTCGTTTGGGTAACGAAGCCAATGGTGGTGAGGTTCAGTTAGCAAAACTCTTCCAAGCTGACAGCGGTGCTATTTGGGACATCGTATTCATGGCTGACCACTGGGAGGCGGATTCTTGGGCTGATGATGGCGGTCTGAGCATGAAAAAAATGTACGCCGGTGTCACCAATGTTTTTGAAAGCCAGCCTGATCTTTACATGTGGGCTGGTCGTGACTTCCATCAACGTCCACAACAAGGTTTGAACGATTACTTCTGGATGTCTCACGATGGTCAAGGTGCTGGCTTTAACAACCTAGATTTCGGTGGCGCTAAACTGGACATGGGTTTTGTTGGTCAAGTAAAAGGTGGGCTGGTTAATGACAATGGCCGATACGCTGTGACAGCGAAACTACACAGTATTAATGCGGGTATCGGTAATCTAGACCTATATGCGAACTATGGTTTTGCATCGAGCGAAGCGGATACTTCAACGACGACTGAATATGTATATGACCCTGTGACAGACTCAATGGTGCCTGTGGTAACGCCTGGCGAAAAAGTGAGTGATGAGACTGCGTACTTAGTCGGTGCAACATTAGGTTTGGGTGAGTCTAATAGGTTAGTGGTTAAATATGGTGACGGTGCGGATGACTCTGTATTTGAGCTCGCTGGCGATAAGACAGTTTTGTATGCGAGTGTAGAAGGCAATTATGCTGTGAGTGAGCAGTTCATCATCGATTACCTTGTTTCTTACAAAGACATTTCAGGTGATGACTACAAAGATGCATCCACTGGTAGAAACCTAGATAAAAGTGAATACGCGGGTATCGTCCGTCCACAGTATCAATGGGATGATGTTCATTCTACATGGCTAGAAGCGGGCTACGGCATGGTTGATTACGATGATGGCGGTGAAGAGAACGCGTGGAAAGTAACGCTGTCTCAGAACGTTTCTTTAGGAGGCATGCCTGGCAGCCGTCCAATGCTTAGATTCTACACAACAGTGGGTGATGTAGAGACTAAAGGCGCTCCAAAAGACAATGGTAACGTAGATACATTGTCATTCGGTGCGATGTTTGAAGCTTGGTGGTAATCACAAGATAGAAAGAGCATAGGGGTCAATACCCGTGCTTTTAAAGAGCAAGTAATACTGTCCATTTTAGCCCTAAAGGCAGATTGATTAGGGCATATTTAAATTAACTCCATTCTTGGGCACATTCTTTGTGCCCTTTTTTCGTTTCATTACCCGTATTGGCGTTCGAATTCCCCTATTTAACGCTTCTTTTCATATTACTTTAACCTGCTTTGCTTAGGCTATTTAACCTTGTTTACGGTAAGGGCTAATTTGGGCGAGCCCTTGCATTTAAAGGCATTCACAAAGATGGACTTTAGAGTGCTAACACATTCTTAGCTCTAATAGATATGTCGGAAACCTTCATGTCATCGAGGCTTTTAACAAAAATTACCAGATTAAGATTCACAGACTCATGAAACAGTTTCATGGGATGAAGTGAATCTGTAAGCGCTTTCAAGATTTACAAATCTAGCCTTTTTACCTCCAAATTTAGTGTGATGACACTCACTTCAACCAATACGTAATTTCTTAATAATCGTTTTGTAAGCGGTTACAAGCTAATGAAGTATCGAGGTTCGAGTGGCAACAATTAAACACGTATCAGAGCATGCAGGAGTGTCTCAAGCGACAGTGTCTAGAGTGATTAACGGCACCAGTAGAGTGAGTCATGACAAGAAGTTAAAGGTTGAAAAAGCGATAAAAGAGCTGGGTTATCGCCCGAACTCCATCGCTCAGGCTTTGGCTTCAAGTCGTACTGGCAGTGTGGGTGTTGTTGTTCCTGAACTGGGTGGCTCTTTCTACTCAGGCATCTTGCACTGCATAGAGGAAAACCTACGCCGCTTTGGTTACCACGCTGTGGTTACTGCGGGGTCGAACACCGAACAAGGGCAGCGTGAGTCGGTGGAGTTTCTGTTGGGGCGTCGTGTGGATGCCTTGATTCTTCACACTCAACTGCTCAGTGATGACTATTTAATTGAATTGGAAGAACAGGGGACCCCTGTGGTTTTAATTAACCGCTTCATCCCAGAAATGGCGATGAGTTGCATTGATATTGATAACGAAGTCGGGGGGCTACTCGCTACTCAATATCTTTTGCAAAAGGGACATACAGATATCGCGTGTATCACCGGGCCTTTAGATAAAGCTGATGCGAGGGGGCGTTTGCAGGGGTATCGCAAGGCCTTGGAAGAAGCGGGTGTGCCATACGATGAAGCCTTGGTCTCTGAAGCGGGCTTTACTGAAGAGACTGGCATCAGTGCTATGAAGAAGTTGATCAACCGTAAGTGCCACTTTACTGCGGTATTTGCTTCAAACGATCACATGGCATTTGGCGCTTTCGAAGTCTTACACAACGAGGGGTTGTCGGTTCCAAGAGACATTTCGCTAGTGGGCTTTGACAACACCATCTTCGCGCGCTATCTGACCCCTAGTTTGACCACCATTAATTTCCCCATTGAAGAGATGAGTGTCGAAGCAGTACAGCTCACTCTTCAAAAGCTTAAAAAAATCAAACACGACGTGAACTTTAAATTGCTGCCGACGTTGGTCACTAGAAACTCGGTATCGGATTTACTGGTTACCCTATAAAAATATTAAGGATAGAACATGAAATTTAAGACCTTAGCGCTGTCATGCGCGGTTGCATTAGGACTAGGTACAACAGCGGTGAATGCGGCTGACAAAGAAATTCGTTTCGACGGTTTCCCTGACTTTGATAGCAGCCTGAAGGTATTACTGCCTGATTTCGAAAAGGAAACAGGGATTAAAGTTGATTACCTTATGAATAACCACGGTGACCACCACACGAAACTAACAACCAATCTAGCAACGGGCTCAGGTGCAGGTGACGTGATTGTTGTGGACGTTGAGAAAATCGGCCCGTTCGTTGGCTCTGGTGGTCTAGTTAACCTGTCTGAAAATTACGGTGCAGATAAATACGAAGAACGATTCGCACCTTACGCATGGGCACAAGGTAAAGGCGCTGACGGCGACATGTACGGTATCCCTGTCGACCTGGGTCCGGGTGTTATGTACTACCGCACCGACGTGTTTGAAAAAGCGGGCATTGATGTAGAAGACGCAATCAAAGATTGGGATTCATACATTGCTGCGGGTGAAAAACTGAAAGAGCAAAATGTTCAACTTATCGCTTCAGCAGCCGACGTAGCACAAGCGATTATCTTCACCACAGTTCCTGAAGGCGAAGGCCTTTACTTCGATAAAAATGGTAACCCAGTTGTGACATCTGAGCGTTTTGTTCACGCTTTTGAAGTAGCAAAAGAGATTCGCGACAAGGGCTTAGACGGCCGCATTCTGGCTTGGTCTAACGAATGGTACGAAGGTTTCCGCAACGGCACATTTGCAACTCAACTTTCTGGCGCTTGGCTACTTGGTCACCTAAACAACTGGATTGCACCTGAAACCAAAGGTAAGTGGGCAGTAGAAAACCTTCCTGATGGTATCTACGGCAGCTGGGGTGGTTCATTCCTATCTATCCCAACTCAATCTGATAACCCGGATGAAGCATGGGCACTTATTGAATACATGACGACGGATCGTGACGTTCAACTTAAGCACTTCGAAACGATTGCGGCTTTCCCAGCGAACGTAACCACGTATGACGATGCTCTGTTCCAAGAAGAGATGGAGTTCCTAGGTGGTCAGAAAGCGCGCCTGTTATTTGCTGAAGTGGCGCAGAACATCAAACCAGTAGCTCCGGCTCAAGGCGACCACGTAGCTCGCTCGATTATTTTAGAGAACGCATTGATGGAAGTTCTGGACGAAGGTAAGGACATCGAGACAGCGCTTAAAGAGGCAGAGCGCCTAATCCAGCGTCGTACGCGTAATCTTTAATTTGTCATTACTTTGAGTAAGTGAGGAAGCGTGGATAACGCGCTTCCTTTTTTAAGAGGTCGTTACTATGAATCATACAGCGAGCACCACGATAGAACCTGCGGAGCAAAGCTTTTTTTCTCGCCTGAGTTTGAAAGCGCTTACACCCTATGGGTTTCTTCTGCCGTTTCTGATCATTTTCTCTGTATTTGGAATCTTCCCGCTGTTGTTCTCTATTTACCTGTCGTTCCACGAATGGAACCCAGTACAGGGCATGGATGCAATGCAGTTCGTTGGTTTTGAGAACTATCACATTGCCTTAACTGACCCATGGTTGTGGCGTTCATTAAAGAACACATTGTGGCTAGCAGTCACATCAGGTGTGGCTCAGCACTTAGTCGCTATCCCAGTGGCTTACATGTTGGTTTCAATGGGTGACCGTATGCGTCACTGGCTAACATCGGCGTACTTTCTACCGTTCATCACATCAACGGTCGCAGCGTCACTGATTTTCTTCAATATGTATTCTCCTAACTCAGGAATTATTAACCAAACGCTAATGGCACTGGCCGATAGCACTCTGTTTGGTTGGGCATTTGCTTGGGTTAATGATTTTCAACCAATCCGCTGGTTAGACGATGCCACCATGGTGAAGCCGTCTATCGCGATCATGGTTTTCTGGAAATATACCGGTTTTAACATCGTCCTTTACACCACTGGCTTAATGACGATTCCTAAAGACATTTTAGAAGCTGCACGTATGGATGGTGCGAATGCCTTCCGCCGCTTCTGGAACATCTCACTGCCAATGATTCGTCCATTCATCTTCTTTGCTGTCACCATGACCATCATCGGTAACCTACAAATGTTTGAAGAACCGTTCGTTCTAACGCGTGGTACAGGTGGTACGGGTCAATCTGGTTTAACTATCTCTATGTACCTCTACAAAGTGGGTTGGGAATGGTTAGAGATGGGCACAGCGTCAGCGATTTCATGGCTACTGTTTGCACTCATCGCGTCTTGTACTTTGGTTCAATTTTTATTCTTCGGTAAGAAAGGCTTAGGGGAACATTAAGATGTCGACATCAATTAAGACAAATACTTCACCACTAAGTGGCCTGATGCCAAGCGAACGCACCATGTACATCATGACTAAGATCTTGATGGTCATGCTCGGCATATTACTGATTGTTTCCGCAATCATTACCGTGTTCCCGTTTGTGTGGTCAGCACTGCTTTCAACACGTGACCGTTCGGAAATCTTCGGTTCAGGCATCAGCTTTGCGATTGGCGACAGCCTGATGGTGAACTACGCAAAACTGCTGGAAATCATGCCGTTTTGGAAAGCGATGTTTAACTCGATTTACGTGGCTTTCTTAGGCACCACCATCTCGCTGCTTTTTTGTAGCATGGGTGGTTATGCATTTGCTGTGTTTAAGTTCCGCGGTAAGAACGTGTTGTTCGGCATGCTGGTTGGCTCAATGGCAATTCCGCCAGTGCTTAGCTTGATCCCTTACTTCATGATCGTGAAATTCTTAGGCTTGCTGGATAACCACATGGCGGTATGGCTACCGTTCACTACTACGCCATTTGGTATCTTCTTGATGCGTCAGCACGTGATTGCATCGATTCCTAAAGAGCTATTAGAAGCAGCGAAATTGGATGGCGCAGGTGAGTTCAGGACGTACTGGAGTGTGGTACTGCCACTGATGAAACCAGCACTAGCAACACTCGCTATCGTGCAGTTCGTCTTCTTCTGGAACATGTTTATGCAGCCTCTTGTGGTGCTGAACAACCCTGACAATTACGTCATCACACAAGCACTACGAAGTGTTCAAGGTATTCCGAATACGCCATGGGGCGCGGTAATGCTAGGTACCACCATTTCTATTTTACCACTGGTGATTACATACCTGTTCGCATCGAAACAGATGATCAGTGGCTTAACGTCCGGCGCAGTTAAAGGTTAGGTTTAAGGGTTATAACAATGAATAAATTTCAACTTCCAAGTGATTCAAAGTTACGCAGTAAGGAATTTGTATTCGGTGTCGCGACATCTTCATACCAAATTGAAGGCGGCGTTGAAGAGGGCGGTCGTACACCGTCTATCTGGGACACGTTTTGTAAGAAGCCGGGTAAGGTCGATAACGGCGACAGTGGTGACGTGGCGTGTGATCACTACCACTTGTGGCAACAAGATATCGAGATGATTAAAGGCCTAGGCGTTGATGCTTACCGCCTGTCCATTGCATGGCCACGTATCTTGCCGCAAGACGGTGTGGTGAATCAGCAAGGTCTAGAGTTTTACGAGCAGATCATCGATGAATGTCATGCCCGTGGAATGAAGGTGTTCGTGACACTTTATCACTGGGATCTACCCCAATACCTTGAAGATAAAGGCGGCTGGTTAAACCGTGAAACGTCTTACAAGTTTGCAGAATATGCAGAAGTGGTGAGTAACTACTTTGGTAACAAAATTGATGTTTACACCACATTGAACGAACCGTTTGTATCTGCGTTCCTAGGTTACCGTTGGGGTGAGCATGCACCGGGCATCAAGGGCGATAAAGAAGGCTTCTTGGCTTCTCATCACTTAATGCTAGGCCATGGTTTGGCGATGCCGATTCTTCGCAAGAACGCGCCTCATGCTAAGCATGGTGTGGTATTTAACGCGACTCCGGCTTACCCACTGACACCGCAAGATCAAGGCGCTGCAGATTACTGTGAAGCAGAGAACTACCACTGGTTCATCGACCCTGTACTAAAAGGTGAGTACCCACAGCCAGTCGTAGAACGCCAAGCGATGAATATGCCGATGATTCTAGAAGGCGATCTAGACATCATCAGCGCACCAGTCGATTACATCGGTATCAACTACTACACACGCAATGTCGCTCGCTTCAACGAGAACGGTGACATTGAATCAGTAAAACAGACTGACGCTGAGCACACTTACATCGGCTGGGAAATCAACCCACAAGGCCTAACCGATTTGTTAGTCAGACTGGATGCTCGCTACGAAAACATGCCGCCTATCTACATCACAGAGAACGGTGCAGCAGGTAACGACGAGCGTGTTAACGGACAAGTGATGGATGACCAACGTGTTCGTTACTTCCAAGGTCACATCGAAGCGGTTCACAACGCCGTTGAAGCAGGTGTGAAAGTTGATGGCTACTTTGCGTGGAGTCTAATGGATAACTTTGAGTGGGCATTCGGCTACTGCCAACGCTTTGGCATCGTCCATGTTGATTACAACACCCAAGAAAGAACACTGAAACAGAGCGCAATTGCGTACCGAAACATGCTTCAAGAGCGCGCTGAGGAGAACAGATAATGGCTAAAGTAGAATTCAAAAACATCAAGAAATCATTCGGTGATGTTGAAGTGGTTAAAGAGTTTGATTTTACGGTTGAAGATGGCGAGTTCGTGGTTTTCCTTGGCCCGTCTGGCTGTGGTAAGTCGACCACACTTCGCATGCTTGCAGGCCTAGAAAGCATCAGCTCAGGCGACATCGTGGTTGGTGGCAAAGTGATGAACAAGGTCGACGCCAAAGACCGTGACCTAGCAATGGTATTTCAAAGCTACGCACTGTACCCACACATGACGGTTTACGAGAACATCGCCTTCGCTCTGAAACTGAAGGGCATGCCAAAGGCGGAGATTGACGTAGAAGTGCGTAAAGCGGCAAAAATGCTAGAGCTTGATCCACTACTAAACCGTAAGCCAAAAGAGCTTTCTGGTGGTCAGCGTCAGCGTGTTGCCATGGGCCGCGCGATGGTGCGTACGCCGAAAGTGTTCTTGTTCGATGAGCCACTATCTAACCTAGATGCAAAACTTCGTGGCGTGATGCGCGAAGAGATCAAGCACCTACACCGTGAGCTTCAAACCACCACGATCTACGTAACTCATGATCAGATCGAAGCGATGACACTGGCGGATCGCATTGTGATCTTGAAAGACGGTTATGTGGCTCAAGTAGGTACGCCAACAGAAGTGTTCCAGCGCCCTGCTAACAAGTTTGTCGCGCAGTTCATTGGTAACCCGTCAATGAACATGTTGGAAGCTCATCTGATTGAAAATGAGGGTGAATATTTCGTTGAACTTGGCGATGTTCTTATCCCACTGCCAGAGCGCTTTAAGTCTTTAGCATCTAAAAACCTAGCGCTTCACTTTGGTGTTCGTCCAACGGACATCCACCTGCGTGCCGAGCAAGTTGACCACGACCGTGTGCTGCCATTCCCTGTGAAAATCAAAGACAAGGAACTGCTGGGTGCGAGCATTCTTCTGAAAACAGAAATTGGTGGCCAACCGCTGATGGTTGAGACTCAAGCTGCTGAAGTAGACGTGAAAGAACTGACACTTTACTTAGATTTGGATGCTTTCCACCTGTTTGACGCACTGAGTGAGAACTCGCTAGCGAGCTAGCCAATTACGAGCTAGCCAGTCAATTCAAATCAGCCACTGAGCTGACACCAACCAACTTACGACAAATTGTTTTGGCTCCTCCTGATTTGGGAGGGGCTAGGGATAGTGATGATGAAATTCGGATATTTTGACGATAAAAACAAAGAATACGTAGCAACCACGCCATGTACACCAATCAAATGGTGCAACTATGTCGGCACATTAGATTTTGGTGGCATTGTTGATAGCAACGGTGGCGTGTTGTTGTGTAAGGGCGACCCGGCATTGAACCGTATTACCAAGTACATTGCACAATTACCAAACTCAGATTTCAAAGGCTCGACCTTATACCTCAAGGTGCGTGATGAGGCGGGTAATGTAGAGGTGTTCTCACCTTTCTATACACCGACTCTTAAGCCGCTTGATAAGTTTGAAAACCACACAGGCTTGTCTTACACCACCATCATTGCAGAAGCGTTTGGTGTGCGTTGTGAAGTGACGTTCTTCGTACCAAAAGCGGACCAAGTATTGCTGCAAGACATCAAGGTCACCAACATTTCAAACAAAGCGCTGCACGTTGATGTCGTGCCTGTCTACGAATTCACACACTTCGATGCACTTAAGCAATTGTTGAATGCCGATTGGGTTCCACAAACCATGACGCTGAAAGCACACCTGCAAGAATCGGGTCATACCGTGCTTGAGCAGTATGCGTTCATGAAGCGTGACTATGCAGTAAACCTGATGACCGCGGATCGTCCTGCGACGTCGTTTGATGGTGATCGCCAGTCATTCCTTGGTCAGTTTGGCTACGGTACATGGGCTGCGCCACAAGCGTTAGAAAACGACGAGCTTGGTAATACCGAGTGTCTGCGTGGTGACAACATCGGTGCACTAAATCTGCGTTTAGGTTGGTTATCTCCAGAGCAGACTGAACGTACGGTTGTACAAATTGCGCAAGAAGAGAGCCTAGATGCAGCGCAACCTTTGCTGGCTAAATACCGTGACCATCAAGTGGTTGATTCGGCATTCGCTGAACTGGCTGAGCACTGGGACTCATACCTAGAAGCGGTTCAGGTTGAAACGCCAGACCCTGCTATGAACTCGATGCTTAACGTACACAACCCACGTCAGTGCCACACCACTAAAAACTGGTCTCGTTACCTGTCTCTGTATCAGCTTGGCTATGGCGCACGCGGCATCGGTTTCCGTGATTCTTCACAAGATACATTGGGCGTTATTACTCATATGCCAGAAGAGGCGCGTGAATTCATTGAGCGTCTACTGTCGGTACAAAACATCAATGGTTCTGCGATGCACCAGTTCTTCCCATCGACCATGGAAGCGAACGCTGGTGACTCTCGTGAAGAAGAAGATCGCCCGGATTACTACGGTGACGATCATCTCTGGATCATCTACGCAGTCACTCAATATGTGAAAGAGACAGGCAATGCTGACTTCTTGAACAAAGAGATTCCGTTCTACCAAAAAGACAAAGCGGGCAACCCTGTAGAAACAGGCACCGTTTGGGATCACTTGTGTCGCGCGATCGAATTTACCTACACCAATACTGGTGAGCACGGCCTACCGCTATTAGGCTTTGCTGACTGGAATGACACGGTGAACCTGCCAACAGGTGCTGAGTCGATGATGGTCGCTAACATGTACGGCAAAGCCCTGCTCGATATGTTGGATCTCTGTGAGTTACGCGGTGAGGAACAACTAACAGCTCAGTTCAAAGAGCAATACCAACAAATGCAGAGCACAGTGAATGAGTGCGGTTGGGATGGCGAATGGTTTGTGCGTTACTTTGATGATCAAGGTATGCCGATTGGCTCTCATAAGAATGAACAAGGGCAGATCTACACTAACGGTCAAAGCTGGCCTGTGATCTCTGGTTTTGCGACGCAAGAGCGTGCTAAACAAGCGCTAGATTCGGTTTACAACAAGCTGAACACGACCAATGGTATCAAGCTTTCAACTCCAGGCTACAACGGCTTTGATCCACAACTTGGTGGCGTCTCGACATATCCACCGGGTGCGAAAGAGAACGGCGGTATCTTCCTGCACTCAAACCCATGGGTGATGATCGCAGAAGCGAAAATGGGTAATGGTGAGCGTGCTTATGAGTACTACCGTCAAATTAACCCGGCTTCTAAGAACGACGACATTGATACCTTCGAATCGGAGCCATACTGCTACCCGCAAAACATCTTGGGCGACGAACATAAACAGTTCGGCCTAGGTCGTAATGCATGGTTGTCTGGTACTTCATCTTGGACATACGTTGCGGGTACACAGTGGATTCTGGGTGTTCGACCTGAAATTGATGGCTTGCTGGTGGACCCTTGTATTCCGGCTGAATGGCCTGAGTTTAAGGTCCGTCGTCAGTTCCGTGGTGCGACTTATCATATTCATGTCACGAACCCGAATAACGTGTGTAAGGGCGTGGTTGAGATGAAGGTCAATGGTGACCTGATTTCAGGTAAAAAAGCACCGGTATTTACATCGGGTGAGCACACGGTGGAAGTGGTTTTAGGTTAACAAAGAGAAGGGCGCTTTATGCGCCCTTTATTGCTCTTTCGATTAGTCTCTTTCGTTTGTTTTTAGGTTGTAGTTTTTCGTTTGCAATGCGTTCTCTGGGGCTGGTTTTACGTTCAGCAGTTGCTTTAGTTTCGCTCAATTATTTTGGCTGATAGGTAGCTTGGCAATGCCAAGTGAAGGTTTGAGACTGGTTCGGGTTTAGCGTCAATAAGCCAATCTGGTTATTGAATGCATCGGCAGGGCAAGTCATGGGCTCTATCGCAATGCTCTGTTCACTCGTTGGAGTATACAGCTGAACAAATGGGTAGCTCGCGTCTTGTTGATAGTGAATTTCGGCAGATGAATCTGAGCGTTTCAAAGTCAGTTGATTGGTTGCCTTCGAATCAAATTCAAAGCAGTGATTTAGACTTTGATTAATCAGCTCTTCACTTAGAGACGAGTGTTCAAAAGCACGCTTTTCACCATTGGGTAGGTCGTTCTCATGTACGACCTCAGCGCAAGGCGACATGGTCAGTTCACACTGTTCTAGGTCGTTACCGAGCGAGAAGTAAGGGTGCCAAGCATCACCGAATGGGAACGCATAATCACCACAATTAGAGACGGTTGTTGAGCACGAGAGCTTGCCTGTGATGTCGATACTGAAGGTAACTTCAAGGTTAAAAGCAAACGGAAAACCGGAATGCAAAGACGACGTTTGATACTGAAGCGTCACACTGGCTGACTCTTCATTGGCCACGCTGTTTGTGATTGAAAAAGGTTGGTTGTAGAGCAAGCCATGTACGGCGTGATCAGACCAAGGAAAGTTAGCTGGAAGTTGATGGTTTTGGTTGTCGAAACTGTAGCGACCTAAGTTTAAACGGTTTGGAAAAGGAAATAATTTAGCACTGCGAGAAAAGAACGGATGTTGGTTGATCAGTTCATCATAATTCTGATAGCCACAAATAAAAGAGAATGGACTGTTATTTACAATGTATTTATTTATAACAGAACCAAACCCATTGATTATTTGAAGTTCTATACCATGCTGCTGATTTATTAATGTGACAGAGTCAATATTTCCAAACTTTTCACTTATAATTTTAAACATGTTGATATCTCCATTTTTAAAGATATTAACAAGAAGAAAAAATATTCAATGGCGGTTTTAAAATGAATAATAAAATTCCATATTCAAGCTATTCAGGAAATTCAGAGCACTTGTGTAAAAAGGGCGACGCAGTTGAGTTTATTCAACCTTGGTACACGCCAATTTCTACGACACCAGAAAATACAGGTATGGCGATCGGTGGTATCGGTAATACATTTACACTGACGCCAAATGGCAACACGCCGAACTTCAGCTTTATTCCAGGAATATTTGTTGACTGCTCAGAGCAAGCTATTAATTTTAATGACTTTTATGCGTCGGTGATGGATGTTCCGACCATTGAAACACTTGAGATTCTCAATGAGCAAGAGCTTAGTGTTCATCTGAATTTTTACCCAGCGCTATTCGATGGAAAGAAGATAGATAAAGAAAACATTTCGAATGCGATTAACCTCATTCGTGCTGCATTAGAAAATGGTAATTTCTATAAAGAAAATGAAGAGAATTTTATAAAGTGGAATGTAGAGTTTTCTAATAAGACTCAGTTATTAATTGAATCGGATTCATCTTCGATTGATTGTCAGTTATATGTAGCTTTAGATTTCTTTAATGGATTATTAATAAATGATACGACGAGACTGCTATCACTAACTGCAGGAAGTAATAGTGATATAGAAAGTGTTAATGGTAACGACATAGAATATAAGGCTTTATATCCATTAGCTGAATATCAATATAATAGCTTTGATGAGATTAAAATAAAGCGCAAGGTAGTCTCGCCGATCGTTAAAGACGATAAACGCCTCTGTTCTTTGCCGATGCACTGGAACCACTTCCAGATTACAAATGAATCACAGCAAACACGCGTGATTACGCTTGCTCAACCTCTACAAAACTTAATTGGTTCAACCTACCGAAAAGGTCGTGATGGGATTCAAGATTCTGCGTGTACCTTATCTCAAAACCCGATAGCTCAGCAGCATCAAGCGGTGAACGTAAACGGTGAAAGCCACGGTTTTACCGGTGTTCAGCTCACTAGCCACTCCCCTTATCAAAGTGACATTGAGGGTGAGGTGGTGTTTGGTGTTCAAGCAGAAAACCGTTTGACGGAGTCTGGCACGGTGTCGGTGTCTGTTAAGCCAACGCTTTATACTTCGAAAGTGACCCAGCAAACCGAGTTCGCATTGAAAACCGGCCGCACTAACGCTGAATTCCAAACGGGCATTTATACAGGGCGCGAAGCATTGAGCGCACTTGTTGTAGTACAGGTTGAATTGGAGCCAGATGAGTCTGTAGACCTGCGTTTTGCTCAAGTTATGGCACATAGCAAAGTAATGCTTAATGGCTGGAACTCGGACAAGGCTTACACGCAATTCTACCCTCAAGCGAAACCTGCCTTACCGATGTTAGAAGATGTATTGCCAAAGCTTGAAATCATTGAGCAGAAGATCGTTGATCAACAGACCGCTTTCCTAGAGCAAGCTCAAAGCAAGATATCACAACCTGAATCAGCATTGCGCTATGCGACGATGGCGATGAACTCATTATCATTCCTTTCTGAATCAACAGTATGGGATAAAGAAGATAAGTTCCTAGTGAAAGAGTGTGTTGATTACCCATTCTTTAATTCACTGGATGTGTATTTCTACGGCTCATTTTCATTGCTCTATTTAATGCCGGAGCTTGATGGTTGCGTGATGAAAGAGTTCTCAAAAGCGATTTTGGCTGAAGACTTTACTCAGCGCCGCTACTGGGAATATGAAGCGACACCGAATGCTGAATTGATTGATGAAAAGTACCAAGGTGTGCGCGCGATTCGAGGTGCAGTAATCCATGATTTGGGTAGCCCGTTCGACATTCAGCCTGACGCGTATAGTTGGCATAATGTTAAGGAGTGGAAGGACTTAGCACCGAAATACATTCTGATGGTGTACCGTCATTACCAAAAAACACAAGATATGTCAGTGGTTAAAGAGTGCTGGCAAGCCGTAACAGAGAGTATCGATTTCTTGTCGAACTTGATTGCAGGCGGTGATGATTTACCACTTACTCGAGGTACTGACGACACCTTTGATAACCTTGCGTCTCACGGTATTTCTATTTACTGTGCGAGCCTCTGGGTTGCAGGCCTTCAAGCCGCAAGTGAGCTTGCAAAATTGATGGGCGAACACGATCTAGGCGCGGGTTACCTAACACGTTCGAAAAAGGCATTAGCAACAGTTGAGCAGAGCTTGTGGGATGAGAAAGAGGGTTATTACCATTTCTTCGTGACGCCAGTTCAAGCCAAACATCTAACCGGTGAAGGGTATCAAGCTTTGGAAGCTCTAGGCCTGACTTTGACGGGCGATGCAATAGCTGACAAGAATACGCTCAATGCCTATCTCAATGAGACGGATGCCTCTACTAATATCAGTAAGGTATCTCAAAGAGTCTCTAAGAAACGTCTACTAAGTGAGACCGCACCTCAAGCCTTCACCCAAGAATATCTAGAGTTAGTACCAGATTCAGACAATAGCTTTGGCGATGCCTTGCTTGCAGACAGCTATCTCAAGCTGATTGGCTTAGAGGGCATTTTCCCGCAACAGCGCATTCAACGCGCATTGGATTATGTGTATAAACATAACTTTCAGATCAACAGCCCTAAGTTGGGTGTGGCGAACATGACGCTTGCTGACGGTTCACCACATGAGGCTTTTCAGGCTCAAGATGTGTGGGTTGGTGTGCAATTTAGTGTCGCGACAGCGTTGAGTTTAGCGGGTAAATCGCAGCAAGCAGAAACATTGATGGATACCGTGTATACCGCGCTGTATGACTATTCAAAAATTCCATTTGCAGCACCAGAAGGGTTCAACTGTTCTGTCTCAATCAATGAGCAAGATCTTTCAGAGTCTTTGGAATTGTCACAAAATGATGCGAAAAAGTGGCTTAATGTACTTAAATTGCAAAAGTGTGTGCTATCTGACGGTCGGGTTAATCCGGAACTGACTAAAGACAGTGATAAATTTGTTAGTATGCTTCAAGGCGAAATTTCAGCTGTTCAAGCCAAGGTTCTTCATAAGTGGCTCTTGAGTACAGGGTTGAAATATACCGCTGGTCGCTACTTCAGACCGGGGATGATCTTCGCCTACATGTATTAACTTAATGGCATGAATTTCAACGAAAGCAGTGGTATGCAGGTTGAAATTGATGGGGAGCTTAAGTGCTCCCCCAAATGTCACAGGATTAGGGTATCGAGATGCGCACGAAAACTAAAAAGACCACCGTATATGATGTAGCGAGGCTCGCCGGTGTTTCTCCAAGCACGGTTTCTCGTTTTCTTAATCGCACTACTTATGTGTCGGATGATAAAAGCCAGAACATTGAACAGGCAATCAAAGACAGTGGTTACAAGCCCAACTTTCAAATGCAGGAAAACGTTAAACGCCGTTCATTAACGATTGGTGTATTGGTACAACACCCTGACAGTCCCTACACCAGTCGTATCCTGAACGACATGGAGAAAACCCTGATAGCGCAAGGCTATTCGTTAGTGATAGCGACCGGACACTGGCAGAAAAAGCTCGAAATACATGCTTTAGAGTATCTAGCTAAGAGTAATGTCGATGGCATGATCATCGTGACAGGCAGCATTACCAAAGAAGACATCGCCAAGCATGCGCAAGACATTCCGGTGGTTGCGGTGGGCTATGACATGATTGCAGATAATATTCGCTCAATTAACATTGATAATGTGTTGGGTGGTTATATGGCGACACTCCACTTGCTACAGCAGGGGCATGTGAACATCGCTCATATTAAGGGGCTTTCGAGCCAGCCAGATGCAGGTAATCGCTTTGAAGGCTATAAAAAAGCGCTGCAAGAGGCTGGTATCAAGGTGATGCCAAAACTCGTCAAACAGGGTGATTTCAGTAGTGAAACTGGCTATGAGAAAACCGTGGAATTAATCGAGTCGAAGATTCATTTCTCTGCTCTGTTCGCGGCCAATGACCAAACCGCTTATGGGGCTATCAAGGCGCTCCACGACCACGGCTACAAAGTGCCAGAAGATGTGTCAGTGATAGGCTTTGATGACTTGCCAACGTCGAAGTATTTCACGCCAGCATTAACGACCTTAAGGCAGCCGATTGAAGAGATTGGAGAGGTATGCGCTCAGTCTATTTTGAACTTGTTGTCGGGCGAGAGGCATGAGGCTCGATTGCCACCCATCGATTTATTGGTCAGAGAGTCTACAAAATCTTTGTATCGCTAGCTTATCTTGTTGTGTACGTCTGAGGCATTCATATATCTCGGGCACAAAAAAAGTCGCATCCATGCGACTTTTTTTATTTTTGGCGGCCAAACCAATTTGCTATATCCACTCTGTAGCAATCCATTAATGCAAATT
>Ga0066192_1000059_pt1 | contig 17213 bp, 10 predicted proteins | sample WorMetvacBELIZE1_FD_58707 | JGI IMG/M metagenome (GOLD analysis project Ga0066192, IMG submission 58707) | Marine gutless worms symbiont microbial communities from Max Planck institute for Marine Microbiology, Germany - Olavius vacuus BELIZE.1... | ecosystem: Host-associated > Annelida >... | reverse complement strand
GGCGTGCCATTTATTTAGAAACCCCGATAGCTCCTCGAGTTATCGGGGTTTTGTCGTTTTTGTTCTCTTTTCCTCTCTACATATCCTCTATCTTTATCCACGAGCTTTTGACTACTCCATCGAGGAAAATCTGATTTTAGTACTTTTACACTATGAGTTTTGTACTAAAAGAGTAAAATGCACAAGTTGCATATTGCCATTGGTTTTTGAAAACATTGTGTTTTCTTACGGAAAGCAAGGTTTATCAATCTTAAATGAGGTAGATGTATGTAGCGTTCTTGTTTGTAGAATTTAGTTGGGTTCAGATATTTATGCGATTAAAAGAAGCTTTAAGCGTTATGTCTAAGTCATCTCCTTATGCCGTATCGACAGAGAGAGCAGAAATAAATAAGGATAAATTTGACGAAGTAAAAGATTACCTTTACATCGACATGCCTATTGCAGAAGCTGTAGAGAAGCGAATTTCATGTTTTTCAGCCAATAAGCCAGAAGTTTTGTTTCTATGCGGAAGTAGTGGTGATGGGAAATCTGAGCTTTTGACTGCTTGTAAGAAGAAGTACAGAACGCGTGCACATTTCCACTTAGATGCAACGCATAGCTTCGATCCTCGTGAAAATGCGATTCAGACATTGGATAAGGTATTTGAGGAATATTTGTCTCAATCGAAACCCTTGGTTGTTGGGATTAACACAGGGATGCTTGGTAACTACGCTGAAGAGGGTAGTAATGAGATATTCAAGTCTACTATCAAGAACTACTTAGAATCTGGAAAGGATGTGGATGGGGTCTATTTTATCGACTTTGAACGCTTCCCCAAGTTTGTTATTGATGACAGTGGTTATGTATCAATCTTTGCTGAAAAGCTATTAAAAAAACTAACAGCTAGAGAAGATAACCTAATACGCCAGATTTATGATAAGGACAAGTTGGAGTGCTCAGACGTTGATTCGCGAAGACTGCACGCAAACTATGAACTCTTAAGCCTACCTGCGGTTCAACGTACAGTTATAGATCTTTTATTTAAAGCCCGCTTAATGCAAGATCAGTTTGTTACAGCTCGCTCACTACTAGATTTCATATTCATGTTGATCGCTGGTCCAGGCTATTTGTTTGATAACCTTTTTTCTGGTGGGGACAATGAATTAGCGAACAAAGTTGTTGAGTTTGATCCTGCCCACTTACGAACTAAGAAAATAGACCGATTTATATTAGCAAGTGATTTAGGTCTACCAGACACCGAATTTGAAGAGTTTAATTTTCACCTGAAGGAGCTTGGGGTAGAAAACTTGAAAACTAGTCATTCATATTTGAGGTTATTCTATATCTTGAAAGGTGAAGATTACGCCAATAACTATCATGAACGGTTTTCTCAAGACTTTAGTCAGTCATTAATTGATGAATACATCAATATTTACCAAAAGCACCGAGACTATGATAATAGTGACGAGTGCAGGAGTGTAATTAGAGATTTTTGTAATAACACATTGCGTACAGCTATTCGGAAATATAATAATCGTAATGCTCCTAATTTGTTAAAAGGTCACTACTTGATATCTGAAAAGAATGGTTATCAATTGGTCGCAAAGTTGGATATAAAACCAGATCTAAAGAATGTAATTAGCCCTCCCATTCATCAGATTTCTTTTTTTACAGCCTCTATTTGTGTTGGTAGTAAAAGCCTAACTATACCAGTTAACATCAACCTTTTGCAGCTAATGAAGAGAATAGTTGATGGGTATCGACCAAACAAGCATGATAAAAACACAGTAGTTCTACTGGATGAACTAGTAGAAAAAATATCCAAAATAGCTAACCAAGAAACAACATTGCACATCATTAATGGTAGCCAGCATATCACAGTGACTGATGATGAAGATGACAAGTATGAAGTGAGTGGTCTAAACAATGATTAAACAAATCCTTACTCCGCCTAGCAAGAACGCTTTAAGTTCATTTTTACCATTGAGAACAAAGGATAAACATTATAAGTTTTGCTGGAACTCAGTATTAGGGTACTTCGTACACCTGTTATATAACAAATCCCTTTTCACAAAAAACATAGATGACTTTAAAGATTTGTGCGAAAAAAGCTTTTCTAAAAATTTGGAAAGTGACGATGCTGGTCTTTGGAATATTATAGAAAAAATGTATTTCCATAATGACGAGTTGTTTAAAATATCACCTGAATTGCTCATTTTTAAGGCGACTAAAGAAGAGCTTGATACTAATAGTAAGAAGCTAGGTGATATGTACGCAGGAATACTAAATGGCTTTATAGTCGAAAGCTCTTCGGGGACTAACCTTAATTTCCTTGAGCGAGAGATTAAAAAAGAATTTGATAAGTTTCATGTGTCAGGCAAAAAAGAAACGCCAAGAGTAGCTCAAACCTACCTCCCTTTTGTTTCTGATTACTTTAAAAAAGATTTGAAATTTCTAAATACGAAACCTGACTATCTTCTCAATAACTTTGATGCAGTCATTCGATTGTATGGATTTCTATATGTCTCTCAGATGGCCCTCAATATTAAAACTTGGGCTCATGGTGAACCAACGAGCAAACCTTGTTTTTTTATTGTGGATAATGAGAGAGCAAGTGAGGAACGGTCGCAAGTTAAAAACTACGGCTACGCCCAGCTACACGATTACTTGAATTATTTATTCCCATATCTCTTCATAAATGAGGCATTGCAAGAAAAAAACAACGTGCAGCCGTTATGGAAGCTTTTCGAAAGTATTAATGATAGCCATATTGATAAACTAAACCAATTTGGTGAAGAGTTTATTGCCGACCGTACGGAGAGAAAGTGCTACAACATCGAGTTAAATTGGCAGCATAGTGAAGATAAAGAGTTTGTTCTAACTCAGCTGCTTGAAGCATCGCATATACAGTTTCATAGAAAGAAAGGTCGGTTAGCGACGTACAATGACACAGCTGTTAAAGGCACGTTAAGGAGTATTCTCGATCCTTTTATCCAAAATAGGCGGCGTGGCGGCAACGTACTAGCAATCAATCAAGATTATATTGTCTTACTTACCAATTTAGTTATTGGTGAAAGAGAAAAGCTTCGCTTCCATGAGGTGATCAAAGAGTTTGAAGCTAGAGGAGTTTACTTCGACAAACAGAGTCAACAGAACCTCGTTGATTTTTATGAGCGCATGGGCAACGTAGAGAGAATGAGTGACAGTGGAGATGCAGTATATGTCAGACCAACAGTTTAATAAGTTTCTAGTCTCCCACTTTAGCCAATGGGCCAAATCAGAGTTAAAGGTTGGCTTTCGCTATCAGTTTACCTGCCCTGACAATGAAAAAGGGCTAGGGCTATATAACGCATTCTTAGATATCGCTGATAGTAGTATTGAAGTAAAAGGAATTGAATTAAAGACCATCAATTATGGAAATGTTGAGCTTATTCCAGTTTACGAAGGAGAGAGCTTTACTGAGAATTATATTGCTCATTTACGTGATGAAGTCTCTGCGATGGAAGGTTCCGCTAAAGGTACGGCATTACTGATCATTCACAATTCTATGCTAGATACTCTTCGAAACTCTACTGAAGATGTTGCCCAAGCAGGCTTCGTGTGGCATCCCGAAAATATTAGAGACTTATTGCATGGGGAAATTGATCAAAATGACGAGAAAGCAAAGATCTCTGAGTGCTTGCTTAACTATCATTTTAATGAAATTCAAGATGACAACGCGACGATGTTTGGTTTTGAAAAGTTATACGGCGCCATAGCTGATGGAGATCTTCAGTTTCAAGAGCTAGGGTTACTCAAAGATGAACAGCTTTCAGAGGAAGGCTGGGAAGGCGAGCAAATCGTTGAACGCCTCAAGGAAAACAAGGCACTTAGTGACAAGCTTGAGTTTATTACTCACCATTTTTCTAATGAGTTACAAGATAAGCTCGCATCGTTAGATTTTAGTGAGAAGTTTATAAAGGAACACTTTCCCGATGAAAACATTGAGCAGTATAAAGAAAACCTAGACCTAGGTGAATGCTTTGCTGAACAAGAAAGAAATCGAACCAATCTATTGGAATTAGAAAGTGTAACTGCCCATCATACTGAGTTCTTAAGTAAGTCTAAATCAGACAAAGGAGCTGGTGCTAGAGAAAGGCACATAATGTTGGTGTTAGAATCGGAGCAAGATGAGTTTGAATTAGATCTTTGCTTCATAAATCAGAAGTTAAGAGATAGTTTTTGCAAAATTCAACATAACTCGAAACAGCCACCTATAGACATCTTTATTAAGAATCTGGGCGGTGTTCGGAGCCGGGCTTTACTAAGTGGATCATTTAACGGACAACCTCGGTTTTTTACCTTTCAAGTCAAAACAGACAAGCCAAAAGAAACTCATAAATTTCGTGTCTTAGTCATTAGGAAAGGTGATTTTTATGTGGAAGCCTTTAGGCATACATATCTCATTGATCCATTGAAAAAATGGATAACACTTCAAACGGATGAGCAAAGCCTTAAAATTAGCGAGCTATCAGAACAGAGTGTTTTGGCAGAAAATGATCAGGTATTTGAAACTACAGCTACGGGGTTAGTTGACTTCAAAACGTTTGCTAGAGACTCTGATGACATTACCTTTACCGTAGAAAGTGGGGGAAATCAGCTTAAATTTAATGTTGAAGGCGAAGTTGCAACCGATTCTCTATCGCTACCATTAATGCTAGATCAGAGCCGCTTCAAAGATCTTTTCGATGATGCTTACTTTGGTAGATATAACCGTTCGAAAGATAAAGTGCTTATTGATGAGAAAGAAGTTGCTCCAAAGGGAAAGCGTCTATCATTACTTCAGCAAGAAGCTAAGCTACTTGATAATAGAGTTCTGGCATCATGTGAGAACGATGTAGTTCTTCATTTATCTGATTTGAATGAAAGCTTCCGTGAACTTTGCTGTGCCTATGAAGCTTTGTTTGACTATTTAAGCCGGGAAAAAACACTACTTAGTTTGGTTAGTTGGGGAAGCAACCTTACAAGGTTGGTAGATCGGGTAGTTGTGGCCTATCAAACAGAGATAGATAATATTCCGTATCATGCTCCACTGAATGCTGAGCATAAGCAGTTGATGAATGTAGGCTTTGCTGATATAGATGGTGAAATCTTAATCACACCGTATCATCCACTGGTATTAGCCTATAATGCGAACTTAGCGGCGGTGTTAAAAAAAGATAAGTCTGGAGCAAAAAGCTTCGTAAAATTACCACCAGTTACGATTCAAAGGCTAACGGCACAGGGTTTACTTCCATTTGTTTATGATCCGGTTAATGACTTTGCTTATAACCATGCAATTAAAGAAAACGTATTTTGGTCAAAACTAGTTCCCCAGAAAGACAGTAGTTATGACTATGTACGCGGCTTAGTTAAGGACAAGGTTAGTAAGTTTTCGGTCGCTTTTAAACATCTGTTTGTTGCGGGTAGTAAGACTACATTGATCATTAACTCTGTAAATAACAGTGAAAACAAAGAAATTTTCTTAGGCTTGATCGATTTCATCAAGCTTAAAAAAGACAAAGTTACTAAAATTCACGTAAACTTATACGATAAATCAGAAACTTATAGTTGGTTTGATCAGTTTGCTGATGCTGTAAGCTATAACGAATTAAAAGACTTATGTGAGCTCAATACAGGCTCAGCTAAAGGACAAGCAGATAGCATTATCGACCTGCTTAGAACACGCTTAACGTATAGCAAGTATAAGCATGAAGATGGCAAAAAAGCGCAATCCTACGCTCATATGAGCTTTTTCAAAAACAACGAACGTGTCCAAGCTACCGATGTTGATGTTTTAAAACAAACTAGCGGAGTGGTCTGTAACGGTCTTATGCCGGGCGAGGCTGCAACCAATAAGAACGGCAGTTATTACACTTCGTTTGGTTTGCAGGGTGTTGATTTAGACAGTGCTCCTCAGCTAAAAATGGCTGCTAAATATGGTGGGTTAGTTAAACCAGCGAAACGTCAGCATGAAGAGTATGGAGACGCCAAATCTCAAGCGTTAGTGGTTACAGAAAGCTTCAAAGTATTATTAGAGCGAGCGTATGAAAACTCTATTTGGACGACGATCATTGATCCTAAAGTGACACTGGAGTTCTTTGAGAGCCAAAAGAACATGGTTCTGATCCATTATTCTGACAATTACACGAACTCAGTCAATTACGATGCGATAACAGTAACTAAGCAAACTGACTTATATCATAAAGTATTAGAAAATGATGAAGGCGGAATCATTGAAGAGTTCAACGCCTTTAATGGAGAATGGCTTCTAAATTTAATTACGGCATCAGACAATGAACGAAAAGAGAAGCGTGGGATCATATGTGCGTACAAGTATATTAATTGCTTAGTTGCTAATTCGAGTATCACTTGGGTCCCCCTTTCTATAGCAGAGATAGTTCGTGTTGCCGGAAATCTTGGTCTGAACATGACGGATAGCGATTTGTCTCGTCATGCTCAAGGATTTAAGAAGGGCATAATCTCGGATGACATATTGTTTGTTGGCTTTAAAGATCGACAAATGATCTTATTGCCTATAGAAGTAAAAACAGGCAAGAGGCAAACACACAGTAAAGGTGTAGAGCAAGCACAGGAGCTTAAGCGCTACTTTGAATCATTGCTTGGTCAGCAAAACCTGGCAGGAAACCTTTACCGCGGTTTATTCATGCGTCAGGTTATGATGCAAATCGATAAATACAAGCTCTACAATGTTTACGAGAAGGGCTATTTTGACGTTATCGAAGATAACAATGCTTATTGGTTGCAGGGTGATTATCAATTAGCTGAGCTGGTGGATTATCCGGCAGGCTTTTTGTTCGTAAACGTTGAGGATAGCAACTTTAGTAAAGCTTCATTTATGAAGGTGCATGACATACTAAAAGTTGAGTTACCTGCCGGCAATCTGGGGCACTGGGTTCGAACACCAATGCGAACGCTATTCTCAGAGCTAACGCCAGCCAAGCTTCACCATATTGATAGCCGATATATCTTAGAAAGTGATTGCGAGATCCGAACTTTAATCTCTGAAGACTTACCCAACAAACAAGATGACAACCTAGAACAGCATGATGATAAGGATTCTAAGTTGAAGAATCAGTCCGATACTGAAGGCGTGGAGTCTCTTGATAAAGAAGAGCCGCCAAAAGTTGAGGTTGTAGAATCGGCTAGAAAGACAATGTCGACTGAAGAACTGGAATCAATATACCAGCAAATTATTGATTGCTATTACAGCCACAAAATTACTCTGCTTAAACCAGACAATGTGGAGCCATTTATAGAAGGCCCAGCGTCGATACTATTTAGAGTCGGTTTAAATTTAGGTGATAAGCCAGAAAATGTTTTTGCTAAGTCTCAATCGTTGAAATTGGCGTTGAAGTTAGGACAAGAGCAGGATATTGGTTTCGACATTGATAGAGGTTGTATCACAATTGATGTTCCAAAGAGCCAAGAGCAGCGTTACTTTGTTGATCAGAATGATATTTGGCCGAACTGGAAAAGACCCGAAAGTGCTCTAGAAGTACCACTGGGTGAAGACCGCTTTGGTGAAGTCATTAAGCTTAACTTCTCATCATCGAACTGCCCTCACTTATTGATTGGTGGTACTACGGGTAGTGGTAAATCAGAAGCTTTGAATACGATCTTGTACGGAATGGTTGAACATTACAGTCCTGATGAGCTCAACTTAATGCTGATTGATCCTAAGGGAACAGAGCTTAATGACTTTGAACGATACCCACATTTGATTGGTCGTATCGGTTTTGATGATGAAGATGCGTTAGAACTGCTCAAGCAAGCTGTCGAAGAGATGCAGTCAAGATATAAGAAGTTCAAAGCTCAGAGTGTTCGCTCTTTACCTGATTACAACACCAAGGTAAGCGAAGAAGAACGAATTCCTTGGTGGGTCTTGGTTCTTGACGAATATGCAGATTTAACTTCTGACAAAGAAATGAAGAAGGATATAGAAGCTGAACTGAAACGTTTGGCACAAAAAGCTCGTGCAGCGGGTATCCATTTAATCATTGCCACACAAAAACCAAGTGGCGATGTGATTAGCACTAATTTACGTTCTAACCTTCCAGCACAGCTAGCACTACGTGTTAAAAATGGCACAGAAAGTCGAGTGATTTTGGATGAACAAGGGGCTGAAGTGCTCAACGGTAAAGGAGATGCTTATCTTAAGTCAGAAGGTAAGTTAGTTAGAATTCAGTGTGCAAGAGTAAACAACCAAAATTTTATTGGAGTAATAAAATGACAAAAACTATAAAACTGGACGCAATCAAGGTTGAATACAATGACAGTAGCTTCTATTTAGCTAGCATCGACTCGAAAACGTTGTTTGATATTTCGGCTGTTACAAGAGCTGAGGAAAATCCAGAAGAAGGATATCAACGAACGCTAGGTAAAGGACGTGCCAATAAAATTGCCACGTATTTAGATGATGGAAATATTATACCCGGTGCTCTTATTCTGAGTTCGTCAGATGAAAGTGCTCGATATGACTCATCAACAAAGCAACTTGAACTTGACAAAAAAAAGGGCAGTTTGCTCGTTATAGATGGGCAACACCGGTTATATGGTGCGCATAAAAGTAATGTAGATGTAGTATTACCGGTGTGTATTTTTTTTGGTTTAGATAAACCAACAGAAGTTCAGTACTTTTTGGATGTAAATGGATATCAAATGGGAGTGCCCAAAACTCTCAGATTAGAGCTAGAAAAGTTTACAGCAGATGAAGATAGCGAAGAGTTTTTATTGAAAGCACTATTTGATGAGCTAGATACAAATATATCTTCTCCATTGGCCGGTAAAATGTCGAGAACAAAAAGTGTTAGCGGTAAGCTTTCACATGTGGCCTTTCAAAATGCAATTAAACCGATTTTAAATAAGGCTCCATTCAATGCATTTTCGTTGGAGCAGAAAAAGAAAATATTAATTAATTTTCTTGGTGCGCTAGAAACTATTACAGTTGAAGTTTTTGGAGATAATAAAAAAGTATCTAATTCGGCATATTTTCAAGCAATAATGTTAGGATTTCTTGACATTTGTCATGTCGCTAAAAGTAATTTTGGTGGATATAAGAAGAATAACTTTGAATCGGCACTAGAGCCTATATCAGGAATAAACTGGGACGTACATACGGGAACAAACAAATCTGCTATCAAAGCGCTTGGTACTGAGGTAGTAAATGTTGTTTCTAGAAAAATCCAAATTAGTGACGATATATTCTGATCATGCCAGTTAACTTCATAAAGGACGCTATCTTTGATCATCTAACAAAGATAGATTATAAAGTCCAGACTATCGAAAATCCAAATACGAAAGGGATCCTTAAAGAAACTCTTTTAAGTGGTGATAAGTGCAATATTAAGTTGTTAAGTGAACGTGAGTTTGAAGTAAAGATACCAGAAAATATTTATCATGAGATTATAGCAACGGATTTTTTCTTTTCACTACAGAAGGTTAAAGAGCAATCCCGTTTTTTGACTTCAAAAGCTCTTGATAATACTCCTATTTCTTGGGCTATTGTTAGTGCCTATTATTCGGCATTTTACTCAGCAGTAGAGCTATCTAAGCTTTTTGGTATATATAATTTATATCTTAAGAAAGAGCATTGTAACTCAATCTTAAGTCATGCAGACGGTGGTAATAAGCTCGATCGAGGGAATTACATTGGTATGGTTAATAGTGATGCTCTTGACTATATTACAATTCGTTTTAGTGCATCTAAAAACGTCCCACCACATGATTTAGCTTGGAAGAACATGTTGAAAATTATCGAGTTTAATAACGTAAATGATTTAAGAGATTCAAAGGTTGCAGTGTATAAGCTTGTAAAAGGAGTCTTGGATACTAGCGGTGCCTATATTCAGACTCCTAACAACGTTAGAAATGACTGGAATTATTCTTTTGCAAATGCTTATGATTCAACTTTTTGTAATGACATAAGTAATGTCAAGACTTATTTAAAATCAACCAGTGCGCTTAGTATCATGTCCTGGCCAAGTCAATACAGGCGAATGACTAAGAAAGAAAATGATGTATTTTCGGTTATTTATATTGAAGCAATACTAAGACAGTCCATGCTTGACCTAAACTCACGATTGCTTAAATAAAGCATTGCTACTCGAATAGAAAGCAATACCTCTATTTAAGTGTAATTTGACAAAATCCCCAAAGTGCACCCCTTCTAGGTGTGCACTTTGCTTTTGGTAAGCCTCTCTTAATACCGCTAAATACACATCCGCATATTCGCCAGCAAATACTTTCCATGTCATTTCCACGTTGCTATCAGCGGGTATCTCCTCAAAAGGGGGCACTGAGTCTTCTGCTAGAGACATGCATAAAGCCCAGCGACAAAGCACGTTCCAGTTTTCAATGCCTGTCTTTGACTTCAAGCGAATTAGCTGCTGTTTTTGTTTCTCAGAAAGCTTAATCGTTTCAATAGTATGTAGCATTAGAAGTACCCTTCTGAAATAGTCGAGGTTGCTGCTTGCTCGTTGTAACTAATATGGTATTCGCGATGTACAGACGGCTTTAATTTATTGTAGTAATCACCCATGATTTCTTCATCAGTCGATAGAAGCAATACTTGATTAGCGGCATATGGGAAATAGCTTTCAATCAGGCGCGTACGGTGCTGCCCATCTAAACGACCCAATGGAGTATCGATTACCGTTGGAAGCTCTTTACCTGAGGCTTCTGAAAGCCCCCATAAAATTGCTATCGCTAATAGCTGACGTTCACCTGCAGATAAACGGCTAGGGGATAGTGCTTCATTGCTTGCAGAAAGTAGGGTTAAAGAGAAGCTCTCTGGACAAATAGATATACCACTAATTAACCGCTCTTTACGAGTAAGAGCAATGAATTTCTCGGTGATTTTTTCCTGTAATAGCTCAATGTTTTCCTTTACTAAGCTCTTTGCAAAACCTTGCATTGTTTCCTTAAGTTTACCGATATGTTCAACAACTTGGATAGAGCGCTTTTGCTCAAAGGTATCTTTATTCTGCAATGTCAGTAGATTGGTATAACGTTGGTTCAATGCATTGCTTTTAGCCTGAGCTTGTTCCAACTCACTAGACTTGGCACTAATTAGAGTGAGCGTATTTTTAAATTCGGTTTCATAATAAGCAAGCTCACTGAGCACGTGCTTTACGGTTTCATAATCTGGGATAGACTCTTCTTTTTTCTCAAAAAGAGCCTTTTTCTCAAGCAAGATCTCACGCTGCTTAATCAGAGCTTTACGTTCAGATTGTTCTTGAGTGATCTTTTCGTTCAGTCCGTCAAAAATATTGCTTGGCAATCCTAAATAATGTGGCGTGTTTGCTAGTTCATTTCGCTCGCTAGCCATGGTTGCCATTGTAGATTCAAGGGCTGTACGAGCTTCAATTGGTAGTTCATGAGTGTCTAAAGCACTCAAAAGGGTAGCTTCATAACTTTGAATAGCATTGCTCAATGCGTTTGCTTCAGCGGCTTGTTCTTCAAGCTTTGCTTGTTTTTGAGTTTGAACCAGTAGCGGCTGAATTAACCCTAGTGGTCCAATTCCAGAGTCTAACTTAACTCGTTGCTGTTGGTTGTCTTTTAACTGCTGAGCAATGGCACCTAATTCAAAGCGAATGTGGTCACGTTCCTCAATCAAATGAGCGCCTGACTCACGTACCTTCTTTCTAGCTTTGTTGATCTCGACATTTGCTTGGGCTTGTTTGCTCTTGAGCTTGGCCAACTCTATACTTAGCTTCTCAATAACCTCATTGTTACCCTCGATCTCTGCTTCACAAGCTTCTACTTTTTGTATGACGCCCGTATCTAGGTTATCTGACTTTCTTTTGCGTTCAATGTTCGTTAAGTCAAGGTGCAATTGGCTAAGTAAATCCAGTCCAAGTAAGTTCTCAATCCCCGTTTTAATCAGCTCATTGCTTCGTTCAGGGTGAGCTAAGTTTTCAATCTTTTCACCATCAAAAAAGAACAGATCTGAAAGTGACATTGGAATGAACTCATTTACAAATTCATCCCAGTAGTCACTAAGGTATAGATCAGGTTCTCCATTACATGAGACGCTGACTTTGTCCTTGGTATTCTCTAGCTGCTTGGCAGTCTTCCATTCGCGGCGAACCGTAAAAAGCTGTTCTTGGGTATCAGTTGTATGAGAGAACGTTAACTCCAACATTACCGAGTCGCTTTTATCTACATAACGATTCAGTGTACTAGATAGGTATGTACCATAAGCTAGGTTGCCTCTGTTTGAACACTTCGCATGCTTACCGTAAAGCACGAGTTGTAATGCATCTAAAAAGGTCGTTTTGCCACCACCGTTTAAGCCGCCGAACAAGATGATTGGTTGGTCTTTTGTTACTGTTAAATCAATCGTATGCAGGCCTTTGTAGATGCCGAAGTTTTTAAGAGTGAGAGACTTTAAGAGCATCAGTCTATCTCCACAATTTCTGTTTCTAGTGGAAGTGAGCTATAGCCTTGTTCTTTTATACACTTAGTGATCATGTGAATCTTATCTTTAATTTTTTCTTGTTCTTCGGGCAATAGACTTTGATCGTTCGTCAATTGAATATGTAGACGGTGTCTTTCGCGCTCTAAAGCAAACTCTTTTGCTTCAAACATACTATTGAATGCACCTTTATCTAATACTTCGTTAAGTTCTTCACCGAGCTTAGCTCTACGCAGCTGGCTGCGAAACTTGTTAGCGACACTCAGCGTTGCGCGAATTTGTTGATAGAGTAAACCCTCTTTGTCTCCATGCTGCTCGCAGTATGTTTGAAGTTTACTAAGAGAAGAACTGTTTAGGATCGGGTGATGAGCGCGACGCTTACCGCCGTATGGCTGCTTAATCACTTGCTCGTATATCTTGGGTAAGTTGTCTTCGATTTCGTGTTTTTCTTCAAGCCAGATTTTTCTTATAGCCTCCAGATCCTCAAGAGTTAAAAGCTCTAAGTCTTTTACTTCAGGGGGACCCATGTGTTGAACGGCTACTTGTGCTTCAAGCACTTTTTTAAGCATATGCTCTCTGAATTTTTGAACATATGGGCCATGCACAACATCTGCACCGTGTTTAGAAACATGGACAGTTAAAGTGCCATTCATACGTCTAAAGTCTCGATTATTTCTATCTCGGCGAAGCTTCTCTAATTTTTTTTCTCTAACAGAGTCATTGATTTCAAGCTCATTACGCAGTGATACAAGAGGGTACATCCACTCTTTTTCTTCGTCGTTTGCTATCATGGCATTCATAGACTTATCTTCAGTAACCATGGTGCATACATAGCAACCGAATCGACTATCACCACAACTTTGCGTTGATTTATCTACAACTAAGGGGCATTCGCCACCTTCAGTCGCGCCTTGATACATTCCCATCAGGTCATGGTTTGGGAAGTTCCAAGGGTTTTTGACGCTGTTCAGGTAGACCCACACATCATCATTACTCCATTCGCCAATTGGTGTGTAGACCCAAACTCGATCCAATGAGCCATTTTCAGTTAACCCCAGTGCTTTTCGAGTGTTGGTTGTAGAACTCTCAAACTTTTCCATATTGGCAGCTCGTGCAGTACTTTCCGCTTTGCGTGTTCCAAGTACTAAAATAGCTTCACCATTAGTATTGGCTAAGTTTTGAATAAAGGTATTCGAAGGGGATATCTTTAGTCGATCTGTACACCAGCGAAATTTCATTCTAGGAGCAGGGTACCCTTTACCTATTAAATTGACCCAGAAGCGGTCTTTGACTTCAGGAGTTAATCTATGTGGAACAATAGGTAGCCCTTGAGCGTTTGCTGCTTCAGTCATTTTTTCTAGGGACTTACCGACCCATAGAGCTACGATAGGGTTCTCAACTAAGGTATCGGTGCTGATCACGTGTACCTTTTTATTTGCTTTGCCTTCGTCTGCCAATTCTTTTAGTGCGTACCAAACAAGTTGGAGAATAGCGGTTGAATCTTTGCCACCACTGTAGCCCAATACCCATGGAATACTGTCACTTAGATAAAGTGTTTTAATATGTTCGATTCTTATTGCTAGGCTTTCTTTTAGGCCACCTGAAAACGCAGATTGCGACTGTAATGCACTATCAGTCATGTTTAGCCCCTTTAAATAATTGTTCTACATTTCGCTCTTTCTCTGTGAGCGAAACGTTCAGTTGTTCTTTGATCTTTATGTAAGTAAGCTCTGCAGCTTTGCGATTATTAGTCATCGAGTCATTGTTTACACACCGGCCTTTCCAGTCGTTATTTCTTCTAGACCAGTTTATTGCGCTTAAACCTTTGAGAGTTTTTTTCCAGTTAGAGTCGTTTGATAGTAAATAAGAGCCGAGCATTCCTAATGCATGCAGTGTTACGGCGTGTGCATGAATTGACTCATCACGCAGTTCACCACCCGATGCTTTATCTTCACAAACTAATTGCCATGCTGGCATGTTATTTAGTACCTCATGCCAATACTCAGAGGCTATTGGGATCAATGATTCGTAGTTTTTTTGTGTAATGCTGCCTAATAGGTACTTACTTGCTTTATTGATAGCGCTATGGCTGACCAGCTTCTTGGATCTCGAGCCTAAATTACTTTTTTCCATGTGAACCAGCTTCGTCAACTGTTCACTGCGAAAAACCATGGTTTTAGATAAAATTGCATCAGGCTTATCATCATATGTGATGCTTAAAGAACTATCTGTTTTTACAGGATAAAGGTTAAGGTCTTTGAAGATACGTTGTCGTTCTTCTAGTGACTTATTAGTAAAGAAAACAACAGAGATAGTTTCATCTGCTAATGATGGGTCAGCTTTGATAGCTTCAAGAATGGCTGCATTACGATGTTGGCCATCTGTTATGTACAACTCGGCATCTTCATCTATAAGTAACGTTCCAATCTTTTGCTCATGTTTGTTATCACCAATTGGTACGAACTCACTAGCTCCGCCGATGCATGCAGTTAAGGCCGAGAATACGTAATTATCACGATTGTCGAGAATATAGTTGGCGATATCAGGAATACGCTCTTCGTTTATAATTCGTTGTGCTCTTTGATCAACCGGTAATTGCCCCTCATCAAAAGTAAAAATTTTGTTTAGTCTTTTGAGGGGGCACATAACGATGTAGTATTCTGTTTTGGCTTGGATTCCTCTAATCGCAGGGAAAGAAGAACCTGATATGATCTGACTCATTAGTGTACTTAATGTTAAGGTGATCTTAAAGTTCGTGGTTTTTTTTCTTTGTTCGTACGAACAAGTTGTGAATACTACAGCATAGTAGCTTTGTTGTCTTGTGGTAATTAAAGAGTTTATTTGGAGTTTTAATGACGGCTTATCTGGATATGAATGCAACCTCACCAGTGCTGAAAGAAGTGGCAGAACTGGTGTATGAGTTTTTAGTAGAAGATTATGGTAATGCAGGTAGTCGAACTCATGAATTTGGCGCTAAAGCTAAAGCCGCTGTAACTAAGGCAAGAAAGCAAGTAGCGAATGTTGTTGATGCTGATTCAAGTGAAGTGATTTTTACAAGCGGTGCTACAGAAAGCAATAATATTGCATTGTTGGGTCTCAGGAGCTTTGGAGAAATAGAGAATAGACGACATATAATCACGACCAGAATCGAGCATAAGGCAGTATTAGAACCGATTGAGTATTTAGCCAGCGAAGGCTTTGATGTTACTTATTTGGAAGTGGGTGAGAATGGTATTGTAGATCCTAACGAGTTAGCTTTAGCGCTGCGAGAGGACACGTTACTTGTTTCGATTATGCATGTAAACAACGAGACTGGCTCTGTTCAACCAATCGACGAAATATGTAGTGTTTTAGGCTGTAGTGATGCCTATCTACATGTAGATGCAGCCCAAAGTTATGGAAAGCTCAGCGAGCATTTAAAAAATACGCGTATAGATTTTATCAGTGCAAGTGGGCATAAGCTTTACGCTCCTAAGGGTATCGGTGCGTTGGTAATGCGCAGGCGCGGCTTTATTAAGCCACCCTTAAAGCCCATTATGTTCGGTGGCGGGCAAGAGAAGAGTTTACGTCCTGGAACACTAGCCGTCCCTTTAATCGCTGGTTTTGGGCTAGCTTGTGAAGTCGCAAGTAAAAATAGTTCCAAGTGGCAATCACAAGCGTTGCGATTAAAAGAGTCATTAGTTGCTGAACTCGATAAAGTAGGTGCTCAATACAATGGAGATAACTCATCTCCATTTGTGCTTAATTTCTCTGTGCCTGGAGTTAACTCAGAGTCCTTGATGGTCGCTCTTAAAGGTATTGCTGCTGTATCTAATGGTTCTGCATGCACTTCTAGTAGCTATACCCCTTCTCATGTATTAACTGCTATGGGGCTAAGTGAAGATAGGATTAATGGGGCAATTCGAATCTCGTGGAGTGGAATGCTGGAAAAACTACCTGTAAAGGAAATAATGGCAAAGATCGAGCAAGTGAGAATGTGAATAAGGAACTATTAAGGCTGGTACTTTTCAGCTATGAGCGTAAATCCCCTAATCCTCTTCTGGTTTTTTGTAAGTAATGTGTTTAATTCAAATCTTGTTACAAGTTGCTCTAGGTTGAAATCATAGTCCATTAACTTCCCTAATCGCTTATCAAAGCTCAGCTGCTTTTTATAGTTCTCGTGTTCGGCTGGCATGTAAAGGTGCTTATTGAGCAGTGGTGGTCTACGATCTTCATTGACGTAATCAAAGAAGTTGATGTCTTGCTCGGCCATCTTGATTTTTATACGCTCTACTAAGAAAGGAACCGATTTTTCAAAATCGTCATATGCGGTTAGGGTGAGTTTACCGGATGTGATATGGATTTTGATTAAATCGATTTCTTCATCCAGTTCGCCATACATTTGTAACCCCGCACCTACGTATGTGCGCAGTAAGAGTGGTAAATCATCGATGTAGTCACGATGTAGGATAAGAGAATGCCCTTCATTCAATAAACTTGCAGGTAATTGCTGGTGGGCCTTTTCACATTGTGTATTGATTAAGTCTGTATCGGCAATCGCGAACAGCAATTCTGCTGCGAGGTTAAGTGCGGTTTTATAATCATCAAATAGAGCTTTGATATCGCGCTTGAGTGTTTCTGGTTGTTGCGTATAAGGTTTTCTCTTCTCAAATAGCCCCATCGCAAAGTAAAGTAACAGGTCTTCTTTGCGGCGCTTTTCTGCTTTTTCGAACTCTTCGGTGTCGAACATTTCTTGCAACAGACCAAACACTTTTTTATGTGAGCCGATAAGCGCTCT
>Ga0066192_1000057_pt1 | contig 17724 bp, 13 predicted proteins | sample WorMetvacBELIZE1_FD_58707 | JGI IMG/M metagenome (GOLD analysis project Ga0066192, IMG submission 58707) | Marine gutless worms symbiont microbial communities from Max Planck institute for Marine Microbiology, Germany - Olavius vacuus BELIZE.1... | ecosystem: Host-associated > Annelida >... | reverse complement strand
CAACGAACGTCATCAGAGGATGCCTCAGCCCTCATGACACAAAAGTATTTACACTACCAATCATTTTTTCAACTTGACATCCAGGGCAAAAAGGGCTATAATGTGTGAAATAATCTCTATAACGCAAAAGCCGTAACCGGGGGTGCCTTGGTTTCGACGGGAGGAGCACGGGAATCGAATGGCAGGTGGAGCGCCAACTCCTAAAACTAGCGCACATTTTCAAGTGCCAAAAAAGAAGATGAGATCGTTGTCGAATTAGACGGCGCTCTCGCCATGGCAGCCTAAGTAGCAGCCACGGATTTCCGGTACGCGGTTCCGAGGACCGGATAATCCGACACAAACCGGAACTTACTTAAGGTAAGTTGCCCGAGCTTGCCTCAGGGACACTCATCGGGATAAGGCATAGAAGGTTGTCGACCGCCTAGGCTGTGCACGAAAACTCATCGGTAGACTAAACCTGTAGAAGTGCGATTACCGACCTACCGGACGGGGGTTCGATTCCCCCCATCTCCAAAAAGCTCGTATTTTCTTTTATCTCAAGGAAATATGCTTATCTAGCCTTCGCACCGAAAATAAAATCGTTCGGGATAATGTCACTTTTCGATGCTGACCACGCCCTGAAATGAGTGCTATTATCATTTCATGTTGAGGGATTCGTCATTTGGAAGGGGAGAATTCAATGGAGCCAAGCTCGTCTCCTGTGAACGCTTCACAGAAACAAGCAGCATCTGGAATCTCACACGGCACCAGCATCCTTTTGTGGAATTGCTTTATTTTCTGGAAGGTGGAGCTCGGATTCACGGAGAGCGAGATGACTTGACCATCTCTGTGTTTGATCTGGTTGTCTATCCGGAAGATTTTTTCCACCTTGAGACGGTGGATCTTTCCCATCACCAAGAAGTGGTTTGCTTGGGAATCAAGCTTCCCATTCCTTCTGGATTAGATCGCATTTACAGGATATCGGATTTAGATGGCAAGCTTCGCTGGCTTTTCGTAGAAACCCACGCCCAAACTCTGTTGGATTACTCCAGGAAATCCGCTCTTCTCGAACATCTAATCCGGGCTCTGCTGCACTACATCAAACAGTCCATGGATGCAACCCAGGGTATCCAGGATCCTATAAGCAGAGTCATACGCTATCTCCATGAAAATCTGTCGAGGAAAATCACTGTCGATGAGCTCGCACGGCTGGCGAACTTCAGTTCTTCTTATCTGGAAAGGCGGTTCATGAAGCGTACTGGCAACAGTCCGATAAAATATCTGAACGCAATCCGTCTTGATGCTGCCAGACGACTTTTAGCAAGAAATGATATGGATATCACACAGGTAGCCTCCATTGTCGGATACGACGATCCGAGGTATTTTTCTCGCCGCTTCACGGCGAGATTCGGCGTACCGCCAAGCCAATACCGCTATAATATGATTAAGCCAGTGGATCCTTAAAAAAAGACAGCGCAAATGGGGTCTATAAGGCTTTAGGCCGCTACGAGAGCTTCATGTTCGTGAGCCGTTTTCTTTATTGATGTCTCTTTAATTGTTACTGCCGCGAGAATCACTACGCCCCGTATGACCCACTGGTAATACGGCACGATATTCAATAGGTTCATGCCGTTGTTGATGAGACCGAAGATGATAGCGCCGGCAAGGGTCCAGGGGATGGTGCCGATGCCGCCCGAGAGGCTGGTTCCTCCGATAATCACCGAGGTGATTACATAAAGTTCCCAGGTATTTCCGGCTAATGGCTGGCCTGATCCGAGCCTTGAGGCCAGGATGATGCCACTAATCATGGCAGTTGTTGAACACATCGCGTGAATGATGATTTTTGTCATGTAAACATTCACACCCGACAACCGCGTCGCTTCTTCATTGCCCCCCACAGCGTAGATGAATCGGCCGAATTGGGTATAGCGGAGGATATAGTGGAACAGACAGAATACGACTGCCAGGATGAAAATCGGGAAGGGAATGCCAAGCGGCGTCCCGCTGCCGATGAACAAGAAAGCCGGATTGTCGTTGAATATCGGTTCACCATCCACTATAAGCAGCGCAAGGCCGCGATAGAAGACCATTCCCCCCAAGGTGACGACAAAGGCCGGAATGGCGAATCTCTCGATAAGATAGCCGTGGATAGCGCCGATTATCATCCCGGCGGCCAGGACAAGAATAATGCTCACCACAATGGGCAGGTTGAAATTCACGATGAACATAGAGAGCAACACCCCAGATAGAGCGATGAGGGATCCCACTGAGAGATCGATGCCCGCGATGATGATTACCCATGTCATGCCGAAACCTATGATGGCATAGAGTGCGGCTTGATTGATTACATTCAGGATATTTCCCGGGCTCAAAAAGAGAAATTCTCCGCTGTAATTGTTGATCCCGAAGACATCCACCAACAGGAAGAGCAGAACGGAAAGGCCGATTACGATCAAGTAGGGCCCTGGAATATGTATGCGCTTCATACGTCGCTTCATTTCATCAGCCCTCTGTTACCATCGTCATGATTGTTTCCTGGCTTGCTTCATCGCGATCCAGGATGTCAAGGATGCGGCCTCCCTTCATGACGGCAATTCGATCGCTCATTCCAAGGACTTCCGGGAGTTCGGAAGAGATCATCAGGATGGCGATGCCCGCCTTCGACAGGTTGCGCATGATGTCGTAGATTGCCTTCTTGGTGCCCACATCAATGCCCCTTGTGGGTTCATCAAGGATGAGCACCCTGATGTTCTTCACCAGCCACCGCGAAATGATGAGTTTTTGCTGATTTCCGCCGCTCAGGCTTTTCACCAGCGTTTTAAGACTCGGTGTTTTCACTGCGAGCTTCTCGACACCTTCGGCGGCAATGCTTTTCTCCTTCTCGACATCAATGAAACCCAGAAATTGGCTCACAAGTTCTAGATTGGAAGACATAATATTCTCTTTCACCGAAAGGCCAAGGATAAGACCCTCCAGTTTTCGGTCTTCGGAAACGAAAGCCATCCCCCGCGCGATGGCATCGGCTGGCGAAAAGATTTCCACTTGCTCGCCATCGACAAAAACCTGCCCACAATCCTTCCGGAAACGCCCGAAAATCGTCTTGGCCATTTCAGAACGACCGGCGCCGACCAAACCGGAAACACCGAGTATCTCCCCGGCACGTATTTGGAAGCTGATATCCGAGATGAGACCGGCTTTCCCGAGGTTCTTCACTTCCAAAACCACCGAATTGGCCGAGGGGTTCTCTGCCCGTTCTGGATAAATCATATTGAGAGGACGCCCCACCATCAATTCGACGATCTTCGTCTTTGTGGCTTCAGCGATTGGGAAGGTATCGATCCATCTCCCATCGCGGATTACTGTAACCTCGTCGCAAATTTCGAAGATTTCTTCCAGTTTGTGGGAAATGTAAACGATGGAAACGCCATGGGCCTGAAGGTTTTTGATGATCTTGAAGAGAATTTTCTCTTCTTTTTCAGTGAGCGAAGAGGTCGGTTCGTCCATGATGAGGATTCGAGCATTCACCGAAATTGCTTTAGCAATTTCCACCATCTGCTGATTAGCGATGCTCAGATCGTTCACCCTCTCATCAGGATTGATGTTTCCGACACCGAGGCGCTCCAGGATTTCCTTTACCCGCGCGCTATTTTCCGCTTTCTTATAGAAGTTCAGTTTTCCTAGAGTCTCCCGGCCCAGAAGGACATTCTCCGCTACCGTGAGGTTCCAGCAAAGATTCAACTCCTGATGGATGATGGCTATGCCCTGTTCCTGGGACTGGTGGCTGTTGGCAAACGCGACGCTTTCGCCATCAAGAAGAATTTCGCCATCTTCTAAGGAGTATACCCCCGAGACGATTTTCATCAATGTGGATTTTCCGGCGCCGTTTTCTCCGATCAGGGCATGAACTGACTGCTTCCGAAGAGCAAAATTCACCTTGTCCAGGGCTTTCACTCCAGGGAAGGACTTCTCAATGTTTCGGAGTTCCATGACGTATTCAGCAGACATGCTCCCACCCTACCTTTTCTTGCTGTCGAGGATAACGGCGCCCAAGATAATGAGCCCCCGGACAATTTGCTGGAAGAAGGGCGATATGCCCAGAAGATTCAGCCCGTTGCTAATTACCCGAGTATGAGCGCTCCAATGAGGGTACCGGTGATGGATCCCACACCACCGGTGAAACTTGTTCCACCCACCACAGTAGCCGCGATGGCATCCAATTCGTAGCCAACCCCCACATTGGGCGATCCTGAGCTCAACTGGGATGCGAGAAGGATGCCGCTTACCGCTGAAGAGAGACCCACCAGCGTATATGCCATCACCCTTACCCGATCCACGCGGATTCCAGCGAGCGTTGCCGCTTCTTCGTTCCCACCGACCAGATAGAATCGGCGTCCGGCGGCAGTCCGGCTGAGAAATAAGTGGTAGAACAGGAAGATAGTCAGCATTACTAGGATGGAGATCGGCATGAAACCGAATAGGAGCCGGTTGCCGATAATTTTGAAGCCCTCGTCGGAAGTGAACTTCGCTTGTCCATCCACCAGAATGAAGGCTAAACCGCGGAAAATCTGGAATGAAGCCAGGGTAACGATGAACGGCGGCAGCTTGATTTTTGTCACCATGATACCGTTTGAGAATCCCACAATTCCGCCTGTGATTAATACGAGGAGGTAGGAAAGCAATAGCGGTATCTCAAACTGGATGAAGAAAACCGCCAGCGCCACGCCCGTAACGGCCACCATGGATCCCACCGACAGGTCTATGCCGTTAACCAGGATGACCAAAGTCATTCCGAAAGCGATGATGGCGTTTATGGATATCTGATTCAGAATATTCCGGATATTCCCCAGATCGATAAAGATCCAACTGTCCCCGTTATTTCCGATTTTCAGAAGGTCCGTCAAGATGAAAATGACAGCACAGAGACTGACGAGGATGAGGAGTGTATTTGCCCGGAATACGGAACCGGCCAGCTTGTTTTTCCAGGATTCTCTCACAATCGGCCTCATTCAAATGAGAAGAGCCCCCCGCCCTTCGGAACGGGAGACTCCTGACTAACTCAACGAAGATCAGTCCGCCAATTGTGCGCCGTCTTTAGTATAGGTGCCTACGGCGACGGGCATGAAGTCCGGGAAATCGGTCTTTTCGCCCGTGATGTACATAACAAGACTCTCAATTCCCATCTGGCCCATGAGAGCCGGAAGCTGAATGGTGTTCCCCACAATCTTACCAGCCTCAATGGCGGCGCGGGACTCATCACCGGCATCGTATCCGACGATGGAGATTTGATCGGTCTTGTTGGCCCGCTCAACAGCGGAAAGAGCACCGAGAGAAGTATCGTCGTTCACACCGAATATGCCTACCAAATCGCCGCCGAAACGCTGCATCGCGTCTTCGGTGACGTTCATACCCTTATCCCGCTGACCAACGGCATCGAAAACTTCGATCTTGATATTCGGGAAGTTTTCAGCCATCACTTCGCGAAAACCAGCGTTGCGCTGCTGGGTGGAAGTGACGCCGACATGATCAACAATGATGACCGTACCGGAATTAACGCCGCGGTCCTGGAGGGCGCCGGTCATCAGACCGCCGGCAATCTGACCGCCCTTGAAGTTATCGGAAGCGACATGGGTAACGACGTCAGCGCCTTCTGCCGCAACGTCGACTGTCACGACAGGAATGCCCGCATCAATCGCTTTCTGGACAGAGGGCCCGAGCGCCTTGGAGTCAGTGGGTGTGATAACGATGCCGTCCACTTTCTGCTGAATGAAATCGTCTATCTGATTGCTCTGTATACCGGCATCGAAGTCGGCATCGGTAAGCCGCATGACGATGTCCAACTTCTCAGCGGTCTCTTCCATCCCTACCTTCATTTCCTGGAAGAAGGGGTGTCGCAGGGACATCAGTGTTATGCCGATGACGAGTTTGTCTTCCTTTCCGCCCTCAGCCATGAGGCTACCGGCAACCAGTGCAAGGGCGATCAGGACAGCGAGTGCCTTTTTCAACATAGTATACTCCTTCATTAGTACTATTATTGGTATTATCATCCGCCCAGCGCTGTGATAATACCACCAAAACTGACAAATAGGTGGATTATTCTGAACTTATCATGGATTGCAGCATTCACTCGACATCCAACAGCCATTTCTGAGCGGGTGTAAGACGTTTCCGGGTTACATCAGTGATCCACTTCCTCTGATCCTGCTGCTGCGGATCATCCCTTGAGGTGAAGTATCCATGGAGCAGGCGGCGCCGGGATCCTGTAGTGTTGTCGGTGCCGCCGTGCCAAGTGTGAGCATTGAAAATCAGAACCGTTCCCGCGGGAGCCTCCCAGATAATCTCATCCGGATGAGGCGCCATCACATCATCCAGAACATCCTCGGGAAGCTCGGGCCTGTTGTGGGTTCCGGCGATGATTCGGGGACCACCGTTTTCGGAAATGATGTCATCCAAAGCCCAGAGGGAATTCACAACATGAATTTTCGGATAGTCTGGACGGGGTTTTTTCCAATCACCGTGGAGAGGTTGACGGCCTCCGCCCTTTATTGCCTCGCGTCCATTGAGGGAACTGACCTTGAAAACGCCATCGAAGATATATCGGCATGCCGAAAGGACAAAGGGGTGGCTCCACACCTTTTCCCAGATGGCGCCTTTATTCACCAGATTGGCCAAACGAGGGGCGCCGGTCTCCTGATGGTGCTCACGGGCGGCGTTTTCGCCCTCTTCTTCGAGGATTTCGTCGAAACGAATCCGCAAATGACTCACCCAAAGAGGATCGATGAGATTAGGAATGATGATGAAGCCTTTTTCGTCCAAATTTGACTTCTGCTCATCGCTAAGCAAAGCGACATCAGCACCCAGGGCATCAAGATACGTCGTATTATCCATAAAATTCTCCTCAAGATGTGTTTTTTACAACGCGGCGAAATGAACAGCTCCGACCGCCTGGGCAAACTGGGCAACGGTGTAACGTCCCTCGTCCCGAAGTTGTTTCATGAGCGGCGTCCAGGCGGATTCATCGTCCGCTACAATGAGTTGAAGATCCGAAGAAAGTCTGGCCGCGCCTTCCTGAATCAACCTAAAACAGATTGGATTTTTGACAAGTCTTCCGAAGAGAATTCTGTTTTTGGTTCTTGGTTGGAGAACCCGCCGCGTTTCGTCCCAAGTTACGGCGAGGTATTCGCCGATTTTCCGGAAGATATCACCGCAGACACCATCACTCCCCTCTCTCTCCGGCAGTCTCATAAGGTGTTCCAGGAGAGGTTTTCGCATGTCCTGCGGCTGTTCACTTACACGGACTTCGCTCTCGGCATCAGTTTCCAGGAATCCTTTCTGATAAAGCTCGGCGAGAAGATCTGGCCTGGATTCGGAAAAATATTTCATTGCCAGGCGGAATACACCACTCTGACTGGTATATTTCTGGAGAGTACCAGGAATTCCTGTGTTGAAATTGCTCAGGCTCCGCGGGTCGTCGGGGTGATACTGCCTCTCGGGTCGGCATCCCAGATCAATGACATAATTGTAGACTTCCAGCGGAATCTCCGGCATCTTGGCGGCCGAATCCAACCAGCCTGTACCCAGCTCAGTTCCGAGCGTATGAGCGAATACGCCTCTGTTTACGTCGGTGTCACCTGAAAAGGCCCGCTCCACTGCGGAGGTAAACGCCGCCATGGGGCCGTCATTGATGTTCTTGACCACGATTTTGCCGTCTCCGGCTCGGCAGTATTCCGCCAGTTTGATATCCAGGTCGGTAAGGACTCGAAAATCCTTTTCGTAATCGATCTCGGGATTATTCCGGATGCCCCGTGTTTTATAAACTTCACCGCCGACAATTTTGTTCCTTACGACAACATCGGGAAAACACAGGCCGATGGAGTCCAGCCCTTCAAGAGGAATGGAGATTTCTTCCAAGATCTTTTCGGCATCCTGGACAATGGCTTTCAGATATTCATCGGAGGCATCGGACGACGAAACAGAATCATCAAGCGCGTCCCGCAGCCCGCGAAGTGCCTCATCGGCGACTGTGAGACGCTCAACTGTCAATCGGGCTCGGGCCCAACGGGCGACCAGAAGCACCGGATCCACAAGCTGATGGCATTCGGTGAAACTCGCGGGAAACCAGTCGTATTCCTTGTAACTGACAATCCTGCCATCTACAGAAAGTATGGCCTTGATATCACTGCCGCCGATGTCCATGCCCAGAATAGCCTTCCCGACCAACCGGTCGGGCAATTCCTTTAAGGTTTTTACTTCCGATGAGACGGCCTCCTTCCATCCACCAATTTCCTCCAGATGGATCGTCGGCATATTCTTTTGGAAGCTGAATTGGGATGAACCGGGATCCAAACCATTCAGTGCATCGGCGACGCGTTCAGCCACGTTCAGGCAGCGTCCATAACCCTTCCTGTCCCTTTTCGCCGAATCAGGATGAAATTCGACGATGACATCATCGATCAGTTTATCAAGATCATGCGCTCCTGTGGGATAGCAGAATGCCAGGGACTGTCCTCCAAACGTGGAGAGGATGTTGTAAATAGAGGCGCACGCGTATTCACGAACGAAACTCAGCTCTTCTGAAGAGAGTCCCCCGAGCCGAGGCAGCCGCATGGGAAAAGACAGTGCCGGAAGGTTCCCCGCAAACTCAAGTACCATATGCGTGTCATACCCATTGAGTTCTGGGTTCAGGCTATCGAAAAACTGTCTCACCCGACTAATGTACACGGATTTTCCGGCCTCGGCTTTAGCAATGAAACTGGCCAGCTCTGATCGAACAGAGTTCTCAGTTGTCATACATAGTCCTTTCCACGCCGGTATTTCGGAGAATACTCGCAAATGCTTCCATCTCATCCCTCGTGTATCGGGGCGTTCTCCTGGGAATTGGCCAATTGTGGTTCAGAAGCCGGTATTTGTTCTCCGCCAGGGGGTTGAAGTTCAGCAGCTCCACCCGCGGTTTATGTTCGAGCGATGCGATATAAGTCCCCAGGCCGCGTAAGTTTTCATCTGTAGCCGTGAAACCGGGGATGAGTGGTATGCGAATGACAACGCTGGCGCCTTCCGCAAGGAGGAATTCCAGGTTTTCCCGGATGGGTTCAAGTGGCGTTCCGAGGATTTTGTGGTGCATCGTTGGATCGACAATCTTCTGATCGACCAAGAAGAGATCCGTGTACGGCATAATGGAAAGGACAGACGCATGGGACGCTGAGAGTGATGTCTCCACCGTCGTATGGACAGCGGCTTCCTTGCAGAGACGCAGCACTTCCAAAGCAAAGGCCGTTTGCGCCAGCGGTTCACCTCCACTGAGGGTGATACCACCCCCGGAGGTATCGAAGAAATCCCGGTCACGGAGCATCTCATCGGCGATTTTGCCGGCGGAAACTCTCTGGCCATCGAAGAAAAGGGCCGCGGTAGGGCATTCATCAATACAGAAACCTGATGAATCGCATTCGATGTGATCAATTCTTATATCGAGTTCAGGTTCTTCCCGGGAAAGCGCTTCGTTGGGACATACCGTGACGCATTGGCCGCAGCGAATGCACTTCGAAGAAGTCCAGCGCAAAGAAATTTTTCCTCTGAGGCCTTCAGGATTCTGACACCAGGGACAGCTGAGAGGACATCCCTTCAAGAAGAGCGTAGTGCGGACGCCCTGCCCGTCGTGGAGAGCGAAGCGCTTCACATCGAATATGGCGCCGAAGGTCATAAGGCCTCAAGGTAGGTAGTTCTGGCGATGATCTCTTCCTGGAGATCGCCGGCGAGTTCGTTGAAATAGGCGGTGTAGCCTGCCACCCTTACGGTGAGGTTTCGAAACTTTTCGGGGTGTTCAATTGCGGCCCTTAGGTCTTCTTCAGTAAGGACATTGAATTGGACATGGCTGATCTTCATCCGGATGAAAGCGCGCAGCAGTGCTGAGAACTTTCTGATGCCCTCAGCGGTCCGAAAGAGCTGCGGAGAGAATTTCATATTCAGCAGGGTTCCATTGCTGCCCAAGGAGGAATCCATCCGGGAGACCGACCGAAGAAGAGCGGTTGGACCTGAGGTATCCCGACCGTAAACCGCCGACATTCCCCCGTCGGCCAGGGGATATTGAGAATGGCGACCATCGGGAGTCGCGCCCACGTTTTGACCCATTGGCACATGGGCGGATACGGTGTAGAGACCGGTGTGATAAGGCCCACCGCGGCGGTTTGTGAATTCCTTCATCCTTGAAGCGAAATGGCGAATCCACTTATGGCCGATGTCGTCAACCCATTCGATGTCATTGCCGTATTTGGGCGATTTGTTCAACAGACGCTGGCGGAGAATCTCGTTCCCCCGGAAATCAGCGCGAAGAGATTCTAGAAGTTCACCGGGAGCCACTTTTTTCTCATCGTAGACGAGTTTTTTGATTGCCGCCAAACTGTCTGCAACATTAGCGGGCTGGATCGCTTGTATACCCGACAGGTTGTAATGGGCGCCCCCGTCGGTCACATCAAGGCCCTTCTTGACGCAGTCCTCAATTACAGAGGATAGGAAGGGAGAGGGAACTATTTCACCGTGTATCCGGTCTACCGCATGGCAGGCGGGGATCATCCGATTAATGAAATGGTCAATCTGCTTCCGATAGGCCTCTTCGAGTTCCTCGAATGTTGCGAAGTCTTCCAGGGTACCGAGATTCAGACCCGTTTTCTTCCCATCCAGAATATCCGCCCCGCCGTTGAGAGTCAGTTCGAGGGCTTTAACCAGGTTGAACATCGCCGCGTCACTCCAACCCAGACTGTTTCCCTGGGTTGTAAGCTCAACACAGCCGACGATCGCATAATTCCTGGCGTCCTGTTCTGTGATGTCGACACTCTGCAAGGCCGGAATAACCACTTCATCATTGAATATCTGCGGCATCCCGCTGCCGCAGCCGATTACGCGGGAACATGTGTCCACCAAATCGTCGGGACTGCCCTTAAAAAGCCTAGCCGACAGATTAGGCTGAGGCAGGCCGATATGCTCCTGGGCCTTAAGGAACAGGAAGGAAAGCTCATTGGAAGAGTCGTTGCCCGCGTGATCCTGGCCGCCAAGAGCCACGTTGAAACCGATCGGGAAACCAGCAAAGTACTTGGCTCCGTTAGAGTTCCGCAGGTAAACAATCTGATTGAACTTCAACCAGAGGGCTTCCACCAGTTCAAGGGCCCCGGCCATGTCTAGAATGCCGGCGTCCAGATCACGTTTCAGGAAAGGCATCAAATACTGATCCATTCGCCCGGGAGAGAATGACGAGGCGTTGGACTCCATGTGGAGGATCACGAAAAGGAACCAAAGAGATTGAAGGGCCTCATGGAATGTTTCGGGAGGCCGATCAGCGAGATTGCGGCAGATACTCGCGATATCACGATACTCATCGGCCGCCGCGGGTCCGGCAGACTTTTCCGCCAGTTCCTTAGAAAGGTCCGCGTACCGAATCATGAAATCCCGAGCGCCTTCAAGGGAAAGAAGGACTCCCTCAAGGAAGCGATTCGGATCGCCCATTTCCTTGGCTGCTGATCTGACTTCTTCTATCAATCCAGCAGGCCCCAGCCGAAGCCATTTGGGAGTATCGGGGCAAATATGGCCCTGAGCGTGGTCCTTCTGGTTGATTTTCACTACCTTGGCCATTGATTGGGCCTCATCTCCGAGTTCCGCATTCACCATATCCTCGAGTGTTTTACCCCTCCAGTAGGGATACAACTCCTCGCGAAAGTACGGAATGTCCTCAGGATACACCTCGAATTGATCTTGCGGCCTCGTGGATAAGGTTTCCAATTCCTTATCTACCCAGGAAATACCCCCTTCGGGAAAAACCACACCGCTCCGGACGCCCGGAGTGCGGTTTCCCACTATGAGTTCCCCCTGATCGACGCGGATGGGCATCTGTCGGAGAGAGGCCGCGAGAGACTTAGCCCTCCGGATATTGGTTGGCTCTCCTTCGGTTTCCCGATAAATCTTCGTAATGATTCGGGCCTGATCCATAGATACATACCGAGTCTCAGCCAGCATGCTTTCTTTAAGGCGCTCGATACGGTGAAAGCGATCCAGTCCGGCGATTTTTTCAACAAAAATACGCATACATGCCTCCTGACTTTCCGGGCTAACCCCGCTAGAATCGAAGCGGAGAGAAGGAACCGCACCTAAAGACTGCTCGGCCAGAAAAGTTTCCTCAGTGAGATTCCTTTCCCAAACCGGATGTCGAGAGCGATAGGCAATGGATGTTTAATCCCTCATCCGGCGGTCATTGAACCAGATATGAATGAGTATAGTATCGGCGCTCCGCGCGCGATACACTGGATATTGACCAATAGGTGGATAATTCTGAACAAATCGAGCCGCATCGGAACACCGTTTTTTCATCAACAAATATCGCGCTTTCAGGGCCCGTATCAGTGAAATAACGCCGATGAGCTTGCCATCTTGCTGGTAGACCCGAAAGGCTTTCCAATGCGGTATCGATGATCGCCTCTTTCATCGCTCTATAAGTGATTACCCGGTTTATCGAGCAGCAAAATAAGGCAGAAAGAAAAGGGCCCCGAAGGGCCCCATTCATTTTGTGGAGCCGAAGCTCCTTGTTGACGGATACCCATATAGGGCGTAAACTCCGTTCACTGATGTGGTATACTATTAAATATAATACAAGGATTTTGATTAGTAAAGGACTAATATGAAAAATTTCTACCGACTCGGACTTGATATTGGAACCAATTCATTGGGTTGGGCCCTATGGGAGCTTGGACCTGATGGCCCGACTCAAGTTATAGACATGGGAGTGCGCGTTTTCTCCGACGGCCGAGAGACTGGAAAAGAAATTGGTGAATCGTTAGCCGTTCAAAGGAGGACAGCCCGGGGTATGCGGCGACGGCGGGACCGTCTGCTACAGCGCAAAAAGGCCCTTGTCAATTTTCTCGTTCGAGAGAAACTATGGCCGAAGGATTCTGCTTCACGCACCGAGATATGTAAACTCAATCCGTATTCACTGCGCGCCAAAGCAGTATCCGAGCGGCTGACTGGCGAAGAACTGGGCCGTGTTCTGCTCCATCTCTGCCAGAGGCGGGGTTTCAAAAGCAACCGCAAGGATGCTTCCAAGGACGATGAGAGCGGAAAAAACAAGAAACGTATAGTGGCACTTGATGAAGCCCTGTCTGTTGACGATTCTGAAACCCTGGGGGAGTTTTTGAACGCCCGCAAGAAAACAGGCGCCCGATTCCGCGGCGAAACGGAACATTATCCCGACCGCCGTCATTACATCGAAGAATTCGATTTTATCGCGCAGAATCAGCAAAAATACTTTCCTGATCTGGATTGGGCGCAACTGAAAGATATCATTTTCTTCCAGCGCCCCTTAAAACCCCAACAGAAAGGCAAGTGCCGCATCTTTGAAGACCAGGATCGGGCCTACAAATGCCTACCCTCTTCTCATCGCTTTCGAATCCTCCAGGAACTCACCAACCTCAAAATCATTAATCAGAGAGGAGAATCTGTTTCTCTTTCCAAGGAGGAATTTCATCAGATATATGATAAGCTGGAGCGCCAGAAGACTCTCAGTTTCAATGCCCTGCGTCGAATATTGGGCATCGCCGCCCGATTCAACATGGAATCTGAGAGAAGAGAAAAACTAAAGGGGAATGAGACTTCCTGTACCCTCCGCAGTCCTGAATTCTTCGGCGCGCTTTGGGACACGATGAATCATAAGGATCAGGACGCGGTGGTCGATGCAATTATGGATGCCGAGGATGATGAGACTATCGTTGACTATCTCGAAAATCTACCTGTCTCACTTACCCCAGATCAGAAAGAAGCCGTCTCGAAACTCAATTTCTCCAGAGCAATGGGCCAGTATTGCGCCAAGCACCATCGGAAATGCAACCAGGTGATGTACCGCGACTTCGTTGACTACTCGGAGGCGATGGAGGTTCTCGGATATGATCACCGCGTGAAAGAGGGGTCTGGTAAAGCTGACTGGTTGCCATATTACGGCGAAGTGATTCCCGAATCCTGCATGCGGCATTTGAGCGTCAAGCAGAACAAAGAGGAAGCCGCATACGGAAAGATCGGCAATCCAACGGTTCACGTCGCCCTGAATCAATTGCGCAAAACCATAAACGCCCTGATAGGCAAACACGGAAAGCCCACGGAGATCGTCGTGGAGATGGGCAGGGAGCTCAAACAGGGCAGGAAGAAAACCAACGGAATCATCAAAACGCAAACGATGAATCAGAAAAACAACGAAAAGCTGGAAGCTGAACTGAAGGAGAATCAATTCAACATCGTTATTCCCAAGCGGATGGACATTGAAAAGCTACAGTATTTCAAGGAACTCTGCCAGAAAAATGTCGCCGCCCATTGCCCATACTGTGGCAGAACAATCTCGGGCGAAGAGCTTTTCAGCTCAAGCATCGAAGTGGAGCATATTCTTCCCTTCAACCGCACCATGGACGATAGCCGGAGCAACAAGACTATCGCCCACCGCAAATGCAACAGAGTGAAGGGAAATCACACTCCCTTTGAGGCATTCGGCAGCAATCCTGAGGGATACAACTGGGAGGATATTCAGGCGAGAGTGGCCACGCTTCCGAATAATAAACGGCGGCGCTTCGACAAGGATGCCATGGTCCGGTATGAAAAAGAAGAGGGGGGATTCCTTCAGAGACAGCTCACTGATAATGCCTACATTGCCACGGTCGCTCGAAAATACCTCACCGCTATCTGCCCAGCCAACAAAGTCTGGGCTGTAACCGGACAACACACCGCCGCCCTGAGGGGCCGCTGGAAACTGAATGCTATCCTGTCCAAGGATAAAAGGGGCAAAAACCGCTTCGATCATCGTCATCACGCCATCGACGCCGCTGTTATCGCCCTCACCGACCGCTCTTTGCTGAAAAAAATCGCCGACTATAACAAATATAAAGGTGATCTTGCAGGTTTCGAGTACCGCGTACCGGATTTTCCTGGGGGAGAAGAAGGCTACGCGCGTTTGAAATCAATGGTGAAGGACATACTTCCCTCTGTTAAGCCGGATCACGGCATACAGGGAAGGTTTTTCAAAGAGACCGCTTATGGCAGGGTGAAGAAGGCCCTTCTCTACGACACTGCCATCCTCGATGAAGAACAAGTCAAAGACATCGTCCCATTCAAAATAAGAGCCCAATTCGAGGACCTTGTCGCTCACGATGGCTTTGAAAAGGCGCGGAAAAAACTGCGAGAAGAGCATCCTCAAGTCCGGGTTCTCACCACCCTTTGGGCCACCAGAAAGCCCCTTATCGACCTCAAACGGGGTGACTTGAATCCTCCAGAGAAGAATGGGAAGAATACTAAGGGTCCGGTGGACTTTGGCTTTCGCGCGCGGCTTCTTGAATATCTCCGGACTCATTCGGAAAAGGAGTCCGAAGATAAAGCCTATCTCGAACGCTACGGACGTGAACATGGGATCCGTCATGTCCGTTACATCCCCAAAAACCAGGAAATCACCCCAATTAGAAGTACACAAGGTGAAGAGAAGGATGATAGAAAGGGCAAGGGATACGAACTGGGAGGATTCGCCTATGTGGAAATTTGGCAACTTCCCAAGGGTCATCGAACTGTGTATAAAGGTACTTTCATCTCCTACCTTGAAGCCAATCGTATCGCTCAGGGCCTAGCTACGCAGAGGCGCCCCCACCCCGCCGCAAAGAAAGTAATGCGACTGTACAAGCAGGATTGTCTATCCTTTCTGGAAGATGGTGAGAGGAAGTATTATCGGGTGAATTCTTTCTCCTCATTACGAAATAAGATTGATATTCAGCCTATTTGGAAATCTATTGATACACGGTCACGGTCTATTGAGAAATCTGATGATGACTGGTTTGACAGTGTGAACCACGATTCTGTTCCGGGGAGGTATCAAAAGACACAAAAACAAAACTTCAAATCGATAAACGTTCTTATGCGAAAGGATGGCATCAGAAAAATATCTGTATATTATACCGGGGAAATCCGATAAAGGATGTATGATTCCAAGCGCTGTCGAAATCGCTTCCCCGAATCTTTATTTGAGCAAAACTCGGGGTTTTCTGATAATCAAAGGAGAAGATGGCGATCTCCAGCGCCTTCCGCTTGATAATATTGGAGTCCTTCTCCTTACCTCGCCACGGGCAACCCTTTCCACATCGCTGATGAACGCTCTCGCCGAACGGGGCATTATCACCATGCTCTGCGATGTTAAACAGCGCCCGGCGTCCTATCTCTGTCCATATCAGCCACATGGAGAAATGGCAGCCCGCTTACGGGAGCAAATCAAGGCGTCTCTTCCCCTCAAGAAACGTTTATGGCAATCAGTGGTGAAGGCAAAAATCTCCCACCAGGCAAGCATCCTGGAGATTCTGGGACGCGCGCATGTCAATCGGCTAAAAAAGCTCTCCAGAGAAGTCACTTCAGGCGACAAGGAGAACCGGGAGGCTCAGGCGGCTCGGGTATACTGGACATCACTGATGGGAAAGGAATTTCGCCGGCAGAGCCGAAGCGGAGGCTGCAATACTATCCTGGATTTTGGCTATGGCATTTTGCGAGCCGCCACACTCAGGGCTATTGCTGGATCAGGACTGAATCCTTCCCTCGGGGTATCGCACAGCAGCGGGAGAAATCCGTATTGTCTCGCCGACGATCTTCTGGAACCCTTTCGTCCCCTTGTTGATTATGCTGCATATCGACTCAACAAAGTGAATGAAGTTGAACTGGATGCCGCGACCAAAAAGTTACTCGGCTCATTGATGACAGTGAAGCTGGCCACAGCTGCCGGAGCATCCCCGACCGCCAGATCTATGTCCATCTTGTGCCAAAGCCTCGTTCGATCCTATGAAACAGGCAGGAATGAACTCGCGATTCCCCTGTTTCCTGCCGGAATAGCCGAGCACCTTGAAGCGTTATGGGCCGAAGCGGACTTCAGCTAATGTGGATGTATGTGATGTTCGACCTCCCTGTAGTCGAGAAAGAGGAACGGAAAATGGCAACGAAATTTCGCAACCATTTACTCGATGAGGGTTTTATTATGGCGCAATTCTCCGTATACTATAAACTTATAGGAGGAAAGGAGGAGATACCGAAGTATGCCAAACGCGTGGAAAAGGCCCTCCCGCCCAAGGGCAAGGTGGATATTCTCAGCATTACCGACAAACAATACGGCAATATTATCACATACCGAGCGCGAAAGACGCAGAAAGGACCGAAAAAAGCCGCGCAGTACCTCTTATTCTAATCTAAGCACCTCCATTTCTCAGCGCTGGGTTTCCCTCATTTTCTTTACTAGAAAGAACTTGCATTCTTCCTAGTATACCACAGCAGAAAACGGAGTCAATCCGCAACCAGTGATGGGCATAGTACCCCTCCCAATAGTATACCACAGCAGAAAACGGAGTCAATCCGCAACATGACTGAAAACCTTGAGCAACAGATTTTAAGTATACCACAGCAGAAAACGGAGTCAATCCGCAACCCTTCGGGCATTCGTATTAGAATTGCGCTAAGTATACCACAGCAGAAAACGGAGTCAATCCGCAACGAGGGATCTTTGCGGGCCCTCTTTATGCTTAGTATACCACAGCAGAAAACGGAGTCAATCCGCAACGCAGCAAGCAGAGGCGATGGCAAAGGATTTAGTATACCACAGCAGAAAACGGAGTCAATCCGCAACCTCTCGGAGTCACATATGTTTGTATATATAGTATACCACAGCAGAAAACGGAGTCAATCCGCAACAGATTGAGTCCCAGGGGTGGGCTT
>Ga0066192_1000054_pt1 | contig 18066 bp, 12 predicted proteins | sample WorMetvacBELIZE1_FD_58707 | JGI IMG/M metagenome (GOLD analysis project Ga0066192, IMG submission 58707) | Marine gutless worms symbiont microbial communities from Max Planck institute for Marine Microbiology, Germany - Olavius vacuus BELIZE.1... | ecosystem: Host-associated > Annelida >... | reverse complement strand
CCTGGTTTAGTCGCCTCCTACGACATCCAGCCAGGAAACGGAGTGGGTCTATTCTGGTAATTCAGATCAACTGAAACAGCTTATTTTAAAAAATGACAGAAAAAGCCACAACTTGTAATGACATTTGAAAAAACATTACACCAGTTCTGCTATTCACTCAACACTGAGGACAAGTTACCGATTAACTCGGATGCAGAGGCGATCAATGGATGCCAGTGAGCTAAGCAGTCCTTGACGACACCTTGCCAAATATGCAATGTAAGCTGAACGAGTGCGATATTCTTCTTTCATTGTTTTGAGCAGCTTCTTTATTCTGAATTGATCAAGCACATGCAATCAGCCTGACACACTTGCCAAACATAAAATGGTTTGTCAGAGTATTTCTGTGAAGCAGTGATTGTTCGCATAAGTATGGCTTAAATATGTACATCCAGTGACTTGACGAAGAACTGACCTAATTAAGCAAGTAACAAACAAACACTCCGATAACTGAACTGTAAAAATTATCACAGTGACAGACAAGCATCTGCCAAGTACTTTAAAGTATACACATCTCATAAGAAGGACACATTCAACGCAATTCAGGAAAAGAATCCGGAGTTCCTGAAAGTAGTTGAATCACTTCTCACATCAAAATGATTTAAGTACCTTCAAGAACGACAGATTCTTTTCAAGGACTTTCCACGCCTTAACAAATCGACAAAATTCTGGGACTTTCAAGGACCATCAGAATCCGTGCTGTTAGCACAATACAATGCAGAACTCCTTTTATAATTGCGTCATATTACATAATATTATAATGATAATTCGCTCCTGCATAATTGTAAAATAGAGCAAGTACTCATGGTTGTCGAACTGGCGAACACATCGGATGGTTTCATGCAGCTGTGCTATCAAGTCGCGGTCTTGTAGGTTAATTGCCTCGGCGAGCTGGACTGTCAGCTGCAGTACCAGCTCGTTGTCCTTATTAGCGCCACCGTCGCTGACACCGTCGACATTGCCGTCAACCTCATTGTGGACCACACGACCAGCACCGACGTTATTTTGTGCCAACATGTGCGTGGAAAATGAAGTCTACAACCACAGTACTTAAAATTATTATTAAAAATGTGCTGAACAGAATGACACCATTGTGAAAGCACTGCAAGGGCACCTTGCACAGTGGGAGTGTAAAATGTGTCATGAGAGAGTACAGCGAGTAACTCAACAGTCCAAAGCTCTATCTGTACAAGAACAGCTCGCGATAGAAGGTGATAATAATGGCGCAGTCAACTCAGGTGCAAGCAGACTCCGTGAAGTGGAGACTAGAAACATATGAACACCCAAGATTAAACATCGAAGGGAGAGACAACGAGCATTGTCATGTTGGAGCAATGATATTTCCATGAGCAGGAATGAGAACAGGAACAAAACTTATACCGATTTCCATGCATAACAGCAGAAATATTGTAAAACTCATAATTTTGGATGCCTTAATTCGGCACTTAGGTCTAGTAAATTATTTTGGCGCCCTTAATTTTGGCGTTTTTAGAGAGCTGAGCTAATACTACTAACAGTAGTACTACTACTAATAATAACATTTGTGACCTGTCATTTTCAAGAAGGCACCGAGGTCGCGAAAGTCGAAAAATAAAGGGCATGCAAAAACATGGGTTTTACAGTCAGAATAAAGATCATTTGCCGGATGAGAATAAAATAACTAATTATTTTTGGTAAAAGGAATAACAATTAAAACAAATTATTTTCAGATCGCAATATCAATACTAACAACAGTTCCAGCAGCAAAATCTACATTACTGTCCTGGCATCATAACCAAGGAAACCTAGTGCACAGACATCAACCATCAGGCTGCTCGGACCTACTTAGTGCCATACTCTAGTGACACACGGCCCCCATGAACCAGAGCTATGCTACAACTACGCAGCTATATCCAACAAAATGAAGATGTGGCTGAAAATTAAAAGGCTCTGTCGATATTGATGAATAAATACTTTGTTTCTTTTAGTGATAAGAATCACACATCTACTCAACTCAACTCAACTTTGTTCCTCTGAGAACTTTTTGTTTAAGAGTGTATACGACATTGACATTGATATACTGCATGCTACAGAATCTCGTGGACATGAATCAAAACACTAAAAACACACCTTTAGAATCTCACCTGCAAATCCACAGAGCTCAGAATGAGACGAAGCTTCTTCTTGGCATCGACAAATGCCTGGCACATTTCAAGGTTGTTCGAGTCGTATAGCGGAATCTCGTCTTCAACTTTGTCTTTGCTCTTAGCAGCACCATCTGCTGCAGCTGCCGGACCAGCGGCAACATTGTCTGTTGACTTGTTAGCAACTGGCTTGCGATACTTGGCAAGTATGTCATCAGACGTAACTGAATGATAAACATAAATGTTTTGAATAATTTGTCAACAGGCAAGTAGATCATACTGCGATAAGACTGGTACACAGGTCTACATAACCACAGCTGAGGTTTGCCATTTACCCCATTCTGCTGAGTTAATGCATGTCATCTAATTTAATTTAATATAAAAACAGGTGATATAGTTCCATGCTTGACAATAGCATTGCAATAAAACTCATCCCAGTCTCATTACTTTCTACCAGGTCTGTGGTTACCTTCCAATCTGCAGACAATTTCCACTATTTTTCCAGTAACAAATTATACTGCTTGATAACAGAGGCACGTGTGTATGCATCCTCAACGGCATAACTAAACACAAAGTTGTCGAAAATCTGAAACGTTCAAATGATGACAGCAGAACTGATAAAAGAACGGTCATAACCAAAAAGAGCTTAAAAAGAATACAGTATCGGTGGATGATGCTTAATTATCAAACTTCACTCGCATTATTACTACATGCACTGACATAATGGCAAAACCACTACGACACTGAACTTGCAAGTCCAGCCGGCGACCTGACTCACAACCATTCCACTTAACGTAATGACTCTGCACAAGCTGTTCACACCCATAACATGTCCCTATTAAGGAGCAGTATAATTTAGTACTGTACAAAGGGACACAATGCCTAAGAGAAGGAGATGAACGTCCTGCTTATGCCCATGGCTTGCATCACCTTTTACTACAAGCACAGTATGCTTACATCAATACAATAAATAACTTACAGTAACTAACTAACACTTAGAAAACTTTACATACAGAACTATGAGAAAGAAGATATAAGCATACCAACAGTAGCTACTTCAGTGCCATTCTCAGTGACCGGTCTACCTTTCACTACAGTGTCGTCTCCACCCTCACCAGATGCTAACAAGACGCGCACACTTCCACTGCTCAATTCTGCCAAATACACAAGAAATTATAGCTCACACAGCTTTCAGATCACCCCCAAAGAAGGTCCGCTTGAACCACAGTCCCCAACCACTTAATATTATCCTAGACATTAACAGAGGCTCAACCTCGACAGCATTTAAGTACCATTATTACCTCTTCCAAGGAGATTATGTTTTAGACAGTGTTTATCTTTCTGTTTGTGTGTCTGTTAGCAAGTTTACGCAAAAACTACTGAACGAATCTTTGTAAAAATTATACCAGAGATGTATCGTTGGACAAGGAAGAACTGGTTAAATTTTGGAAATCATCCATATCTGCATTTGGATCTAGGTATTTCTTTGAGGAATACTTCAACACTGTGAGATATGGGACTTTTGCACAATTTGGCTCATATATCCAGAAAAACTGATGGGACCTTCACTTTGATCATTTCACATTTTATCGTTTTATCTGGTCCAGATCCAAACCAGATTTGCTCTGTGCTCTCCAAGTGCTATATTGTCTTAAATGTCACCATAACAATCACAAATAAATCACAGTGGACACTGCCGAATCCTTTTGCTTGACTGAGAAATTAATTTCAACGCATGCACACTAACAATCATGACACCAATTATGCGACCATACTTGGTGCAAGAACCAAGGCCCATCTGGCACCTGTTCAGACACAGTACACTACAGGCACTATCAATAAGCCATCATGGCAGGAGATGCTAATTATTATTACCTTTGTCAGGTTCAGCAGCTGTTCGAAATACCTCATCACGATCAAGAAGCTTCGAAGGCACTTTGCGCTTGTTGCCTGCACAGAATCAGTAACTGACATAGGCACATAAATAACTCAAAGCGTACAAGTAGTTATAAATGTATGTGACAGCAAGTGCAAATGAGCAAAGAGGGCATCATTTATGAACGTTAAATTAATTTAAAACACCCAAAGTTGTTTCATAAATATGAAATACAAAACTGTGAACTCTCACCTAGTACAAAAAATCAAAGTGTATACAGTGTGCACATTTATCAACTAACACGTTATCTTAGAGCTTGGGCATGTAAGTTTTTCTGGAGTACTGGATCAAGTTTGGCCATAACCATTCTTTTGCCACTAATTACTCACACAAGTCTCAATGCAGATCAAAGCTGTGCCACACTTTGCCAGTGGCAGCTCTGCTAGATAAAATACACAACTGGATGAAACGAGCGAACAGCATGATGAAAACAACACTCGTATACGTGTGTGATGCTGGAGGCCTAAACCTCGGTTCCAAGGATCAAAACTACTGCTTTAGTTTTGAACGTTCATATGACCACTGCCAACCTGCTACTATCAGTGTCACCCTTTACAGTCATAACTATATAATGCAGTAATTACTGAACCACCGGCAGCTTTGCCGCATTTGCTTTCCTTGATTGTGTTTCAAAAACCCAAGTAGTATTTATGGGTACACACATATACTAACAAACAGATTCTCATCTGCAATTTTAGCACAACAGACATAACAGCATTTACTCTTTAAGACATAAGAAGGCAACAAACCAGAAAACAATGACGATGACAATGATAACGATAATAACACCAAAAAAAAACAAATTTTGTTTGTACATTCGTAAAATAACTGCTATAAACAACTCAACAACTTAAACGTTAACATCAAATATCAAGAAAGAAAAATTCACTGTACACAAATACTAATAAAACTGAGTTTACAACACGGCAAAAACTGTGCAAGACGGAAATGTGCCACCGCCTCTCAAGTTACGACATTATGGCGGTATAGAAAATGTGTGTATTATTATTATTATTATTATTATTACTGTTCATACATCTGATCTTTGTTACTGACAGCATTGTGCAAATGGCAGTTGAAACGTAACAGAAACACAAAAAGCAAACACATCAAAACTAGAAAGAGTGCAAGTGCAAACAGGAAACAACATCCACCATATCTCAACTTAGCTATCACGATGCTCCTATCTTTGATAGAAAAGTTACACATAATTCCCTATCTCATTTATTCTCAGTGCTTCACAGCCACGAGAAATAACTAGCACAAATAAAACTAAAATATACTAAAAGAAAACAGTACTTGATATACATCACATATATTTTGTCCTCTGGAAAAAGGCGCAGCTTTTTTAAATAACAGAAATCATTTATGCACAAGCGTTAGTTATCCAAGACATACTGCAGAAACTGTTCAAAGAACATTTGTATAGCAGCTCATAATAAAAGTTATAAGCACCATCATCTCACAGATATTAATCTACCAAGTGGCATGGCATAACAAATGGAAGCAACAATGAATAAAATAGTCACTTCTTGGAAGTTTCATTGGACGTCAACTTATAAATTCTCTAAACTGTAATTTACGTAATTTAAAATTAATTTAGTGAACATGACAATACAAAACAACGCCGAGTGCAGAATACCTTTAACTGCAGGCCCAGTGACTGGAGAGGCACCTTTGTACAAATTATATACATATATGACACATTTGTTATGTCTCATCACTGCATTTTATTTCACTCACATATGAATTTACCTGTAACTATTAACAATAACCAATGGCTTCACCTAGTCCTAGCACATTTTGTTTTCTCAAAATATTCAGCCGCTACAAGAACTAACACACTATGCCATTTTACACTGACTCAATAATCTATCTCCATAGACCACAGCATAATATTTCACACACAACAGACAGCTGAACTGCAAATACACGAACAGGTGCGAAGTACTAGGGTATTAGGGTGTTACATTTGGCATAATTAAAACGACAATGCCTGTCAATAACTGACTGAACTTTAAACAGGGAGGAAGTTATAGTTCCCAGTCTTTGACAAAATATGCCAATAAAGAAAACCGATAATACGTAATTGGTAATATATCACAACCGTACATATGTTTAACTGCCCAAAAACATAACAGATATTTATGTAGGTCGGCACATGACCATTGACTGATGAGATTTTCTTTAATCCATCTACTTCTACCTACTTTTCTAGAGTTGTTACAGATTAGTAGAAAAAAATGGGCGAGTACTGCCTGACCACAACCCTCTTCGCCGTACAACCTTCACAGGCCTGTGTACCTACCTAGTGATCATTGTAAGGGTGTGTAATTGTGATACTGCAAGAAGTGCTGGAAAATTTTAAAGATTACCATACTTAATTAATCACTAATAAGACCCGATCATTGTGTGTGGAACGTGAAAAACAGCCAGTTTTCACAAGCAGGATTAGCTCTGTGACAATGCTAAACTGTCTGTTATCAAGCAATATCACATTTTGCCTAATCCAATCATCAGACAGCAATCACAAATGCTCTTACCTTTGCTCAGTCGTTCCTTAAAATGTTGAAATAATCCAGCCTTTCTTTTGTCTTGCAGCTTCCTCTCTTCTTCATCCTACAGTAAATTTTTGGTTTTCTTAAATACACAAAGAATTGAAGTGCAATAATGACATCCTGAATGCAAACACTGCATATAATAAAAAAGAAAAATAAGCAAGCAACAAGTTGGTTTAGGCCTCAGTTTCAAGATGTGATATTCTGCAGCAGACTGTTCCAAGCATGAAAATCAATCAGCTAATCAAGAGCAGCTACTAAGATGAATGTATTATAAAAGTACTCTGTCACAAAAAATAATGCAATCAAACTGTTCAGTGTATCATTGACATGACTGAAAAAACTTTCCTTTTAATGTCACGAGCTGAATACTTCCATTAGACTGTTTTAATATCCTTTATCACTGGCTGACATAATACTATGCAAAAGTGGACATGACTAGCCGAGTCCTCGATGCAATGGGTATCATCACGCACCTGACTTGTGTGCAATATGCACCCGACACATCTGGCATTTAAAACTACTGGTGGGCGGTGAAGCAGATTTGTGCAGCCTCCAACGTACAGTAAACTAAATATCAGTATAAGTCATAAAAGGGACGATTATTTTAACACCGTGGACGGCGTGGATGTATATCACACCAAGTCAATAGTCACTGACACTGCAATCGATAGCCTGCAAAAACTTCTCTGAAATGATCTATTCTATATATCTATTACATGTCGAGTGGTACACTAAACTCTATTCATTCACCCACACCGATCTGTCAATACCGTGACATCAAATCTGCACTGTTTTATCACACATCTAGCAGCAATGTCATCTACTGCAATGTCGACATTCCACCTTCTTCTGACCTCAGCCAATCTCCAATTACTTGTAACTTGTGTTACCTAGTATGTCATCAAGCAGTTATATTTTCTTCCTTCCTTCTTGAACTCTGCTTCCCACCCAGTCCGCCAGAACTGTCAACAAGTGACACTTGTGCCTCAAAACATGCCAAATCCATCTACTTTTTCTTTGTAGTAGACTCCTCCTCTCCCTATCCTATCAAAAACGTTGTCCAGAGCCTTGTCTGTCAGAGTGATCTACATATCTACATCTCAAAAGGCTTCACTTCTTCACATCTGCTTTAAATAACGTCCACATTTCTGTGGCATACACAGCAGTGTAAGATATACTAGAAAATACGGAACCATAAAAAAATAGCTAATAAATTACCACTTACCCTGGAGTTCAGCAGGCCACTGGCACCTTCAATAACAGAAGTTGTAGCAGCAGTAGATGATCCCGCGACTAAAGCGGATCTTGTTCCAGATCTTGTAGACAGTCCTTGTACAAGGTGAAAGGCGGTACTTCTGCCAACACTGCTGCGGTCCATCGAGCTTCCATCGTCAATCAACTCGGCCGGTCCCGATGACGGCTTTCCGTTCGCATGCGAAGACTTCGACTGGATGCTACCGTCGCCCAAATGACTTATGGAAATTCGTGGTGGAAAAAACGGCACCGAGATGGTGGTTTTTGGCCTGGCACCAGACTCGCCAGCACCAGCAACCTGATGGTTGACTGCAACTGGCAATGCATGCCGCTTGGTCACTTGTCCATCAAGGGACTCGCAGCTTTCAGCTGTTTCAAGCAACGACGACTCCCTTACACAACCTGTAAGAGTGTCAACTGAAATGGAACTACCAGTTCCAACCACATCCGCACTGGAGACAGCAGGAATGCCAACATCAACCAGAGAAGCAGAAGAGTCGGTCAACTGTAGAGGAGGATTACCACCAGATATGGAACTGCAGTCACTGGTATTCACTAAAAACAAGTCAGAAGTTGCTTCCTTTGTGACAGAATCAACATCAAACTCAAGCCCTTCGATATCCTTGGCCTGCTGGATACCGTACTGTGCGTAGCCAAGAGGGTCGAATGTCTCCAGAATGCTGCTGTCGACCTGACCGACACTTGCAACCTCGGCAGTGTCCGGAGCACTGTTGCGGCGCATGCTGTCGCCACTGTCTCGCATATATCGGCCCATCTGGAAAGCACCGCTGCCATCGGAAGCTGACACAAGTGGAGTGACTTGGGGAGTGAACACGGCAGAATGTGTGACAGCAAGCGGCGATTTCACTTTGACTGGCGACGCTGAAGAAGACGACAACAAAACGTCGCTGCCACCAGAACTCACTTGATGGCTAGGTTTGCCTGCACACCACAGACACATAAATGTTACAGTAAATGACCCACATCCGTCCATTCTCAAAATATTGGCAACCATCATACTATGTGCAATGGCAGAAATTTTCAAAATAAACTTTTGCAGTATTATCAGTTAAGCAATATTTTTGTTACAACACTTAACTCAAATACACCTACAGCTGCTGATTTTATGCAGGTTATTCTAGTGTTGGCTTTAAAATTTTCTCGCCAACTTTGCACAAAAGCTGGAAATCAAACTCACTTAACATGTGACTACCACACTTGGACTTCGTGTGATGCCAGACTAAACAGGTTATCTAGCAAAGAGCTAAATCATGTCACAAAAGCTACAGGATGAAAATTGTTAGCAGACGGTGACAACACAATCCAAAACTGCTGTTATAGGCATGTGTAAAGGCAGTAGACAGTGGACGCTTTAATTTTTGTGTGTGAGATTTTATGTCAGTTCTGTCCATCTAACACAATATTCTTAGTGCTAGTAGATTTTTCTTCTGTCAGCCTGACGTGAGCAATCGACATACCTGCAGATGCCTGCAGACTTTCATCAGTGGCAATGTCTGCAAACTCTCCCACTTCCGAGCCGACGCCAACACTGCGACCACTCACGCTGGCCATGTCATCCTAACAAGTCACACAGCTTTTGTTACAAATTAAAACCACACACGTTCTACCAGTACTGTCTTTGCCGGAACATTAACAAATGTTCCACAATAAGAGAGTAGCAAAAGAGGCACAGCACTAGATTACTGAGAAAAAGAGAAACTGAGGTCAGCCATGCATTATCCAGAAAGATATCGCAGCATGGGAAGACATCTGTCTGAAGGCATTAGGCATAAAAGAGTTTAAAGAATGGAGTGCCCTGTGTGCTGGTCACTGACTAACATTTAAAGTAAGGACAACAATAATAACATATCAATATGACAGCTGCTGTTAGCATGGGAAGTAATGATTTCACTCTCCATGTGCTTCTGTTCATATGACTCTAGCATGACTTACAGTACTTTAGTCTTACATACTTTAAACTTCATTGAATATTGGTTGGCATTCAATAACATCTGTGCAAGCTGTGTCTCCAAGGCGAGAAGGTTGTAGCTATTTTGGTGACAGGACATTTTGATAACACTTTGTTTCAGCATCAGCTGAAAATGTGCTTAAGACGTATAAGCTAAAATGACTGTCATCAAAACAACATGTCTAAAAATAGCCAATATCCTGTAAACGATCATGAAACTAATCAGAAATGATGCAGTGTATCTGTATCTTGGCAGAATCTCCCATTCTTCAAATCTGGCATATCACCAGCTCACATTTCAACATTCTGATTTTTTATTTGATCACAGTGATTCAAATACAGCTGTTTTACTATCAATGGTTTAATAATGTTGTATAAATACTGTTATATCTAAGGCAAGCAATTACAAGTTTGTGGGACACTCCATCAATAAAGTACCGTATATATGGCCCCTCTCCCTTCCCAGCCGCAACGGTCTAGTATTGTAGCTTTGGGGCGTTAAACCTTGCTCAATCATTCCATCACATGAAGAACACAAAATACATGCATTGTCGTGTTCTACGGTGTCTGATAAAAAAATGAGGTCGAAACGGATAAAAACTTAAATGTATTTTTGCATGTTTAAAATCGCTTTCTTCCTGAAAATAAATTTAAGTTTTAGTAAAATGTCTATCCATAAATTTTCAAAAAAACTTCACGAAAATGATAAGTGAAAGAATTTTCTCAAACGTGCGAGTCTGGTTACGTTTCGCACAGCCACACAGCATGCAACATTAACTTTCGGAATTGAACGGTAATGTTGAACTGGCGTTCGGGTGGGCGTGGCCTGCACTGTTTCGTGTGTTTCAACACCCAGTTATACCAAACTGCACGTGACCGTATCTTGACCAATCACAGTGGCGTATCGCAGTTGGTCATATGACAATATGAAATGTCACCTGGTCAAGTTCCAGCAGTCTCTCAGACTGACGCTCGCTGGTGTCACTAGCCAGCACATCCGTGCTCCAAGCATCACTTGCAGTCTCCGATATCTCCAGCACCTATGTACATTATTACCCAACTTATGTATTTAGCCCCTGTGACTGTGCACAGCAACAACAGACATTATACAGTGTAAAACCTAATAGATAATATCACTAATGCCGAGTCTAACTTTTCAAGTGGTAACATGCTGGTCTCTATCAATGTTGTTTCCTCTACATCAGGCCCAGTTAGTAATGTGAGTATCATATGTGGTAGGTAAACTATCTCATATGTAACCTGCCACTCAGCCTGGCCATCCCTGTGTGGGAAGACACAATGAGTACCAGTGACAGCTGAATAGAAAAAAGACACATCACACGATGGTCTTGTGGTCTTGCAGTATAAGCCAGTGTCCGATTAAGGGCTACAAAAATAGAGATCACCACAGCCCTATTGGCCTATGTGGATCGAGCAATGCGCAAGTTTTTAAAGAAAACTTTTAATAGCATTTTCAGTTTTTCTTCAACATACCTACTTATCACAAGTATTCTATGGCATAATGCTCACTTCATGTGCGCCAAGCAGATGGCCGCGTTCTTCTACGACACCGCGAACACCGAGCAGATTGGGCGGCTCTTCGACCACTTCTTCCAGACGATCCAGCTGGTTTTGCTCGGGTGGTTCTGAGTCACTCGCCAGTACGTCAGTGCTCCATGAATCACTTACTGTCGACTTAATGTCATCTCCTACAAGAAACAGACAGCTCAACCTATCAGTATCATCTACATCACTGCTGATTTACACCGTTTCTCTTTATACAGTGGTACTTGCTCCATATCAAGGCAGCCACATATGGAGGCATGGTATATGTAAGTTAACAGTATAGTGCTGTCCAAAAGACAAAAATATTTACCTGGTATGCTGTTTTAGGCCTAACACACATCTTCCATTACAACTAGTTTACTAAGGTTTACGTCCTGGGTTGATAGATCGAGCAGCCTTCAAAAATGACTGGCAGAACGGCCTAGAGTTTGTCTATCGTTCTTCACACAAGCACAGTCTTACTTGTCAATATAATGAATGTGTGAGTGAATACAACGCTACTGGTCTGTAAAGACATTTCAGCTGTCGTTCTGTAGAAAAATCAATAGAACAACAACACTTGCCAACTTGACTGCTTACGTTCGAGCTCCTGCCTGATGTCAAATTTTCCAAAGCGGTCGGTAACATCGACACGGTTCGTCTTCTGCACGGTAACTGGCAGGTTCGGAGCGACAGCAACGTCATGTCTTTCTTCTTCCTCAACTTCACCAGCCTCCGTACCAACATCAGCCTGGCAGCATCGGCACATTACACCCGTTGCAATATACAGAAATGCTCCAATAATTGTACACTTCACTCACCAGAACAGACATCATTACAATTCTACAGTACTTAACAGAATTTCCTCATTAAAATACTAGAACAATTCAGCACTTTATAAACAGCAATAACTGAATGACTGTCATATTTCAATTTTTGCCATTAACAACTCCATTCCTGATTCATATTAGTAAAATATTAAATCACATTTTCTCCATCTGCCTTACCTTTCTCCAGTGACCTGTTCCAATATCTCATTTCATCTTTTGAGCTAGGCACTCAGCAACTTTATGCCATTCTCAGCAACATGATATTAATAAATCTGTGGTTGCCAGTCTACAGGTGTAAAATACGTTGCCAGCTTTGCTACACCTGGTTGATAATTACAACTGTTAAAAGCACATTTAACTAAGCCTGTGGTGTTTTGTGACTTTTTGTTTTTGGGCACTGCATAATAAATTCTCCTATGGACTTAACAAGTACAAATTACAGTAAAAGCTCACAGCCTACGAACCTGTGAATCGGCCTGAGATATTGGTGTATCTCGACCACTCACGTTTGGCGTGCCACGCCCACTGACATTTGCCGAAACCATGTCTGACAGGTTGTCGTTTTCGTTGTCGAGATCTGAGCCAACAGAATGGCTTGACGCAGCCTCAGAGATTGCTTCCAAGTTGTCACTAGTGGCTAAACATCATCACACACACATAGCTGAGTAGGGCTACGTTTGGACTTAAAGACTGAGTGACGATTAATAAAGTTGAACTTTAAATGAATGAAGTCATTTAATACAGAATTCTTCATTGTAACGTTAACCTGACGCTCGGCCAACTACCCAGTCACAAGTTTTAAAAAATGTTGTCCTGCAGTCAACCAATAAAATCCAGTTCTGGACAACCGTGACCTCCCAACAGCACACCTACGTGATTGGATGTGACCACACAAGAGCAACACTATGGCCCATGCTGGCTACATGACAACGATGACAACAAAAAAGTGTCATGAAATTGAAGGAGTATGTCTTTGGACACCATGACTTTATTTACCATTTTTTTGTTTTAAGCTTGTATTATTCTGCATCATGTATTCTGTTGTCACTTGAGCGTAACGAAGAATAATCATAAACATAAAACAATGGCTGACATTAATGATAGCAACACACTAACCGATAGAATCCTGATCATGTGAGAGCGAGAATCGTGTTCGCTTCTCGTGAACGAGAATTCCACTTTCACTGACTGGGTCGTCTTCACCAGGCAACAAACTGTTGTACTTCACCTTCTTCTGACGACCCTGGCCTTCTTGCTCGAGTACCTTCACAGCAATATTTCAGTAATAAAGAAAAAGGTTTTTGAAAAACCAATCCAAAAGACAAAAAAATGTGAATAGTTACCTAGATATGTACTGTTTGATTATCATGCTTTGTAAGTAGTTATGTATTTATATCGTGTTATTTTTGATTCACTTGGTAAGCTCAGCTCTCTATATGCTAACATCCCCGACGTGTTTATCATCATGACTGTGCATGTCCCTGCAGCATTTTTAAAATAATAATAAATAATATTAATAATATTTAATGACATTAATCATATGCAGAGTATACTAAGCAAGCTTCGTGGTAAGTTGTTACAACAAACCGATTCATATGCTGCATCAGAATCCTTCAACCTGCATTGTATGTAAGCAACTCACTGCACATTCCTGCTGGTGGATATTATGCTGATTGACTAAGGTTTAACATCCCACCAAACACATTATAGGTCATATCGGGGACAGATGATGTTTCATTTAAATGCTGGACACGATAATAATGATGTTTAAACTTTGTGATGTAACTGACATCGGTTATGACACCTGTATGCATGCTGCATTTCACAAGGCATTATAAAATACAGTTCAAGAAAGACTGATGATTTTGATATCGTTTTGTTCTAAATTTACTGGAGTACAAGTGAACCAAAAATTATCAAAATAGAGCATAGTTTGACAAAGTTATTGCAAAAATAAAATGGTGCAGTTTTTTGACTCACAGTGTACACAGCTTCACGAACAATGTTATAACAAAATAACATTAATACAACTGTTGTCAAGACCTACAATTCATTCTCGGCTGTAATGGAATCAAAGCAATAATGTAAATTACTCTGGATCTGCACAGTTATACATACCTTCTGTTCAGGCAGCATGCCAGGACAATCATTAGAGATTCCAAGTGATATCACAAGGACCTCATTAGCAATGTGGTGAGCACCGCTGCCATTGGAGCCATCGACGTCGTCGCCGTCAACATGCTGCCCATCAGGTGCCAAGAACAGCTTCTTTCGTTCTTTGCCTTCACAACAAACAAAATGCTTTTCATTGCTGATTACTATGCACATAATGCATGCTACAATGGCATGTGCATTTTTTCATTTGGCAAATGAATGAATGAATGAAAGTGCATTGATTTTAAGTACATTCGAAAACCAACTAAGAGCTTGCTTTGTCTGACACACCATGCAAACAAATCCAGCCGTTGAGCAGAATAAAAAAATTAATGGTCCAAGAGTCCATGGAATCAGTCTGGTAGGACAGGAAAAGGTCTATTGAGGAAAGGATTTGCCGAAGAGAAATGAGAAATACATTATCAGAGTGCTGTAATCTCCGTGGTTTTCAACTAGTTGAGTGCTTCATATCCAACACTGTAGAGTAACTGCAATCCACTTTCAAATTTTATAAATGGACACGTGTTGACTATATCATTCATTCAAAGACAGCTGATATGGCAAGGCCCCATCTGGGCAGATTCATGACACATGGACCTTGATCTAACAATTTAGTAGAGACCACATGCAACGAGGAAGGTCAAAACCTAGCAATAAGTAACTAACACCGAGCATATAGATACTACCAATCTGTTGTCACCTGACACATTACAAATAATGTTACTGGGCCATTTCAACTCATCTGAGATATTTTCTGGGTTGTGCAGCAGCAGTAGCAGCATGAAACTGGGAGACAATGTTGTGATAAAAAACACTCTGATAATGTATGTATTTCTCATTTGAAACAACAATTGCTCACAATACAAAGAGATTACTGAAAAAGTACTTAAAAACCAAAATTTGAACAGGTATGTATTATTTAGTATAAACACCAATTTCCGCATATTTGCTGCACCACTGTTAGTATCAGGTAACACGTTAGCTCAATCTGACTGGCTGTAAACCTCAGCTATGCTGAGAAACATGCTCTCACCCTGCTGCGCCAACTTTGCCAACTTGCGGATAGAGCTTGGTGTTCCCGGCGGTGTAGGCTGCGGAGTGGTGTTTGGTGACGCATGCTGGGAGCCGTTACTGGCCGTGCTTGAGCACAGAGCCTGAATGGTAGTAAGAGGTGGCAGTCCAGACGCCGACATTATATCCTCCAAGTGTTTACGCTCGGCACTGTCTTCATCCAGAGTGCTAACTGTGTTGTGAACACATGTCACCTGCATCAAATAGAACGACAGCATGTTAAACGACATTCACACCATCACTCTGTTAATACTATTACCTGCAAACGATAAGCCAGCAGACAAACAAATACCACAAAGTATGCAAAACCCACACACCATTTAACGGCTACTTTCCACATGTACCTACGCTAGCCAGATATCTCAAGGATTTTTCTTCAACAGTGGTTTTGAACCAGTGCACTGCATCCTCTTAGCTGACACAGTAAATGCAATACAGTCATTATTGACCTTCGCCATTAGCCACACGCCACATGAACATGATAAACATACTTTTTAGCCGCTTTTTTCTACAGGCATTTAAGTTCCTTAGTGATTCAATAGAGCGAGTGCCAGTATGTCCATCAATGTTAGCTACTGGCTAATTATCAAATACAATAAATATTTCATAAATTGAAACTCGTATAATCCAGTTATAACAAGGCTGCAATATTGTCAAATTTCAGCATTCTTCAACACACTCTGTATGTGACGACCAATTCATTAAAATAACTATCAATGCTGCAAATAATGACCAACATGGTACTTTTGATTTATGTACCCACAGGAAATTAAATGCCAATATTAAAACTGCTTCGTACTATATCGACAAGTTCAGCACAGCTGAGCAGCATTGACGAGCGACAGAACGTCGTCAACTGTGAAGCAGTCTGAGGTGGCGACTGTGAATATGGAGCATCTAGTAGTCCATCAAGCAGGAAAGACATGCAGCCTTTTGTAAACTTGCTGTAGAGATCCCTTGTCTTTGAGTCAACCTCGTCTGCTGACGACACCGTCAGAACGTGCAGTATCTGTCCGACCTAACGACACATGCACACAGAAATGAGTTTTCTATATTACAACTGAATGAACCTCAGCCCAACCTGAAATAATAATAATCATAATAGTAATAATATTTACATATAAGCACGTTGCCTATATGACCGTAAATTCGCACTAGCCACTAATGCACTACACTGCTAGTGAAGCAGCATGCCCTAGGTAAGGTGGGGAATGTCGTATGGGATTTGTAGCAAATTTCATACGATTTTCAGCAGTGCAAAAATTTCGAAAATCAGTTACGATTTGACAAAGTTAGAGGGAGTTTAAAGGTGAAAACTTTTTTTTGAGACACAGTCTAGTTACATAGTTTGTTACTATTCATAATGGCACTATTTACTATAACCCTGAACTGAGACTGACAAAATTCTATATGTGTGTGTGTATCATCTAGTGGCAAAAATGATGTGCATGGCAATCATGACACTTCCTGTACAAAAACAGTTGTGAAGGTAAAATCTTTCATTTTCAAACTCTATTTACTATGCTATGTTTGTGGCATGTATCACACAACTTATATACTGCGCAATGGTCATATATAGTCTCACAGTACACAAACTTATATCACCAATCATTGTCTGATATTCTGCAGACCTGCATGAGATTGTGGCGAGCAATGTAGCTTATTGGCGCATCGGACGTTATGCCGTACGGCTCCGGATCGCAGACAGCAGGACAGATGAAAGACGCCATCACAAGATCGGCACAGATAGCACGCGCCTGTTCAGTAGTAGCAATCTGTGCCTTTATCAGCGTGTGATAAAGCTGAGACACAATCCATGCAAGACCTGGTGGGAAGCAGTAGACATTGCTCTGAAACAAGTTACACACAAAGTATGTTACATAAAGTAAATTCTGGCTACGTAAACAAGCAGTCATTTAACTTTCATTCTACAGTTTGGGCTCAGCGGCACCAAGTGGAAAGACCTTATGTCTGAACTGAAACACAAGAATATTAGAAGGCTGCAGTATATATGTGCTCTTAAGAAACAGCAGTTTAAGCACATCTACTCATAGCATGTGCTTCTCCAGTCCAGTGTATTCTGCTGTTTTAACAAACTGACCCCACCGTTCAGCAGTTTGACGAATACACTCCATCTCCTTCAGTATTCAGCCAATCTCTTCAATTCTTTACGGCTTCTGTTGCCTATTAGGTCATCAATTAGGTCTGTTTCTTCCTTTGCAAGTTCTGCTTCCAGCAAAACCCTGCAAAATTGTCAACAATAACAGACCCCTCTTTGCATTATCCCTAGTAACAGACTTGTCCCGTGACGTACCCAATCAAAAGCATCATCACATGGGACTTTGTCTGTCAGTGTCAGCAAATTGTTAAAGAGGTGATATATTTTGACTAAAATAATTAACTGAACAAACAACTGAAACACGCAAAAAACACAGTAGCAGTAGAATACAGTTACCAATGCACTTTGCAATTTTACAGGTTTCACTTTCAAATGCAAGTTGTTCGTATTATTTCTATACTAAAAGCAACAAGAAGCTCCGCTACCGCGAAGAGCACAGCGCGTCCGTCCTGCTTAGTTGGTGTA
>Ga0066192_1000052_pt1 | contig 18456 bp, 5 predicted proteins | sample WorMetvacBELIZE1_FD_58707 | JGI IMG/M metagenome (GOLD analysis project Ga0066192, IMG submission 58707) | Marine gutless worms symbiont microbial communities from Max Planck institute for Marine Microbiology, Germany - Olavius vacuus BELIZE.1... | ecosystem: Host-associated > Annelida >... | reverse complement strand
GCCGGCTCTAAGTCGGTTTTTGAACGCACTTTAAATCATTGCACTTTTCATTTCATTAATCTGCCAACGTACGGATGAGTAATTGACAGTTTAGCACATTTTCGCAATCCAGTTTTAGGGGGTGGAGCATTTTCTCCAGACGGTTCTCGGGTGTGTGGACTAAACTTTACTGAACTTGGGGAGGACATAGGGTGTTATTGGTGCTCAACAAATTTGTTTCAAAATTAAGACATCTTGTTGCATTTTGAAAGGTGGGTGGCTCGCAATTGAGTGATGATGAACACAAGGTCAAATTTAGCACTGTTTGGCCCCCCTGTCAAAATTAGGGGATTGGTGGGCGAGATATCTGGGTCGATTATTGAAGCGTCATCTATGACTGAACCTCCGGAATACATTTGATGGTTGTCCTCTGCGCAGCTACCATACTGAGCACAGTCTATTGATAAAAAATAAAGACAAAAAGTACAGTAAGGTCTTGTGACATATGTCGGGCGTAGGCGACCTAAAATGTATATTAACGGTTTGTATCTGTTGTAGGCTTATTATCACCCTCTGTGGACACAGAGTGTAGTTGCACTGGTGATTCTGGTGAGGCTGATGGCGTCCATACTTTAAGTGGAAATGACACTTCATCAGTTCTGACCAAGGATGTTGAATTTCAACAGAAAGCGGTGGAGGAGAAATATTCAGAACAGATGACTGAGCTGAAGAAGGCTGAAGAAGATCTTCACCTGAAAGAGGAGTTGTACAGGCATGAAGATGAGGCAAGGCTTGAGAAACTGACTGCCCAGAATTCTTTTGTCGAGAAGTTGGATGTTCAAAAAGTACAGCTGATGTACTTCATTGAGGCACAACAACGGCCAGTGCCAGCTGGCTTTGAGATATCTCGTAGTGACGGTCATATTAATGAAGTTTGTGATGGCTGGCAGAAGCAGATATGTCCATCAATGCCAAGAGCTGTGTCCAGTGCCTCGGGAAGACTGCTGACTTCATCTAAGTGTAAGAGTCTGAAAGATAGTCCATTACTGAATGGCACCACAAATGCCAACAGTTTTGCAGCTCTGCCTTCTGGATGTAGGAGTAAGCAACATCTCGGCCAAACACTTACACACACCGGCAGGATTGATCGAAAAGCAGTACATCTCCAACAGACTTTGTTTGAAAGTCCATCAGACTTGTACTTGTCAGCTGAGTTATCTATGCCATGGAGATTACTATCTGACGACCCAGATGTTAAGAGTAAGTCAGCTTCAGCACCGCATCTTTCAGACGAAGCATCGGCTTCCTTGCTGAGTGATGAAACTCTGTTACCTCGTTCGCCAAGCCCACGTACCACTCGACTTAGCAACGCAAGTTTGCTGAGTGTGCCAGAATCGATTCACGAAGAACGCGAAGAATTGTCTATGTATGACCGAATGTCTGTCAGCGAAGTGGACATAAGACGTCGCCAGTTTTCATCGAATGATAACAGAAATAGATGGTCATTGGAGGAGGAGCATCTCTTACGACAGAATACTGCTGCATCAATCAGATGCCTAATAGGAAGTAACCAAGACGTTGTTATCACTGACAGTGGACTGCCTTCAAGTCCTGAAGCCGGTCGTTTGGAATCATCCGTGTCCTGTGAAGTCAACATGACTGTGGAACAGAAAGTAAAACCTTCCAAGCAGTCTTTGGGGAAATCCCAGCCAGGCATATTGCAGAAAATAGGTGCAACACTCTCTAATCTGGCACGTCGACAGGATACCAAGGCAGTAGCTGATAAAAAGCAGAAACAGTCGTCTAAGACAAAATTATCTCACCAGCAGTCAGATACTGGAGTTGTATGTGACAGTTCAGCAGCAAAGATTCAAGCAAATGCTAATGGTAGCAAGAGAACCACCAATAACCAGTCTAAAAACAAATCAAAACAGCCCATCATTGCTACACCAAAAAGATCCTTAAGTACATCTAAAGGCAGAATATCATCTGATTCTGCTGAGAAGAAAAACAAATCTGCTTCCAATGTGCAGGATAAACCAACCATGCCGGCAAAAGTGAGAGAGTCTTTCCGCAGTTTCCGTGAACGATTAAAGCTGACGACAGAAAAGGGTGTGAAAAGAAAATCTGGTGATATTCCTGTCGAAATATTTCTGCCGAAGTCAAAAGCTGCGGAGGGCGGTGAAGATGGTAGTGATCTGTGTGGAGTTGAAAAGCACGCAGTTCTTGATTGTTGTCTTAGTGCCGAGGTTGCAAGTCAATACATGTCTCATGACACTGATGGGACATTTCACTGGACTGATAGATCTGGGCTGACCCATGAGCTGAAGAATGTGAATGGCTGCGATGACGACGGCCAGTTTTCGGATGATTCCTTGAATGGTGAGAAGGACAGCTCTTGTTGCCAAGCAGCAGAACTTCATTATGGACACATAATCGGACAAGTCTTTGATGGTCAGTATTTTCTTCCTTACGTACAGGAATCCATGCAGCCAGCATATTTAGATGCCATCTCTGATCATGGTAGTTTTACAGATGATTCGTTGGCAGAAGATGCCTCAAGTTGCTTCACAGATGCAGCACAGAAAGAACTTGGACATAAGCCCACAGCAGTCCTGTTGCCACGCAACACTCGAAGTACATCTCCGGCTAGTGCAGCGGCAAGTCACGAGAGTGAAACTGGACATGACAGGCTGGTAAACCGTGACGTCATCGAATCAGAAGATCATTCTGCATTGTGTGCTACTGATGAAGCAGTGTATAAGCAATGCGGACAGACTGGGATCTTGCCGACCTGTGATCTGCATGTAGCACCAGTGTTGAGAGATGACACAGCACTACCAAGTGGAACAACTCACCACCTCAGCGATGAAAGTGCTTCAGCTTCAGCTGCTGGGTAAGATCCTTCAGTTAATATGGCCATGTTACTAATTGAAAGTTGTTGAGGAAACGCAGCAGTTTAAAACTGTATAAGGATGACATTGGTGTGAACATGGTAAACTGGCCAAGATCATAGCAATGTTTAACTGTTATATTACATTTCTCATACAGCTACAGATTATTTATGCAATGCCTTCAGTGCTTTAAAACTGTTGGTTGAGAGTTCCAGAGAGCATCTGGCCTCTAGAAATACCACTCAAGCAACCTCCAGTCTTGGAGACCTTGGCAACCCAGGCTTACCTGTTATAAGCATAGAAAATGGGTTAATTAAAGAAAGCTGCATGAGATTGCTTCTGCTTAGATACTCTAGCAGGGCCTTGCTTATCATGTGTGCTGAGAACATGCATGCAGTCGTGTTTGGTACTTTTCTGTCTGTGGAGCCTCTCTTTAAAAGAAAGTAAAGATGATGTAGCAACAGTATCTTCTTGGAGTCCATTCCAGTCGCTGTAGGCCATGGGTAAAATGAGTACTTGAGAGTTTGTCATATTTGAGACTGTGGCTTACACGAGTCCTGCATTGAGGTAGATTGAGGGAAAGTCTTGAAAGTATACATAGCCTCATTTGATGCACTGCAAGTACTGTGATTTTTTGTGAAGTGCTTTCTTAGGATTTCACTGTGATTTGGCGATTGACATTTGTTTGCAGGCATCCCAGTAGTGTGACAAAGTCATCATCAGCAGAAGCTGCTGAAGGGAAGCCGGGTGTTGGCAGTAAGAGAGAGACAAGAAGTCGTCGTGCTGAGATTCTGCATGCTCTTGGCAAAAGTACAACAGAGTCTGATGTCACTGAAGGTTGAGATCAGTTTCGCTTTTTTATGTACTACTACAGTTGTTCACTTTTGTTGTTGTTGGTGAACTTCAGCAGATGTAGTCAGCTCATTTAGAAAGCTCATTGCTAACATTCGTTTTCAGCCTGTCACATTCTGTGTACAGGACGTGAAGTTTACAATTTACTATGTAAAATGGGAAGTGCTGTTAAGTACATATTGGTAATGACATACAACTTTGAGGTAATAATGGTTCCAGGAGATGATAACTGAGGTTATGAAACTTTGTTGTTCATTCCTTTTTCATTATGTGTGATTTTGTCTTGTTTTATTGTCACCATACAGTTTCTTTGTTTAAATGTTATTCTGTAAACATGTGCAACTGTCATGTGTAATAAACGTTTACTTACTTTCATCCTAGGCGGACAGACTTGACTACAAACTGATGTGTATCTCTGCATCCATCATTTTGACTAGGTGTAGAGTGCTGTGCAGCATCTTTGTGATAGTGTTGCCTTAATTAGTACATTGTAGTAATACTAATACACTGCATATAAAAAACTGGATCCCTAAAACAGGTTGGCATAACTTCATCAAAAGAGGCCCGTTATGAACGATTTTTCACAGACTGCATTGGCATTTAATTGCGGATTGATTATGTTTAAAAAGCTTGATATGGGTCGAGAGCCACCTGCACGGTTTACGTGGCTACAACAGGATCATACTCATAGCAAACGACATCTGCTTGCAAATAAGCAGAATGCGTTTGACTGAAAAAGATCAGATTTTTATAAGAAATTTTTAATATTCAAAGGCTATTTTGCTAAAGGTTAATAAAGGAATTTCGTACAATGGTTGGAAGAAGACAACCCTGAACGATTTTTCAGAGCAACTGAGAGACACTAGTTTGGCGAAACATAAAGCCAGCAGCAGTTGGCCAAGAACAGTATGCACTGACAAGAACATTAACCTTTTCGACAAGCTTGCATTGAACTAGGAAGAGCACCATGGTCTTACAATATAGTAATTCAGTTATGTCATATGCAGGTTGCATGTACCAGTGTTTATTGATATTAAAGCAATTTTCGCTAAGTTATAATAAAGTTATAATACACAGTTTTAGGGGTCCGGTTTATTTTGAGACACAGTGTAGAATATCTCCATCATTGGTTATGTTTTATTGCGAGAATACAGACAGTATTGTGAAACTAAAGTGTAATTTGCTCCTGTACCCTCACAGGACTGTTATTATGTGTAGACATTGATGTCAATGTTTTTTAAAGACTGCTACATTGATGTCACTGGGGTTGTTGTTCAGTAATATGTTAATATGCTTACATATGGTGGACCCCATTTCTGACAGTCATTTCAGTAGAGCTATAGTTATATATATTTTCTTTTGTGTTTTTGATGACTTTTTTAGGAACACAATCTGCTGCTTTGACGATGGCTGCAGTGAAGCGGAGGAAACGACGGCTTCCTGTTGTGCACAACACGGGGGAATCTGACGTTCAGTTGATGAGTTCTGATGACTATGCAGCTTCATCTGCAGACATTTCGAGTTCTTCATCTTCCATTGAAGATAACACTGACGCAGTATGTAGGCAGCATGTTGTCCGGAAAGAGATGCCGTCTGACCACGGCAGTGCCTCTGTTTTTTGGATTCCCAGCTTAGTGCCAGCAATTGCCACTGTGGATTCAAAGGATGTATGCACAAATGCACATCCACAATTTAGTGCACTTAATCTACACTTAGGATGTTGCGACGTTGAGTTTCGGAACAATATGAATGAAGTGGCAGATGTTTCACTCCAAAGTGATGATGCCGCATCACCTTCAGAGGTTGACAGTCCTGTGATAGCAGCAGTTTTAGAACAGAAACTTTCGGCTTCAGAGTGTAGTGTGAGTACTACATCTCCAGGAGAACTGACACAGTCCCATACACTTGTTTTTGACACACTTGCATCTTCTCAAAACTGGATCCCTACAGCGAGCACAGTGATGTCATATCCACAAGATGTCCTGTGGATGATGGAACCAGACAGTGATAACACTATTTCAAGCATTTTGTCAAATGAAGACAGGTGTGTTAACAATGTTAAGCATGATGACTTCAGTGCGGATGCTGCTGCCCATTTTCGTACTGAACTGATGCCTTCCAGCAGCACAGCAACAGAGGTGTCAAGTCATTACTCGTCTTCTGTCTGTCATGAGAGACCTGGTGCAACTTCATGGGACACAATGTTTTATAACTGTAGTTCACCTGAAAGTAGTACAGTGCAGGAGCTGAAGCTGTCTGATAATGATGGATTTTGTGATGAGATGCAGACAGAGAGAGATTTCAGTAATAATGACCATGATTCAGCAGTGCTCCAGTTTGCCAAAGGACATAATCAAGATTCCATTTACTGGAGTACGTTCTGTCAGTCAGCCGATTCAGTGCAGGACTTTCACACTTCAGAGGATGAAACTGACTTGACAGTTAGTGATGGTGCATCCATGGAAACTATGGGAGTTGAAGATACTTTTGAAAAACAGAATTCACACATGTGTTCAGATAGACAATTTGATGCTGGTGTTGAAGTTGTTGGCAAGGCTGAGAAGACCTTTCTTAGTAGCAGTGAAGGCAGTCAGAATACTGAGGAGCAGAATATAGGTAATGAAGATCCTTCAGTACAGTCTTCGTCCAATGGCTTTGATGAAGTTATGGATGGATATGATGTGTGTGAAAGTAATAAAGCTGATAGTAATAATGTGACAAACTCTGTACAGCATGGCTTTGAGAGTTTTGTGGATGTTGGAGTTGATTCTGACGAGGAAGTAGTTTGTGCAACAGATCATGAAGCTCTAATAGAGAACCTCGTGTCAGTAAGTGATCATAGGCTGGATCAAGATGAACAGTCTGTTAAGTCTGGATATCAGTGTGAAACAGCAGATGGTGATAGTGGTCATTCTTACTTGCATGCTTTCCAACCAACAAGTCACAGTATTAGTCAGCCCAGATCTGGCGTTCCACAAACTGACAACGGGGAAGACAGTTCAGTGTCTGACGGTGAGCAGAGAAGAACAACACATTCTCCAGAGCCGATACCAGTTTCTGCTGAAGCTAGATCGTCTAAACAACAGTCAGTGGAAATAGCACCACAGGAGCAGCGGAACCGTAGTGATGAGACTGACCCAACTGAGACTGATAATGTTTGTCTGAACCATCTGCATTGGTCGCCTGATGAGAGCGTATGTCTTTCAGTGAGTGGCAGAAACAGTGCTGTTCCAGTCACAGAATCAGCAGTCAATGAAGGTTTGCACCATGTAGCTGTAGTCACACAGTCTACCAGTTCAGAAGCTGTGAGAAGACTACATGCAGGTCCAGATGAATATCAGAGTGAAACTTGTGAGTTGGGTTTTATTGCACAGCACCCAGTAGCATCTTGCTCAGAACAAGAGAGAAAACTGAGGAATGACACTGAGCAAGTGAGTTCGTCATGTGTTACCAGTCACAATGAACCAGCAGATTCCCATACAGTGACAGATGGCACCTCAGATCTGCAACATGATACAGACATGCAGGAAAATGTCACAGATTTTGCACAGCAGATTTGTGACCAGTTGAAGCAGGAATTAAATGTAGGTCAGCACTATGCAGATGAACTATCGGACAGTGCTGACAGAGATCTGTTGCAGCTACAAGGAGATAAAGAAGTCGAGTTGTCCGTTGTGTCGCTAGATGAGAAGGTGTTTGTGGGTAAGTTGCCAGTTTATTCAAGAGCTGATGCAGGCACACTTTGTGACAGCACACAGATGGAGAACTTACCTGGATCTGTTGAGAACGAGTCCAGTGCAAGTCATGCAGAATGGTGTGATGATGATTGGTTTTCAAGTGTGGAAGCTGACAGTGTTGTGTTAGAGACAGATGGCGATGCTGACATGACGGTTAGTTTGCAGCAGCAGCATCCAGTTGCAGAGGCAGATGATAACCGTCTTCCTGCTGAGTGTGCTTGTGTTGCTGTCAACGAGTCTGAGAATGTTATTCCAGTACACAATGAACTACAGACTCTGCATTTGATAGAAGTTGCCTCACGTGAACCAGAAATGGTTTCAAAAGTTGTCGAAGGCAATTGCAGTGACAATTCACACGTGACTGAAGATGAGGAAGAGTTGCTGATTGAACACAGACAGTGGATAGGTGTTTATCAGACGCCAGGCAGTATGTCACAGAATGCACCTGCAGATGTGTCAATATCGGCCAGTCTTCTTGAGGTAGAACAGAATAGCAGAACAGTTGACTTATCTTTGCCAGTGTCTGAAGCGAGTAATGCACGTGAGTTTGAACAGCAGCTACCGAAAAATAATGGATCATATGTGTCATTCTCGTCAGAGGCAGTTGAAGAAAATCAAATATCTGACAGTGGCACTGACCTGCCAGTTGAGAATTCTGTTCAGGATGAAGATTCACAGTTGTTTATTCATACACGAATGACGGAAGATGTTGCAGCAGTGACGGTATGTCAAGAAGCCTCAAGTAGTGATGCTGTGGATGTGGTGAATGGTGAATCTGATGCTGGTAGTGATTTAGACTCATATCTGGATGTTAACTTATGTGAACGTGGTGTTGATCATAATGTGGAAATAGTCAGCAGTTATCTGGAGCAGTTCAGTGAGCCTTGTGTTTCCAGTAAGATTGACAGCTTTGAAAGTGGTGAGAGTTTTGAAGGAGTTAGGCTGCATAGTACACGTGATGACAAACAGCCTTTGTTCTGCTCACCTGCATCAGACACTCATACACCTGGTAGAAGTTCAGTTGCGGCTGATGACTTGCATGATGTGCTGTCCAGTTCCAATGACCGTGATACAAGGGAACTGCCGAAAGGTGGTCGTCTGATCAGTTTAGCATCAGAGTCAACGTCTGGTGGGTTTTTGAGTGATTCTTGCGAGTTGGATGCATTATACAGTAACAGTGGGAACATCAGTGAGTTATGTTCTGTAAATGCAGCATTTGGAAGTCTCTCACCATGTGAAAGTGTTGACAGTGCAGAGGAAACTACTACAAATGAACTAAAGGCTGTGGCTGCTCTTGCCAATTATGACAGTAGTATGGTGATTGGCAGTGCAGTACTTGGTGTTGCTGCAGTGTTAGTTAGCCCAGCAATGTCTCTGCTTGGCAATTTTGATCACGAACTGCATCAGGAAATTGCAGAAACTGGAAGAGAGAGTTGTATTGTAGATGGCCTCAACACTACTGTAGTTGTTGCAGACAGTTCTGTACCCGATGAAGATGATGGGCCAGCTTATCGTCATCATATGAGTTTTGGGTTGGATTTGATTTACCGTGACCAGGGTAAACCGGTAGAAGAAAAAGCAGAAGAAAGTGGAGACGAAATCGGCACAGACAATAGTATGAAGGCTGTCAATGGATTTCACACAGCTGCATTGGACAGTGCAGTTACTGATAGTGAGTCTGACATAGATAATCACATTCCAGTGATCTGTGTGACAGACAGTAACCACAGGAGTCCTAAAACAGATGAGATAGTGGATACTGAATTGAATGTTGGCACAGGAAATTTGCTGGATTTGAGCACTGCTGTTGTTGCAGACACTTCTGGTGTAGCAGAGCCTGTGGATACCTTAACAGATAGTATGTTGAGAATGGTGATCAGAGATAAGATTAATGAACAGGATGAATCCGGCAGCAAACAGGAATGTGCAGGCACAGCAACTGCATTTGATGATGATGATGTGAGAGAAATGATTGCTACAATAGAAAACAATGGCACAGTTGTTGAAACTACTGATGACAATGGGCATGGAAAAACTGATGAGCATAAAGAGTTCTCAGTTGAAGAGCCTGATGTCCCTCGGAGCATTAACGTGAAACAGAAATCATGTGGCCAGTTGCATGCTAACAAGGAAGCAGTAGGTACAGAATCGAAGCTGACTGATGCTGTGGAAATCAAGCCGTTGTCTGTTGTGAATACTCGTGTTGCAGATAAACCTGTTGATAGATGTTTGGCGAATGACTGTTTTCACTTCAGCACTCAGCTGGAGCAACAGCTATATGTTGCAGAGGGAAATTTGCTGGACACGACCGCAGAATCTTTGTTGGAATTGGTGATGCCACCACAGATAGCAGTTAGTGAAATTGAAGTCCGGTTATTACCGCACGATGATGTTGGTGCAAGAGATCACCCGCTCATGCTGACAGACAGTGGTTTATCTGACATTGGTGTCAGTGGTGAAGAGAAATTGTGTGAGTATGGTGTGATGGTGGATGCTGCTACTGATGTTGATCATGGTGATACACAACACCTGCTTAGTGCTGATGTTGAGCTGTCAGTCGGCAGCCAAGCCACAGCTTCTCAGTTTGTTGCCGAGGCTACAACAGATGATTTCCAGGCTGAGTCGGTTGCTGAGTGTATTAACACTCGGCAGAATGATACAGAACTGAGAATAATTCCAGAGACTTTGCCACAGATGGCAGTTGCAAACTACCAAGAAGTCCTTCTGAAACCTGATGATGAGAGTCAGCATGAAGAACCTGCAGCTAAATGTGAAGCTGCAGGGTTGTTTGATGGTGCCACAGCTGATGAGCTGTTATTAAGATCTCCCAAGCTGGATGTCATTGTAATTGGTGGAGGCCAGCCAGTTAGTACAGTTGTTTTTCCCACTGCCATGGAAGGAGCTAATTTCAATGCAGTTACTGGGGATTTAGACACTGAAAGTTTTGTGATGCTGAATGTGAATGGTGATGTGGCAAGGCATCACCCAGACACTAATAGTGTTATCAAGACGTTGACTGTTACTGTTGATAATGAAAAACATGTGACCAAGGAACACCAAGACATGACAGTACTGCCACAAGGAAGATCAGATGTAGATTATGAAGGTCAAAATATTGCTACTGAAGATGAGACAGCAACTGATGCATGCAGTGCTGCAGCTGCTGATGAGGAGACCGTAATCACCACAAAAAGTCCTCAGTGCCTAATGGGACCTATTGAAGTACAGCAAAATCATCCCATACTTGCTGTTAATGATACACTTGTCACCATTGTAGATGATGCAGCAGTACCGTCAGACAGTACATTGAGTGTTCATGGTGAAGCAGAGTCCAGTGAAACTGATGCCCGTATGGTGCTGGTTGCCGATGCCACTGATGACGACACCAGTATGCCGACTAGCATGCCTGAATATACAGACATACCTGCCATAGCTGACACAATAGCAGGTCCTGTTGGCAGCGATATAGACTCTGTATTTACGAGTCATGGAATAATAAGTTTTGTGGACAGTTCACAAAGTGAGGAGCCATTGGCTGTAACTGATGGTGATTCAGCAGCAGCCTCAGCACAGGTTGATAGTGTTGATGATGGCAGTTGTGATGATGATGGTGATGATGATGACTTCACTAGCAGTACTGTGCCAAGTGTTACTATTAGTATGGCACCATCTGTCACTGTATCTGAACTGCAAAGGATGCTTGAATTGTTAAATGATGTGAAAATCAAATGTGGCATGGTTGTGCACTCCGATGCAGTAGAGCAGATACTGGCAAGTGACGAGTCAGCTGACACCAGCTTAGCCGTAGCAAGCAGTGACACATATGGGGCAGATACAGATTTCCCTGCAGTGGCAGTAAATGCAACTCTGGAGACCACTGCAGTACTGAGTAACACTGCTCCTGCTGCTGCTTCTGTTAACTTTCCCATGTTACAAGGCAAATCGGACAGTGCTGAGTCTGTCATTGCTAGTCAATCAGTGTCTGTTAGTCGTACATCAGATCAGATGGCAGCAGGTAGATTAGCAGAGACTGATGAATACAAGAGTATGAATGGACAGAATGCTGCAAACTCAGATGTTGGTCTCACTGAGACTTGTGTATTGCTTAGACTGCCAAGCAATGATGTCACTCACAAAGTTGGCACTTCATCCATTATTGACAGCACTGATAGTCACAGCATAATTTCTGGAACTGCGGATAGAGCAGACATACAGGATTTAGTGAAGAACATTATTGACGTTGAAGCAGATGTAAGGCTTTGTGCAGCAGTAGATACCAAAGAAAATGGTGTTATCCAACCACAGCAGTCACTGAATGATGATAGACATGCTAGCAGTCACTCAGCACCAAGTATGGTATCGTCTGTCGTAGCATGTGATGCTTATATTGCAAGTGAGACTCCATTGATCAGTGTTGGGGATGGACCCAAACAACCTCCGGGTGTAGATGAGAGAAGCTGGGATGCTACTAATGATAGTGAGGTGGATCATGGAACAGGTAGACCTGGCTTGAGAATGGAAATGTTAGAAGCAGATGCAAATATCATGAGCACAAGCAGTGAGAAAACTGCTGTAGATGGAATTGGTGATCATCAGTGTGAACATGTGCCAGTAGTGGGCTCTGGTGGTACTGGTGATGTTGAGCAGCACTCTGAAAGCTGCAGCACATGCAAGAGTGAGACAACAGGTACCATTCATGTGGTAAATAACGTCAGTGCCATTTTTGCAGCTGAAAGCAAGTCCTCTGTAGCAGATGATGGCATTGATGATGAGAACAAGTTTGTGAATATTTCAGAACTGGAGCCAGCACAAGGAAATGCAGTTGTTGCAGAACAAACTGAATTCAGTGAAGCTGAATGTAGTGATCTGCTATGTTTACTAGGAGATACTGAAGGTCAGGTGGTTACTCTAGCTAGGGATGCTCGTCATTCTTCAGTTGCTGAAAGCAAGACAGGTGATAAGGACACTAATCGCCGCAACACTGACAGTTTTACCAAGAAATTGACTGTTATTGATGCTAATGAGAAACATGTAACCAAGGAACACCAAGGTATGACAGTTCTGCCACAAGGAAGACCAGATGTACATTCTGAGGGTCAAAATATCACTGCTGGGGACAAGACAGCAACTGATACATGCTGTGCTGCAGATGATGATGAGAATAATCTAAATATCATTGCTGCAAGCACTGTGGAAGCGGTTGATGCAACTATGAAAGTAAGTGACTTAGGACAGAAGTTTCTTCAGCGGAGCAGTGCTGCCAGTGCGTGTGTATCTACTGCCAAACCGGACACAAGCAGTGAAACTGCAGATCTTGCATATAATGTCCCTGTCAGTGAATCTCCAACATTGTGCAGAATAGAACTCGGAAGTTGTGACACTCAAGCTTACAGTGCAGTTGACATCAGTGTAACAGCACTAATGGACAGTTTGGTTGATATGCCAGTGGACAGAACATCAAAACTACAAGTGTTGGATTCAGAGGCAGCAGTGTTATCTGAGGAGAGTAGTGTGGCAAATGCAATGTCTTCTACTGCCACTGAGGTGGCAAATGCTTTACAGAAGAAATCTGATGGTGATGTGTTCTGTGATGGTCGTAATTCAGGTCCTTTTGGTCTGAATCACGCTGCTGGCATTAGTGTATTGCTCAGAGATGATCTTGAGGTTGTTGATGTGACAGATAAGTCTGAGATGAGCAGTGCAACAATGATTGAGTCCATTTCCAGTCTGCAAGCTGCGGTTAATTACACTGGTTGTCACAGTGTAGTTGCTGGAACTGCAGATGCAGCAGTTATACAAGATTTGGGGAAGAAGATTTCTGACATTGAAGCAGATGTAGTGCTTTATGCTGCAGTAGATGGCAAAAAAAGTGGTGTTGTCCGACAACAGCAGTCAGTGAATGATGGTAGACCTGCTGGTAGTCAAGCCACACCAAGTGTGGTGTTATCGACCGTCCAACATATTTCTTGTATTGCGGGTGAAGTAAGTGAGACACCATTGATCAGTGTTGTGGATGGACCTGAACAGCCTACAACTGCAGATGGGAGAAGCGTGGATGAGAAGTGGCTTAATGATGACGATACTAGCATCTGTCATCAGCCAAGAACTGTTACTGCCTTACCAGCAGATGATTATACAGTTGACGAGCCAGAAGCATCTGATCAGAATGCAGGATTGTATTGTCATAGTTCATCATTATTGTTATCAGAAGAGGCCCAAGCTTCACCGGAGAAAACCCCATCACAGACCTCTTCACTAAACGAAATCCAACTTTCTGAATCTACAGATGCTTCTTTGAGACAGTTGTCGCATACTGCGATGCCAGCAGACAGGATGTCAGAGCTACAAGTGTTGGATTTGGAAACAGCAGCATTGTCTTATCAGAGTCATGTGACAAATGAATTGTCGTCAGCTGCCATTGGGGTGGCAAATGCTTTGCATTCTGATGTCATTGCAGTGACAGATCAGGCATTCTCCTTCAACGAAAACGCCAGTTTGTGTCCAGAGATCGCTAGCACTGTCACACTGCTAAAGGAGAAAGATGGTGATTCAGAACAGATGCCAAGGCAGAATTTTCATTATGTAGCTACAGATCATATGAATGGAGTTGCCACAGTAAGTTGTTGTAAACTGACAGATACTGCAAATGACACAGTGTTGAAGATGAACCAGGCAGTTTGTAGCAAATCAGTTGATTTGTCAGTGGCTGAAGAAAGCAGCATCATAACCACTGCACCTCAGAAGCGGAAGAGAAGTGATGAAATGGCTGTAGAACATAGTGCAGAACAGAAGAAGCCAGTTGTGTTGCAACCACCATCAGTCATAGCATCACCAGAGCAGCAGGCTGTTGGTAATGGAGTGACTGGTCCTGTGCTTGACTGCAGCAATACAGCACTGTTATGTCTTCATGAAGGTGTCGTAACTGACCAGTTACTGCTTGAAAGTGATGATGCAATGCAGCATCAGAGGTCAGCACAAGTAACAGCTGGTGACCTGCAGGTCCAACAGCCAAGTGATGACAGACATGCCACCATACATGCATTTGACACTGAAGTGATAAGAGAACACCAACAAACTGATGACTTCAGTAGACCTCCAGTGTTACATTTGATGTCAGTTGAAGACAGTAGTATGTGTCATCATCAACAACTACCAGATGAAACAGCTGTTACCATTCATGGCACTGTTGCAGCAGCAGATGATCGTAAGGTTACTGATGAGCATGTTGTCAGCAAGCTTCCAGTGCCGACTGATGACATAGATGTAGTTGACAGATTGTCGAAGATCACTCAACAGCTAATTGATTATCAATGCAGTCAGCATAAAGAGCCAGTCATCAACACCGACACATTCAGAATTGAATGTCACGTGCCAGCTGATGTGGATGGATGTGTGAAAGTTGAGAATGTCGAAACAAATGATTTGTATATCGGTACTTGCACATCTGGTCAATTCAGCCCAAGTACATCCTGTTGTTATGCGCATGATGATTCAAATATGCCAGCAACAGAAGCTGGCAGCATTTGTGTGGTTCTTGCAAGTGATATTGGTGTTGTCCAAGCGGATACAAAGTTACCTGCCAGTAAAGACAGTAGAGGCTTGGAATTCTCAGCCATCATTAGTGATGTAACATCTTACCAGCTCTCTAGCCTTCCTGAAGTCCTATATAATGGTACTTCTAGACTGGAAGTGATTACAGGAGAGATGGATAGAGTGGTAGATGACACGATGGTGGCAGCATGTATGCAGTGTAGTACAGCAGTGTCTGGAGAACAGCAGAATGCTAACATGCTGCTTATTGCTAACCAGCATCAAAATCACGTGAGTGTTGGAACACCTACAAATTATACAGAATTTTGCAGCAAAAATTATGATGTTGACCATACTAATAGAGAAGTGTCAGGTTTCTGTGAAGACAGCAACGAGCATAGCAAAGACGTTAGTGTTGACAGAGATTCAACTAGTAAACAGAGCACGGTTGCGCCTGAAGCTTTAGCCAGAGACGTTGGGTGTCTTCCCACAAATAATGTCATTGCAAACATGACCCACACGTCGGCAGAAAAGTTGGCCATTGCTGATACTCACAAATCAGGTACTTGTGATTCAGTAGATGCCAACATTGGTGATGGTACTTCAGGCAGTCACGTCGGAGGCATTGCCCACAATAACACATCAAGTGTGACATCTCCGTGCTTGAATGTGTGTGATATGCAGACAGCCAGTATGGCCAGTTCTGGTGGCAATGGTGCTGGTACAGTGTCTGCAAGCATAATGGATTGGGCCGAGGGTTTGGATCAGCATGCAGGTGGTGGCTGCCCATATAATTGTGCAGAAACATTACTGAATGTTGATGTGCCAGTCGTTGCTGATTTAGAAATGATGTCAGAAAGTGATCGTAGAATACCAGTGTCATATGTCGAGTCTGCTCATTCCGACTGTGATCAGTTCACGACTGCTGCAGTAGCACGCAAACTACATGATAGTGAGTGCAACTCTGAGTGGATGTCCAGTCAAATATGTCCACAACAGGCAGTTTCCCATCCACATCCAACACAGAATGAAAACCTAAGAATGGGTAGCAAGCAAACACCTGGAGATAGCACAGCAGTCAGTCACAACACATCCACACATGCTGCATGGTCTGCAGTGTGTGCTGACACTTCGCCAGTACAGCTAAAATCTGTTGATGGCAAAGTACAAAATCGAAGAAGTTCAAGGACTGGGAAGACTGTTGGTGAACTTACAGACACGGAGGTGCTGGGGATTGATCTCGAGCCAGAAAGACCACGCTACAGCTTAGAATACCCGTCACAGCATGATGTGGAAATTATCACGAGCGGTCACTCGACCGTCGGCTTGGGCCGGCGTATGGACTGCGAATATCATTCAATCGGTCTGCAGCCAATTGGCACTCAGCGACCACAGTTCATGCCTGGTCCGGAGCATGTTCTGCGTGACGAAGTGGCCAAGCCATATCCCGAGAGCTTCTGGCACAGTGCTCTTGATATTGAGATCAGACCACGAAATAGTGTGGATTCACAGGAGACAAGTGATGAACGACTAACTATTTGCCCTTATGCTACTGCGGCTGCTGCACCAAGTCATGATGAAGCTGTAATGTATGATGCAGCCTCCACACATAATGCAGTTACTCACAGAGAGGAGCAGGACAGTGTTGTAGTTACCCGTCGAAGTTGTGACGGAGATCTATTGAGAGGCATGAATGCTGTCACTGACAGACAAACTGCTGGAGCGTGGATGACAGCAGGTGGTGCATCATCAGTCTTTATGGATAGTCTTGCTGAAACTCTTCAGGGATTATCGGACAGGAAACCTGAGAATTGCCACATCACAGTTAACTGTGAAAGCTCACATCACGATGCAGCCAGTTCATACAAGTTTCCAGCTTCAAGGCACTCAGCTGGCAGGTCCCAGGTTTATGACCTCGGACTTGAGTTATTCCGCTCTAAATCAGTGGACTTTGCCGACATACAACCTGATTGTCGACTTGTGCGCTCACATTCTGACATGAACATCATATCTGCTCGTAGAAGCTGCAGCAGTCACCGGAGAAGACATCGACCACAGCATATATCAGCCAACTCCAGCCTGTCAAAGAGTGACCAAGAACTGTTGGGCAGCACAAGTGCACTTTTTGAAGACCTTTTGCCAATCTTTAGAGATCTTCCATTATTTTCGTCGTTAGATGGCATTGATTCTGATACTGAAGAGGATAAATTTATTGGAGGTGAGTTTGGACAGTTTGAGAATTTCCTACCATGCTATCATGACTTACCATCCACACAAAGAGATGATGCAAACAAGAAGAGGCAAGAGCATGTTGGTGATGTTCCTGCAGTAGGAATCATGAGATCTGGTGAAACCTTGTATGATGATGGTGTGAGAGTGCATCGCCATGATGTTCAGGATGATACGTGTGGCATGCCATTTAGAACGACAGGTAATACTGAGCAATTTGTGACTCCAACAGATGAATACAAAGAACACAGAATTGCACTGAAACATGACAGAAATGACGATGTTGCAGAAAGGACGCAGTCTATGGACAGCATAACATATGTGTTTGTCGGACATGGCGCCAGTAGCCTGGAAGCAGTCGGAAGTAATCGCTCAGACATGGTACGATTTTTGTCTGAGCAGGCAACATATCCCCATGAAGATGCTGGCAACGCTCGACGTCTCGGACCAGTTCATTCACATGCCTGTGGTGTGCTGACATCATCCTCTTCTGATAGCTGCTTATTGTCAGCTGACACCGAGTGTCCTACACCAACCCGACAGTCCTGGTCTTGTGCTGATTTTAATAACCAGAATGCTGATAGCAGTGGCATATGTGATGACTTTGCTTTAGATACCTGGAAGGTCGGACCTTATCAGATGCCTGCTGCTTCATACTGCTTGGAATTTGAACATGACGATCCAGGTACACAGACATCAGTTGGAATGTTGTCAGAGAGAGATGCATTACTACCAGCTTTTAGTCATCAGATGGTGATTCAGACCAACGAATCTTTGAGTGAAGGTCATGCCAAACAGTCTTCATTGCCATTGTTGTTAGTCGGAAGAAGTCAGATGGAGGCAGAAGCCCAAACAGCTGAGAATCACCAGCTGCATCAAGACGATGGTCGAGATATAAAACGGTTTATTTCTGGCAGTGATGGAACAGATAACGTTGATGGCCGTGTGATGCATGACAACAGACCTATAATTACTGTGTCCAGTCGGAGTGGTCACGTGATGCAGTCGGATACAGTGGAGATGCCAGCAACTATGGCTGCTGGATGCCAAGTGAATAAACCTCTTCGACGTAAGGAGCAGTCAAACATTGTTGACTGTAAAGAGATACCACACTTGGGTGATGGCCGTGAAATCAGGAAGAGCCATACTGTTCAAACCCATCAGCTGGATGATGCATCACCAAGGACTTGCAGCATTCAGTCTTTGCCATACAGGACAGATGATCAGTGCCATTT
>Ga0066192_1000051_pt1 | contig 18854 bp, 16 predicted proteins | sample WorMetvacBELIZE1_FD_58707 | JGI IMG/M metagenome (GOLD analysis project Ga0066192, IMG submission 58707) | Marine gutless worms symbiont microbial communities from Max Planck institute for Marine Microbiology, Germany - Olavius vacuus BELIZE.1... | ecosystem: Host-associated > Annelida >... | reverse complement strand
GAGACTAGAGCGTGACCGTGAAACCAAAGTGGTTGTCTTCCAATCAGCGAACCCTGAAGTCTGGGTTTGTCACTACGATACTGAACTACTCAAAGACATGTCGACTGAAGCGGTTTCACGTGAAGATGCACAGCTTCTGGATCTGCAGGCCGTTTGTGAGCGAATCAGTAAAGTTCCGCAAGCTACAATCGCCAAGCTAGAAGGCTTTGCTCGTGGAGGCGGTCATGAGTTAGCTCTCGCGTTAGATATGCGCTTCGCAGCACGTGGTAAATTTAAATTCATGCAGATGGAAGTCGGTATGGGTATTCTGCCTTGTGGCGGGGGCGCATCACGTATGGCTCGTCAAGTGGGCCTTGGTCGTGCACTTGAGATAGTGCTTAGTGCCCGTGATTTCGATGCGGACGAAGCAGAGGCCTACGGCACAATCAACAAGGCACTGGAACCAGACGAGATTGGTCCTTATGTTGATGCGCTAGCACAGCGTATATCTAAGTTCCCTGCGGAATCTATCAATGCTTGTAAACAAATGGTGTATGAATCAATTGATAAGCCTATTGATGAAGCATTGAAAGCGGAAGCATACTGGCTATACCAAGCTACAAGTAAAACTGCAGCCGTTAAGCGCTTCCAGATAGCGGACGACCAAGGTCTAGAGCACGACATGGAAAACCAGCGCAACTGGGAAGACCTAGTGATGAAGGTTCAAGACATCAACTAGTTCAACATGGATCACCAGTCCAAGAAAAGCTTCTGATATTCAGGAGCTTTTTTATTATCTTTTGAAATCAGAAGGATAAAAGAAAAGGCGTTGTAGGGGCGTTAGTTTATCGAATGGTTCTATTCATACAAAGATAAAAAAAAGGAGGCCAGAGGCCTCCGAATATGATCAAGGTGAATACTATTGAATTAGAAAGGAAGTGAGTTTAGAGCGTTGAAGGGGAATTCAACCTATCTGTTACCCGCGACTTGGTCGTTAAGCTGCCATACTTACCAAGTTATTCCTTCTTTCAAACACAATAAATATAAAAAGTTAAACATGAAAAAAGTAAAAGAAGCGACTAACCTCTATTAGTTTAGCTGCGTCGTTCACTGTGTACTACTATATTTTAACGGTGTGGATATGTCTAGACTCAATGTGGATTCGCGTGTGATCTTGGTCTAGTTCTGGCCGTTTATTTTATAATCAGAATGACACACGATAAGTTTGTTGTAATTTACTAATTTGTACCTGAGATCTCGTTGGAGAGTGTTGTAATATTTAGCTTCTTTGAGTGAGCTGAGATGCTAGCTTGTTGATTGTTTTTGATGTGTGCCTGAAAATATGTTGGTATGAAGCACATAGATAGTTTTGGCCGTACACCTCATTTTCAATGTGATCAATGCGCTGTTTTGGGCAACCACCGTAACACTGATTTAAGTATGTGCATTGCTTACACTGCTCGGTCAAGGAGTCAAATTTGGTGTTGCCAAATTGAAGCTGCTGAGGGCTCGATGCTAGCGCAGCCAATGACTTTTCATTGATGTTGCCGATTCGATTGTCTGGGTAGACGAAGTGGTCACAAGAGTAAACATCACCATTTGCCTCAACAATGAGGTTATCGCCACACGTCTTGCTGAAAATACATAGCCCCGCTGGATAACCAAGCTTTTGAGCAAGGAGCATCTCAAAGGCTTGAATGTATATCTTGCCGAGATCTTGTTTCACCCATTCATCAAACACATCTGCCATAAACTGGCCATAGCCGTGTCTTGGTATCGAAAAAGGGGTGACTTTGTTGGTCGCATTTGGATTAAATGCGTGATCATGAATATGGTCTTGTTCCACCACAGGAATGAACTGCATGTGCTCCGAGCCGAGCTGTTTTAGCGTCTGATAAACCTGTTTACCTTGATTCCAGTTAGCGTCATTGACAACCGTGAGGGTGTTAAATGCAACGCCGTGCTCTTTTAATAATTGAATGACGTGACCAACACGCTCGAAGGTAGGTTTGCCGTTGGTTGAGATGCGGTATTTGTCGTGAATTGACGCGTCACCATCCACAGAAATACCAATCAGAAAATGGTTCTCGGCGAAGAACTCCGCCCATTGCTTATTGATTGCAATGCCGTTGGTTTGAAAGCTGTTCGAAATCTGCTTCCCCGCACCATACTTTTGTTGCAACCTTACTGCTTCCTTGTAGAAATCAAGCCCGGCCAATGTAGGCTCTCCACCCTGCCATGCAAAATCGACATGCGCTTGAGGAGATCCTTCAATGTAGTTTTTCACATAGTGCTCTAATCGCGCCATGCTCATTCTGTCTTGAGAAGGGTAGTAAGCTTCTTTTTCGAGATAGAAACAATAATCGCATTTGAGGTTACATTGGTGGCTGACTGGCTTTGCCATGATGTGGAAGGTTCGTTGCTGCATCTTTTTATTCTTATAGTAATGACGATTCCCACGTTGGTGGGAATCGGGTTAGTGAAAGTGGGAGCGGGAGTCGGTTAAGAGCTTTTTTTGACTAGCTGATTGGCGCTAAACTCAAGACCAATGTTCTCCTGTTCTAGCCAGAGTTTCATGCGGTTCTCTGCGTAACTTGAGATCTCTTCATAGCCTTCACTATTGAAGAGGTTACGAGTCTCATTTGGATCGTTTTCAAGGTCAATAAGGATTTTATAGTGCTTGTCGTAAACCAAGCTCTCTACATACTTGTATTGCTTGAAGCGGAACATGCGTGAGAAATAGTTCTCACAGAAGACTTCTTCATGGGTGAAAGCATCTTCTTCAACACAGCTCTGTTTGAAGCTCTTACCGTCGATGCCTTGTGGAACGTCAATATCACAAAGGTCGAGCAGGGTAGGCATAATATCTACGGTCGACACCATGTTCTTATCATCAATGCCACCGGCTTTGATACCATTTGGATAGCGAATGATCATTGGTGTTTTTGCTGACTCTTCGTAAAAGACCGTTTTGGCGATCAATCGATGGCTGCCCATCATCTCACCGTGATCTGAGGTGAACACCACAATGGTGTTGTCATCGATACCTTGCTGCTTGAGCTGATCGAGTACTAGTGCCACTAGCCAGTCGGTTTTTTCAATCAACAACCCATAGGTAGAAATAAACTGCTTCCAGTAGTTCTCATCAAGATCCTCAAGCTCTTTGTACATGTAGTCTTCGTGCTTGATCATGCCTTCAATGTACTTATCTGAGAAGTTTTCTGGCAACCCTTCACGCTCTTGGCCGCGTAGGTATTTCTCACTGTCATCGCGGCAGAAGAAGATCGCATCGGAGATATTTTTGCCAGGAATCGTATCGCCCAATGTTTTGCAGATATCGTGAGGGTTAATGAAGGAGAGCGTCATGTAGAACGGGTTCTCGCGTTCCTTCTTGATAAAGTCGATCGCGTCTTTAGCGAAAATAGTATCGTATACCGAACCTTCTGCAAGGTAGCCACCGCCGGTGTAGCTCAGGCTTCCTTGTTCATCAATACCGCGCCAGCCATAGCCTGCTGCGTGTTCTTTACCAAAGAAACCGGTGTCATAACCTGCTTCTTTGAAGGCTTCACCCATGGTTTTAGCTTCAGCAAGGTAGTTTTTGTCAGTCGGGAATTCGCCAGTGACATACTCAATGACTTCTTCGTTATCAATTAAGCCGTGGTTGTGAGGCATTAAGCCAGTGAACATGCTGGCGCGGGCAGGGCAGCATAGAGGGTAGGAGCTATAGCTTTGCTCAAAGCGTTTTCCTTCTTCTGCCAGTGTATCTAAACCGGGCGTTTGAACGAAGTCGCTCTTTCCTGAGCCATCTGCAATCTTGGTAGACCATTGATCTGCGACGATAAAAATCACGTTAGGTTGTTTGTTTTCCATTACTCTTCTCTGTAGTCGTTGGTTGCGTACTACTATAATAAATGGAAACAATAGCGCCTAGATCCTAGGCGCTATTTCGAGGTTTGGATTTTATGACCGTCGCTATAATTGCAGTGTTTTGGCAATGGTTTGCTGCCATTTGATGTAGGTTGAGGGCAGAAGGTGGGTACCGTCGTAGGTGTCACTTGGGGTGATTGTGCCTTCAAATCCAAGCCCTTGGTTGATGTCGATGAACAGCAACCCTTGGTTCTCAGCGAGTTGTTTTAGCGCCTTGTTCAGCTCTGTCACTTGTTGGTTCCATTCAGATACACTGGTGTATAAGGTGGATTGCACAATCACACGATGACCATTCTCGGTAAGCTGATTCACCAAGGATTGATAGTGAGTCATGATACTTGCAATAGAGCGTTGCTGAATGATGTCGTTAATCCCAGCCAAAATGAATACACATTCCGCTTTTGTGTTCGAGACGAATTGGAGACGGCCAAACATGCCTTTCACAGTGTCTCCATCAATGCCCTGATTTGACAAGGATTTTGATGGGAAAAGCTCACTCCATCGACCCGCATTGGTGATGCTGTCACCAAGGAAAACCCAGTCGCACTTTCTCTCTACATTTTTAAACAGCTCGATACTAGAGAGGTACTTTTCAGGTGGGCAGTGCGCATTCTCTAAATCCAGTTCTAAATCCATGTCGTCTTCCTATTGGTATATATTGCAGAGTGACTCCCACTCAGCGTCAGGGTCGTTGTTTATTTTGCTTATCTTGTTCTCGAACTCTTGCCACATCTCAGGGGAGGTGAACTCATAAGAATGTCCCCAAAAATAGAACACACCAACCTCACGCGCTTGTTCATAACGTTGCCAAAAGTCGTCATCAAGAATGTGGCAGGTCGGGTTGAATTTGAATCTATTGCGTCCAAAGTTGGTGAGATCATCATCCTTGCCAACGGTCCGAGCATAGCTATGGTCAGCTAGTTCCACCAACGTTGAGATATCATCATTGGTGCCACCGAATGGGTAGCAAAACCCTTTGATTTCTCGGTTGAAGATCGCTTCAAGCTGACGCTTATTTTCGACGATCTCGTGATTAGCTTCCTCAATAGGCATATTGGTTAGCATAGGGTGGGTCAGTGAATGGTTGGCAATATCGAAGCCTTGATATACCTCGTTGAGTTCACTTTTTGCCAAAGCAACAACGTCTTGCCCATTGTTATTCCAAATGACATGACGTACTTCTTTGTTGATACCAGCGTTGAGGTTAAATGTCGCCTTCGCATTGTATTTCGTTAAGATGGCAATCAATGGGATATCTGACACGATGCCATCGTCCCAGCATTGAACAATTTTCATATTTTGTCTTTCACTGTATATCGATAACAAAAAAAGAGAGCGTAGTTGCTCTCTTTTACGGGGGCGCTAACTTTCAGGTTATAGCGAAATATTTAGCTCTTCTTTTCCGTCAAAGATGTGACAGAAGCTGGTATCTAGGTTGAAGTAGTATGTGTTACCAATGTCTGATGTTGAAATATCAGAGCCTGATACGCGAGCGATTACAAGGTTACCGCCCACACGGAAGTGTAGGTATTTTTCGTTACCCATGTTCTCAACTACGGCAAGTTTACCTTCGATTGCATTCAGATCGTCTTTCGTTTTTGCAATAGAGATGTTTTCTGGGCGAATACCGAAGAACACTTTCGTATCAACATGCGCATCCAATTTGGCTGTTTTTTCTGTTGGAATCACCACGCGTGATCCTGGTGCAAGCTCAACGTAGAAGTTACCGTTTTCTTTACGCAATGCAGTGTCGACAAGGTTCATGGCAGGGGAGCCAATGAAACCCGCTACAAATTTGTTTGCTGGGTAGTTGTAAAGGTTTGTTGGTGTGTCGACTTGCATGATCTCGCCTTTGTTCAACACACAGATACGGTCACCGAGCGTCAGTGCTTCGGTTTGATCGTGGGTTACATAGATCATGGTTGCAGGCGTGCCTTCCTCTTTTAGCGCTTGGTGCAGTTGAGCGATTTTTACACGCATGGAAACACGCAGTTTTGCATCAAGGTTTGATAGTGGCTCATCGAATAGGAAAACTTCAGGCTTACGTACAATCGCACGACCAACTGCCACACGTTGACGCTGACCACCAGACATCTCTTTTGGTTTACGATCAAGAAGATCGGTAATCTCAAGTTTTTCTGCTGCTTCTTCGACGCGAGCCTTTATCTCTTCTTTAGATTTGCCTTGCATCTTTAAACCAAAGCCCATGTTATCGAACACAGTCTTATGTGGGTAAAGTGCATAGTTCTGGAAAACCATCGCGATGCCGCGTTCTTTTGGTGGTAGATCGTTCACCACGCGCTCACCAATACGGATTTCACCGCCAGAGATATCTTCTAAGCCGGCTACCATGCGCAGAGTTGTCGATTTTGCACAACCTGATGGACCAACAAATACCATGAACTCGCCATCTTGGATGTCTAGATCGATGCCATGAACGGCTTTAAATCCGTTTTCGTATTCTTTTTCAACTTTGCGTAGGCTAACTGTTGCCATGTTCAACTCCACGTTTTGGGATAGGAGCCCTAAATCTCATAATTGACCGCGTAGGGCTAAATTTTGTTCGGGCAAAAATATTTATCTATTTTGTTAGATAAATACTCTTAAAGAGAGGGGATGCTATCCCCTCAATTTGGGATCTTAATCAGTGATTAGTTTGCGCACTGAGCAATTACGATGCTTTCTGGAGACTTATCATCAGCGAACTTAACACTCCATACGTACTTGCCGTCTTGGTTGATATCAACGATGGTGTCCTTCATAAAACCGCCTCTTTTAAGCTCCTTCATTTGACCAACGTTAAGGTCGCGGCCACCAGCTGTGAATTGTGGTTTCCAGTTCATTGTTGCTACTTGAAGGTTTACGGTGCCTGCTTTTTCTTCACGAACAAGTTGGTAGATACCATCACCTTTGTAAGACATTGCTCGATCAGGAACATGCATCCATTCTGCTTGTTCGAACGTACCGACTAAGTAAAGCGTAGGCTTGATTGGACCACGCTCACCTTCAACCGTCGGTAAAGTACAATCAACCATTGGGCCTGTCGCTGGCGTTAACGCAGTTTCTTCACTTGTTGATGCACAGCCAGCAAAAAGAGTAGCAGCACAAAGTGCCGTAAGGATTTTAGTTTTCATAGCAAGTTCCGTTCTTTAAATTGTTAGGTTTTCTTCTGTTTCACGGTCATAAATATGACCAAAAAAAGTGTCGAAATTCAGTTTGAATGACTGCCCAACATTACCTTTGTTAATCGAGGCTTTTGCACGGCAGGTTATATTGGTGTCGCCAATGTTGAACTCGTGGTATTGGTGTCCGTTGTTTTCAAAACAGCCAACCAGTTCGGCATCAACAACATTAAAAAACTCATCGTTATCGGCAATACTGACAAACTCAGGATGAATGCTAAAAATGATTTCTGAATCAATGTAGCTCGCAAGTTTGTGTTGGTGCTCCGATGGAATGTGAAGATTCACGTTGTCAGACAAGCTCAACATAATGTCATTGTGCCATTGGCTAAGCTTGGCATTGATGTAGTTTGACGAGCCTGTATGGCTTGAATGAATCAAGTTAAATGCTTCCATCGTATCTCACCGAAATCTAACGACCGAATAGTCGTTGTAGTAGGCCTTTTCTCTCAGGCTCTGGTTTTACTTGTTTGTTTGAACGCTCTTTAGTGAGAGTGTTTAGTGCAGCTAGGTTTTTAAAGTAAGATTTTGAATCTTTTGCAGGGTAACCAAACAGATCGCTATTGGCTGGGAACGAGCGGCTTACGCCTGATTTCGCCTTTATGATTGAGTTATCCCCAATCTTGATGTTACCCGCTGTTCCTACCTGACCTTGTGCAATGACGCCGTTACCGAAAATCGTGTGCCCGGCTAAGCCTACTTGAGACACAATAAGGCAGCTTTCGCCAAGCTGGCAGTCGTGACCAATTTGAACTTGGTTATCGATTTTTGTGCCGCGACCGATAATGGTGTCGCCAAGAGTTCCGCGGTCAATGGTGTTGTTACAACCAAGCTCCGCATTATCCTCAATGATTACACGACCCACGCTTTCTACTCGCTCGTAACGAGAGTGCTTGCCTGTCATGTATTCGAAACTAAAGTTACCAATCGAGTTATTCGAGTCGATGGTGACGTTATTGCCGATGACTGTGCCTTCTTTGATTACTGTGTTTGCGTTGATTGCAACGTTGTTCCCTATGGTCACGCCGTTCATGATTTTTACACCTGGGCCGAAGTGACAGTTCTCGCCAATTGAACAGTGCTTACCAATGTACACATCCGGTTTGTCAGAAGTATTGCCTTGATCAAACAGTTGGTATTTATTGACGCGGTAGTAACGCAGTAAGTCATTCAGCTTGTCGACATCAAGCTTACTCAGAATGATCTTAGTTTTAGCTGGAGCTAACCGAACCGCAGCAGGACCTATCACCACAGCAGCTTTTGTCTCGGAAAGCCTTTTCTCATCTTTCTTAGAAATAACAATGGTTGCACACTCATCTGTGGATTGAGTGACAGAGCTGATACGAGAGACGGTTACAGATGCATCGCCCTCAATAACACCACCTAATACTTGTGAGATTTCAGAAACGGTAAGCATGATTCAGTTAACTCCAGATAGTCGCTAAATTAGAAGCGATATAGTGCTTGAAGGTAGACTTTATGACCAATGGTTTCTTTGTCTTCGTCCCAAGCAAAGTAACCGTTGTCAGTGTTTTCGTCTTTCGTGTATTCGTATTCCGCTTTCACTAACCAATCGTCACCAATTTCCTGCTCGTAGCCAACCGTACCTTTTAGAATATCCGTGTAGTATTCTGCACCATTGTCTTTATTGATGGTTTCGTTTTCACCAAATCGAGCGCGTAGGAATAGCGTACCAGCGTCTTCAAAGCTGTATGTCACTAGTGGCTCGTAGTAAAACTCACTGAACTCAGAATCACCCCAAGTTGTCTCGGTATCTTTTGTTTGGTAGAACAATTCAACGCCAAGTTCCCAATTACCAGTGCGGTAGTAAGGCTTAAATAGGTAGCTGTACGCTAGGTCATCTTGCTTGTATTCACCCCAAGTGCCACCTGCTTCTTGATCTGTCTTACTCTTTAGTAGCTCTACGTGAGAGTAAAAGCCCACGCCGTATTTCGGGTTGTAGTACGTCAGAGGAATATGGAATGTATGCTCGGTTATCGTTTTATCTACATCAAATGCTCCGTTGCCGTTAACGACACCATCTTGGTAATCAACCCCGTAGAACGCACCCGTTGTAAAACCGTTACCTAAAGAAATTGCTTTTTGCGCAGTGAAGATGTGAACCCAAGTGGATGAGGTTTCAGCGCCGGTTTGTTTGCCGTTTGCATCGAATGAACGTTTAGTAAGATCTTGAGTTTTTAGATCGTAGGTAAACGCCATGTTTGACATTTGATGGTGGTAGTAAAGCTTACCGATATACGCAGTTTTGATCGTTTCCTTATCTCTACGACCGCCTTCGTAATCCGTTACCTTATCCTCAAATTCGAACGCGGTACCCACGGTACCGTGAGCAGAGAAGAAGCTATCAAACGTAAGTTCACTTTGTTGATCTTCGCTTTGAGCTCGAAATATTCTCTCCAAATCTTCAGTATTGCGATTTGCGTATGCATAGTTTGATGCAACCACTGCATTTGCGATAAGAATTGAAAGCAATTTCTTATTCATGGTAGGGCCTTAATTGTTATTAATATGTTCTTGTAGGGTGGTAGTCCGTTGTGAACTACTCTTTCTGGTGGCGATTATTTGGCAACTTTTTTTCGATGTCTCCCTACTTGTTTGTTTATTGTGATACTCGTCATTCTTTATGGGTTATTATGTGACTCGCATCACTCAAATATACAAAATTTCCCACCATGTTTAGGTTGGTTGTAATTTATAAAAATAATCAAAAGGTATTATATGTTTTGTTAAGTTATTGATTTATATGGTTTGAATGCTGTTTTGTATGATGGGTGTCACAAAGTCATTCAAATTCCACCTATGAAAGTTGACTAAATTTGGGAATAAATTAGCATCTAGTCGTACATCGTGAACTACCCAATTAAATGTGGTGACCCAATGAAGAAAAAAATTATAAAAACCGCGCTGCTTTCTGCAATTGTCGCGACCTCATTTGTTAGTGCTGAAGAAATTGCACCAGAGGCTGGCGCAGAACTAATGATTTGGACGGATGCGCCAACAATTGATTATATGGAATACGCATCAAAAGAATTTAATAAGGATCATGGATATAAGGTGGACTTTAAGTTCCGTGGTCTTTCTCCAATGGATACCGCTGGTCGTCTTATTCAAGATGGCGGTACGACTCGTGTAGCTGACGTTGCCGAAGTTGAACACGACACTCTCGGTGGCTTAGTGGTTTCTGGAGGTGTGATGGAAAACCTTGTGAATGCAGAACGCATTAACAAAGAGTTCTTACCAAGTGCACAAGCTGCGGCTTTATCTCAGGGGTTGATATATGGTTTCCCAGTGAGCATCGCGACTACGGCTTTCTTCTACAATAAAGATTTGATGCCAGATGCACCAAAGACATTTGAAGAAGTGATGCAGTTTGCTGAAACGTTTAATGATAAGCAGCAAAACAAATACGCTTTCGTTTGGGATATCCAGAACTACTATGAGTCGCGCATGTTCCTTTCTATGTACGGCGGCTACGAGTTCGGTAAGAACGGTACGGACGCGAGTGACATCGGCATCGCAACGCCACAAGCTCAAAAAGGTTTAGCAGCACTAAAAGAGGTCCAACGCGCGCAAGGCTTTAACCCATTTGATATGCGTAACCCACAGGTTCGCCGTGGTCTCTTTACAGAAGGTAAGGTTGCAGCAATTGTTGATGGTCCGTGGGCTATCGAACAGCATAAAGAGAATGGCATTAACCTAGGTGTGATTCCGATGCCGACATACGACGGTGAGCAACCACGTACTTTCTCTACGGTTCGCCTTGCGGTTGTATCGGCTTACACAGAATATCCAATGGCGGCTCAGTTATTTGCTGAGTACCTAACATCAGAAAAAATGCTTAAAGCACGTTTTGAAATGACGCAGCTAATTCCACCAGTTCAATCGGTATTGGATGAAGTGGCTACAACCGCTTCAGACGAGCACAAAGCAATCATCCAGCAAGCAACGTTCGCGGACGCAATGCCTTCTATTCCTGAAATGGGCTTCATTTGGTCACCAATGGCAAGTGCAATTACTGCGCTAGTGGTGAATGACCAGACTCCTGAGGTCGTAACCAACCAAGCGCTTTCGATCATTAAAGAACAGATCGAGCTACAAGAATAAGGACAGGATAAATGTCTACTATGGTTAAGACAGAATCGGTGGTGGCAACTAAGTTGCCCGCCTCTCTGCTAATAATGGGTACTACCCAGTTTATGAAAGGGCACCAACTACGCGGTCTTCTCTTCTTACTGGTACAAGTGGCGTTCCTTACATATGCACTGGATATTGCTACTGCAATAAAGGGATTAATCACACTTGGTGATGTCGCGCAGACGCGCCAAGGGTTTAAGATTATTCAAGGTGATCACTCGATCTCTATGTTGATCGAAGGCATCACAGCGTTCATCTTTACCTTGCTGTTTGTTCTGATTTACGGCGCGAATGTTAGCGATGCTCGCAAGGTTCAACCAATTAAGAAGAGCTTCAAAGAGCAGGTTAAGTCTTTTTACGATGATAACTTTGCGTTTTTGGCGCTCTCTCCAGCAGCACTGATGGGCTTGGGTTTCATCCTATTGCCGATTCTGATTACTGTTCTGGTGTCTTTTACGAACTACTCGGCACCTCACCATATCCCGCCGCGTAACCTGGTCGATTGGGTTGGTTTTAAGAACTTCTTTGCTCTGTTTGAGATGAAGATCTGGTCACAAACCTTTGCAGGTATCGCGACGTGGACGGTTATCTGGGCAATCTGTGCAACCGTTCTAACGTGTGGCTTTGGTTTTATTCTTGCTTTAGCACTGTCGAATAAGAGCATTAAGGGTAAGCGCGTTTTCCGCCTGATTTTCATTCTGCCTTACGCGATACCGGCGTTCGTTACATTGCTTATCTTCCGATTACTACTAAACGGTATCGGTCCGGTGAACAATACACTGAACTCATGGGGCTTTGATTCGATAGCTTTCCTCTCTGACCCTGTATTGGCGAAAGTGACTGTAATATTGGTGAGTGTTTGGGCAAGTGCGCCTTACTTTATGCTGCTTATCTCTGGTGCGTTAACCAATATTCCAGAAGATCTATATGAAGCGAGTGAAGTGGATGGCGCGAGTAAGTTCCAGCAGTTCCGTGAAATCACACTGCCGATGGTACTGCATCAAGTAGCCCCGTCACTGGTGATGACATTCGCACACAACTTCAACAACTTTGGTGCGGTTTATCTTCTAACAGAAGGTGGTCCAATTAACCCTGAATACCGATATGCAGGTCATACCGACATTCTTATCACTTGGATTTACCAGTTAACGCTGAACTTCCAGCAATACCATATTGCTTCTGTAGTTTCGATTGTGATCTTCCTGTTCCTATCAGTTATTGCAATCTGGCAATTCCGTCGAATGAAGTCTTTCAAAGACGATGTAGGTATGTAAACGATGAACAAACTATTAAGACAAACCGGCACAGCAATTGTTTATCTTTTCCTGATTGCCAACGCGATTATGGTGCTATCACCAGTAATCTGGACGGTTCTTGCGTCATTCAAGCCAGGTAGCAACTTATTCAGTTCTTCATTTACTGGCTTTGAATTCACGTTGGATCATTACAGAGCGCTCTTCACCGATACTCCATACTTCATGTGGTACAAGAACACGCTGATTCTAGCGACGGCAAACATGCTTATCTCGCTGTTTATCGTGACGTTAACCGCTTTTATTTTCTCGCGTTACCGTTTTAAGGCGAAGCGCAATGTATTGATGGGCGTACTGGTGATTCAAATGTTCCCAGCGTTTCTATCAATGACGGCAATCTACGTTCTGCTTTCTAAGCTAAACCTGATTGATACCTATGTAGGTCTACTGTTGGTGTATGTCGCGGGTACGTTGCCGTTCCAAACGTGGCTTGTGAAAGGCTTCTTTGATGCGATTCCGACATCACTGGATGAAGCCGCGAAGATTGATGGTGCAGGCCACCTAACGATTTTCTTCGACATCATTCTGCCTTTGGCAAAGCCGATTTTGGTGTTTATTGCGCTCATGACATTCACCGCCCCTTGGATGGACTTTATTCTACCTACGTTGATTCTGCGTAGCGAAGAGAAGATGACCATCGCAATCGGTATCTTTAGCTGGATCCAGTCTGGAACCGCTGAGAACTACACACTATTCGCGGCAGGTTCATTGCTTGTTGCTATTCCAATTACACTGTTGTTCGTTGCAACACAGAAACACATTACAACCGGTCTCGTTAGCGGCGCTGTAAAAGAATAAAACCGGAGCTGGGGTGTTCAAGCCCCAGTATCTAGGTACAAAATAGCAGGATACATTTCATGATTAACAAAAGCTCTATCATGCATACGCCGAAGAGCGCGGATGCTTACGCCTACGATAAAGAGAAACTGCACCTGCGACTACGCACAGGCAAGGGTGAAGTCGAGAAAGTCGAACTGTGGATCGGCGACCCATACCACTGGGCAGAGGGTGGTCTTGACGGTGGTAACCTAGGTGGCAGTGAAGCCCACGGCTGGGTTGGCGGTACAGAAGTACGCATGGACCTAGAAGGTCAGACAGAATACCACGACCACTGGATCGGTGAGTTCACACCACCAAAACGCCGCAGTCGTTACGGTTTCCTTGTTCACGGTAAGAACGGTGAAAAGATCCTTTACGGTGAGAAACGCATTGTTGACCTTACGCCTGAAAACGAAGAGATGGAACTGAGCAACATCAGTAACTTTTTCTGTTTTCCATACCTAAACCCTCGCGATGTTTTACAAACGCCAGAATGGGTAGAAGGCACTATCTGGTACCAAATTTTCCCTGAGCGTTTTGCGAACGGTCGTGATGAAATCTCACCAGAAGGCGTGATGCCTTGGGGTACGCCACCAACGAACGACAATTTCATGGGAGGTGACCTATGGGGTGTGATTGATAAGTTGGATTACCTTCAAGATCTAGGCGTGAACGGTCTGTACTTCTGTCCGATCTTTACGGCGAATGCAAGTCACAAGTACGACACGGTTGATTACATGAATGTTGACCCACACTTTGGTGGCAATGAAGCATTCAAAGCGCTAGTGAAAGAAGCGCATGCGCGTGGTATGAAGATCATGCTAGATGCGGTCTTCAATCACATTGGCGATCAAAACCCACTATGGCTTGATGTTGTTAAGAACGGTAAAGAGTCGAAGTACGCAGATTGGTTCTGGATCAACGAATTCCCGGTTTACCCAGACACACCATCTGAACAGTGGGACTCTTGGAACTTGAATTACGAAACATTTGCCAACGTTGGTTCAATGCCAAAGATGAACACAGAAAACGAAGAGTGTCGCGCATACCTTCTTGATGTGGCTCGTCACTGGGTTGAAGAATTCGATATCGATGGCTGGCGTTTAGACGTTGCCAACGAGGTTGACCACGAGTTTTGGCGTGACTTCCGCAAAGTAGTAAAAGGCATCAAACCGGATTGCTACATCCTAGGTGAAATTTGGCACGAAGGTATGGCGTGGCTCCGTGGTGAGCAATACGACTCACTGATGAACTACCCAATGACTCAGGCTATCACAGACTTCATCGCTCAGGATCTTTCTGACAAGAAAGGCTTTATTAATGATGTAAGTCGCTCGTACATTTCTTACCCACACAACGTGAACAAGGCGATGTTTAACCTGCTAGACAGTCATGATACGAGCCGAATCATTTCACTGTGTGACAACAACCTAGAGAAAGCAAAGCTGGCTTACCTATTTATGTTCACACAAGTAGGTTCACCTTGTATCTACTACGGCGGTGAGATTGGTATGACAGGCAGCCGTGGCATGACTTACGACGAAAACCGCCGCTGCATGATCTGGGATGAAGCCGAGCAGGATCTTGAGTTCAAAGACTTTATCAAAGGCTTGATCAAGATGCGTAAAGCGCACCCAGAGCTGAACGCACCAACGTTTGAATGGGCTGAAGTAAACGATGACCGTTGTGTTGCTTACAAGCGTGGTGATCTGACGTTTGTTCTTAACAACTCTGCTGACGCGAAATCAGTCGAAGTTGAAGGCAAGGCTGTTGAGCTGGAGGCTTACGGCTACCAAATCTTCGGACTGTAATCTTGTGTTCCCTCCCCTTATGAAGGGGAGGGGTTAAACCTCGAACTAAAAACAAATATCAATTTCTCTTTTGCAATGGGTTTTGAACCCAAGCTAATTCAGAGCCCATTGCACAGGATTTTCTTAAGGATGTAGAAAATGCAGCAAATCAAAAATCCCATTCTGCCTGGTGGCTACCCTGATCCTTCTATCGTAAGGGTGGGTGAGGACTTTTATCTTGTAAACTCTACATTCGAGTATTTTCCTGGATTACCGATTCATCATAGCCGTGACTTGGTGAATTGGAGGTTGATTGGTCACGCGCTCGATCGCCCGTCACAATGCACGGGAGAAGTGTGTCTAACCGATGTGCAATCTGATGGTGGTATCCATGCACCGACGATTCGTTATCACAATGGCAAATTTTACATCATCACAACGAATGTTTATGTCTCGCCTGAAGGTGATACAAGCCGAGATGTGTGTACGAACTTCATCGTGACAGCGGAGAACCCAGCGGGACCTTGGTCGGATCCGATTGTGATCAAAGGCGCGCCGGGTATCGACCCAGATATATTTTTTGATGATAACGGCACCATCTGGTACGTCGGTACACACACACCAGAAGATAAAAACTACGATAGCGAAGGTGAAATCTGGACTCAGGAACTTGATCCAAAAACCTTCCAGTTAGTTGGCGAACGTCACTTCTTATGGCGTGGAACGGGTGGTGATTGGGTTGAAGGCCCACACATGTACAAGCGTAATGGTCGTTACTACCTAATTACGGCAGAGGGCGGTACAGGATTCTTCCACGCTGTGACAATCGCAAGCAGTGAGAGCATTACAGGGCCATTTGTCAGCAATCCGAGAAACCCAATTCTGACGTCACGTCATCTATCGAACCAAAACTGGGTTCATAGTACGGGGCATGGTGATTTGGTTGAGTTGCAAGATGCCCGATGGTACATGGTGTGCCTTGGCGTGCGTAACCACGTGGCTCATCGCAGCAATATGGGGCGTGAAACCTTCTTACTGCCAGTTATGTGGGAATCGCAGTTTCCTGGTTCTGAAATCGAATGGCCGGTGTGTAACCCAAAATCTGGTTGTGTTGAGCCGTATCTTCAAGCGCCGTTTGAAGGCACGGTTCAAAGCAGAGGGCTGACGTTCTTCGATGATTTCTCATCGGTCTCACTTAAGCCAGAGTGGAACTATCGACGTGTGCCGACCTTGCCACGTGTAGAGGTTCTATCGTGTGAGAATAAGTTGCGCTTGTTTTCTGATTCACAGTCGTTTGCGGACAACAAGCAAACGGCATTTGTTGGCTTTCGCCAGCTAAGTTCTGCGTTCACCTACAGCGCAGAGGTGTTTCTTGATGAACACCAACCAACACAAGGTGGTCTTGCTATTGTCCAAAAAGATCACCGTTATCTGACTTTTACTAGCCAAGTTATCGATGATTCAATCCAGCTTAACGTCAAGGTAAATAGTGCTCTAGTGTGTGAAAAACGTATTGCGTTAGCCAATACACAAAAACTGACGCTACTTATCGAAGGACAAGGAGAGCATTACCAATCCCAGTGTGTGGTTAATGGTGAATCAATAAAAGTCGGTGAATGGAGTGGAGAAGATTTGGTCTCCTTTTTCTACACAGGCGCCTATTGCGGGCTAGTCAGCTTCGTCCAAGGTGCAGAAAAGAATAAACATTGGACAGATTTCGCAGCAGTACGTTTCACAGGTCACGAAGACTGATCCTGTTGTGTTTCAAATTAATAGTTAATGGTATCTTAAGGGGTTGAAGTGAATAGTTTTCGAGGGAAACCCGTGTCAGATTTAATCGAAAAGCTGATGGATTTCGGCTTTACCAAGACCGATGCTCTGGTCTACATGAATCTACTTAAAAATGGAAAAGGCAGTGGCTATAAGATCGCAAAAGACATCTCGTTGTCGCGCTCTTCAGTCTACTCGTCGATTGATAACCTATATAACAATGGCTACATCTTTCTTTCTGATGGCGACACTAAAGAATACGAAGCAAAATCGCCGGATTTGATTTTTAGTCAGATTGAGAAAAAGACAGTAGAAAACATCTCGGTTCTTAAAAAAGAACTGTCTCGTATGATGCTGCAAGAAGAGAAAGAGTTTGTATATAGCGTAACAGGCTATGACAACCTTATTGATAAAGCACGTGAGATGTTGGAACAGGCTGAGCTTGAAGTTTATCTAAACTGTGACTTCGACTTAACGATTCTAGAAAAAGAGTTAAATTCAGCCATCGATCGTGGCGTTCGTGTTATCGCGTTCTCATTCAACAAGATCAAGCTTCCAAACCCAAAGATCGAGCGTTATTACCGTATCGATGTTGAAGAGACTGAGTACCCTTCACATCGCTTTATGATGGTAACTGATATGAAATTCGCCCTGAGCTTCTCTCATCGTGAGCAGAGTTTAGGTCTCTACACCAATAATCGTTTGTTAACAAAAATTACGGCAGAACATATTCATAACGATATTTATCTGACTGAATACATCCTTCAGAATCCTAAACTCCAGTTTAAGATCAACACCATCCATGAACAGACGAATGAGATGGCGCTGGATGCTGCCGAGAGAGATAAGGAACACTAGATGCAACTCGCTCCTGAACGCTACCAAGTAATTGAACAGTTCGATATGCCCCAGGTTGGGCGTAAGCGTACCGTCCGTATTTATTTGCCAGAAGGCTACGATGCACAAGATAATAAGGCGTACCCTGTTATTTACATGCACGACGGTCAAAACTTGTTTGATAACTCAACCAGCTTCGGCGGTTCGTCTTGGGAGATCCCTAAGAACGTAGACGGCTTTTTTGCTGGGCGTGATGGAGTGATTGTTGTCGGTATCGATAACGGCTCTGAGTTTGACGGTTTGTGCAGAATGTACGAATACTCGCCTTGGAAAATGGACCAAGACTTCGTGCTACCGGATTGGGACCCATCGGTATACAACTCGGGCGGTGAAGGCGCAAAATACATCAGCTTTATTGTCGATACTCTAAAGCCTTACATCGACCAAAACTACAATACCAAACCTGATCGCGATAACACTGTAATTGCGGGCAGCTCAATGGGCGGTTTCATTAGTATCTTTGGCATCTTTGAGCGTCCAGACGTGTTCTCTAAAGCAGGTGTTTTCTCACCAGCATTCTGGTTTAACAAACCAGAGATGTTTGCCTACCTAGATAAAACGAATGTCGACCAAGACATCAAAATTTACATGGATATGGGAACGGAAGAGAGTAGTGGTCGTGGCATCGGTTTCGAGAAGATCTACTTAGATGGCTCGAACGAAGCAAACGAGATGCTCAAGCACAAAGCGAATATCGATGTGAAATACATCATTGATGAAGGGGCACTGCATACTGAGTCAGCCTGGGCAAAACGTTACCCAGAGATGCTCGACTTCCTCTTCAATTAATTCAATTTCAACTATTAAGCCACCTCAGACAAGGTGGCTTAATTTTTTGGTTCAAGATTTGGTCGAGTGATTGATTAAACTCATTTGGATAGATCAAGATTAATTGCACAGGCTGTTGAGTCGCAGTTGTTCTTATCCTGAAAAGGTTTGGCGAATAACCGCCTATCTCAGTTATGCCCCATTGTAAGTTACAGAATTTTTGCGTGATTGTTTGAGCATAGGTATTTGGGCTA
>Ga0066192_1000050_pt1 | contig 18909 bp, 19 predicted proteins | sample WorMetvacBELIZE1_FD_58707 | JGI IMG/M metagenome (GOLD analysis project Ga0066192, IMG submission 58707) | Marine gutless worms symbiont microbial communities from Max Planck institute for Marine Microbiology, Germany - Olavius vacuus BELIZE.1... | ecosystem: Host-associated > Annelida >... | reverse complement strand
CGTGCACAGCATCACTCATATCAATGAGACCTTTTGGTGCTACAGCCCCCTGACGCGCTCGGGCCGCCAGTTGGTCGCGCCAATTCAATGCTTGATCACGTAATTGCTCGTCGTCGATCAATAGTGCAATGTGATCGGCGCCATCTAACAATTCCAAAGCAAGATCATCCAGCTCATCCAGTTCAGCTGCTTGATCCAGTCCGAATGTCTGCATCGCTCCTGTGATGCCATGGCGAAAGCCATCCCACTGCTCGCGTTCTGGATCTTTGGGTAGCACAGCCATGTGGCTCTCGCCAGAAGGCAAAATAAACAGCACAGCACTTGGCTCTTGATAGCCGGTTAAGTAAAAGAAGCTAGAATGTGGTCGAAACTCATAATCGCAATCGTTATTGCGTGTCACCAGTTCACCTGAGCGGATGACCGCTACGGTATTGTCAGAGCCTAGTTGACTCATTAAACGCTGTCTGCGTTCACGATAAATGGCTTTCGATAAATTCATTGCTTACTCCTTTTACGTCACACTAAAGGATTAGTGGAACAATGGTGCTTGACCAGCATCGTTATCATTGGAAACGGAATGGTGCTCAGAATACAACATCATGGCAGAGAGACGCACGTACTCAACCAATTCGGTTAAGTCTGTCTCATTGTCATTATTCTCTTCCAAGTCTTGCATGTCTGCTTGCATGGCAGAAATATTGGCAAAGTCTTGTAACACCTGTTTCGCGTCATCAGATAGATTTGGCTTGTGACCGGACAAACCGTAGCCAGCTAAAAATCCATGAGCCCATTGCGACAAGGCAGTGCCACGTTCGCTTAGTGGCGCATCATCATCACTCATGCAAGGCACCAACGCATATTCGCCATTTTGATACAGGGCGATGGTCGATTGGTACAGCTCAACAATGGCTGCACGACTCGCCTCTTCTTTCCAACCATCAATATCGCAGAACTCTGCAACCATCGTCAGCCAATCTTCTAATGGCAAACCCACGCCTGATGCAAGGTAACCGCAAAGTTGACCATGTAGCTCAGCAGGGGACGCTGAAATCGACTCGGTTACAAATACATCGGCAATAAGATCGAAATCCAATGCATCTAAAAGCATGTCTGTGGACATAGTAAAACCTTATTTTTCGAATAAATAATAAAGCCGTACCCTAGGGTACGGCTCTGAATGGATCTACCTAATATAAGTCATACTTACTTAGGTACAAGTTTAGCCTATTTGTTTCAGGCCAGACTCAAGTGTTTGCAGGATCAGGGTGTTAATCGTCATTGGACCCACACCACCTGGCACCGGTGTGATCGCAGCAGCACGATCATAAAGAGGTGCAAGTTCAATGTCACCAACACCACCTGGGTGGTAGCCAGCATCGACAACAACCGCACCATCTTTAATCCACTCTGCTTTGATAAGCTCTGGCTTACCCACAGCACCAACAATTACATCGGCTTGTTTTACGAACTCAGATAGGTTTTGAGTGCGAGAGTGACAGATCGTGACGGTCGCGTTGGCATTTAGCATCATCATTGCCATTGGTTTACCCAAAATAGGGCTACGACCAACAACCACTACATGCTTACCAGCAAGGTCGATGTTGTACGCCTCAAGCAAACGCATGATACCTGCTGGTGTCGCAGCGCCATAAGCTGGCTCTTGCATCGCCATGCGACCAAAACCTAAACAAGTCACGCCATCTACGTCTTTGTGTGCAGCAATGGCATCAAAACATGCACGCTCATCAATCTGAGCAGGTACTGGATGTTGCAACAGAATACCGTGAACGTCTGAATTTGCGTTCAACTCTTCGATCTTCGCTAGCAACTCTTCTGTGGTAGTTGTCTCAGGAAGCTCAATCGCAAGTGAGTCCATTCCTACGCGGCGGCAAGCATTGCCTTTCATTTTAACGTATGTCGCTGAAGCTGGATCCGCGCCTACTAGGATCGTCGCTAGAATTGGGGTACCGCCGGTACGCTCTTTTAGTTCAGCAACTTGCTTTGCCAAACGCTCTTCGGTTTCTTTCGCGCATTGTTTGCCGTCAAGAACCAGTGCAGCCATGAATGAACTCCTGCAAAATAAAAAGTCTGTGGTTTAAATGGGGGACGCAGATTATATCCTATAATCCTCGTCCTGCCGCCCCTATCGACGTAAATACCTCAGGAAATATTCGTCATTCGTCGCCCATTGGTAAGATATGATCCACCATTAATTGTAAATTGCGCTGCCCTCTGAACTCATTGATGTCTAATTTGTAAACCAAACGCGCCCGTTGCGCCTGATTAGGCCAGACTGACAAATCACAAAAGAAATGAATACCATCAATTAACATGCCGCTGTTAGGCTCACGTAATGTCAGTTTTAGATGCTTCTCACCTACAATTCTTTGCTGTAATACCTCAAACGTGCCATCAAAACACGGCTCAGGAAAAGCTTGCCCCCATGGCCCCGCCACCCGAAGTTGCTCGGCAAACTCTAAGCTAAAATCTTCTGGGGCAAGCTCGCCATCGGTATAGACGGTAGCCTCAAGCTGTTCTGGCGTTACCCACTCTTCGATAATCTGATCAAACGCCTTAGTGAAGGTTTCATAATGCTCCGCTTTGATCGACATACCCGCCGCCATCGCATGACCGCCAAATTTCGACAGCAATTCAGGGTGTCGCTTGGCCAATAAATCTAAGGCATCACGAATATGCACACCCGGTATCGATCTAGCTGAACCTTTTAAGGTATCGTCATCCGCTTTAGCAAAGGCAATCACTGGGCGGTGACACTTTTCTTTCATGCGTGAAGCAAGAATACCAATGACCCCTTGATGCCAGTCTTCTTGGTAAAAACACATGCCGTAAGGTAAATCCGATACTTCCTCAATAGAGGCCAAGGATTGTTCAGCTTGCTGTTTCATGTCTGATTCAATGGCTTTGCGCTCTCGATTCAGTTGATCTAATTGCTCTGCATAAGAGCGTGCTAAAAACGCTTGCTCACTCAGTAGGCACTCAATACCAATCGACATATCATCTAAACGCCCTGCCGCATTCAAGCGTGGCCCAACGACAAAACCTAAATCGGTTGCTTTTACTCGGCTTGCCTCTCGTCCCCCTAGCTCTAATAAGGCAAGAATCCCTGGGCGTGCTTTACCAGCTTGAATGCGCGCCAATCCTTGTTGAACCAGAATACGATTGTTCGCATCCAGTGGCACCACATCAGCCACCGTTCCAAGGGCTACGATATCAAGGTATTCAGACATATTTGGACGGGGTATGTGCGCTCTTTCGAACCAGCCACGCTGTGTGAGCTGAGCCCTAAGAGCAGACATAACATAAAAAATCACACCAACGCCTGCCAACGATTTACTCGGGAATTGGCAGTCAGGATGATTGGGGTTCACAATGGCATCTGCATTGGGCAGTACATCCCCTGGTAAGTGATGGTCTGTCACAATTACTTGCATACCTGCTGCTTTTGCCGCGGCCACACCGTCGATACTGGCAATACCATTGTCGACCGTGACCAACACATCCGCTTCCTGTTCTTGCACGAGTGTAACGATTTCAGGCGTTAAGCCATAGCCATATTCAAACCGGTTTGGCACGATGTACTGTGGCTCCACTGCCCCCATTGCAGTCAGTGCAAGAATACCAAGGGTCGTTGAAGTGGCGCCATCTGCATCAAAGTCACCAACAATGACTATGCGTTTTTCATGCTCAATCGCATCCGCCAAGATAGTCGCGGCATTATTGATATCAAAAAACTGCTTTGGATGAGCCAAACTCGCCAGTTTATATTCCAGCTCCTCAGGCCCTAACACACCTCTGGCTTGATAAATACGGGACAATGTTTTCGGAAAATGACTAGGGAAGCGGTTCTCCAATGAGCCATCAAGTGAACGAGTTAGGATGCGCATGCAGTCTTCTTATTTATAAAAGAAAATTAAATAGACGGGATTTTTAGAGGTTAACATAAATGTCTTAGCAGGACTAAAGCACATAACTCGAATAATGATGACGTCACTCGCATTCTTCATTCAGCCACAGACTTAACAATTGTTTAGGTTTTAAATTAGAGAAAATAAGGGACTGTAACGCACCGCAAGGATCCGTTACATAAGCTCGATAAGTTTGCACGATTAGTGGAATTAGCGTCACTATCGTGCATTTTTACCTCTCAAGCAAAACAAGCTCAGTTATTATCCACGCCCACCTAACTATCCCATTTCTTAAATATTAAAAAGGTTGGTTTTATGAGCGGTCAAACCTCATCCCTGGGCCAAAATACCTCAGGACAGCGTTTTGCACTGGTTGCACTGACATCGTTATTTTTCATGTGGGGCTTTATCACCTCACTAAATGACATTCTCATCCCACATTTGAAATCTGTCTTTTCATTGAATTACACACAAGCAATGTTGATTCAGTTTTGTTTCTTTGGAGCATACTTTCTAGTCTCTGTTCCTGCGGGTAATCTCGTTAAAAAAGTGGGCTTCCAACGTGGTCTAGGGATAGGACTCATGATTGCTGCGGCCGGCTGCTTACTCTTCATTGGTGCCGCCAAGGTTCAAGTGTATTGGGTATTCCTAACTGCCCTTTTCGTTCTTGCATCGGGCATTACGATTCTTCAAGTTGCAGCGAACCCATTGGTTACGATTATGGGACCAGAAGAAACCGCATCTAGCCGTCTAACAATGACACAAGCTTTCAACTCTCTTGGTACAACCGTTGCTCCCATCATCGGTAGTATTTTGATTTTCTCTGCGACAGCAGAATTTGCAACGAAAGCACAAGAAGCAGAAAGCGTTATCGTGCCTTACTTCGGCCTAGCGATTGCTCTGATCGCATTAGCGCTGATTTTTACACGCATTTCACTGCCGACTCCAAACTTGGAAGAAGAAACTCAAGTTGGAACTGAACAGAGCAGCTTGATGGAGTTCCGCCACCTAGTATTAGGTGCTGTAGCCATCTTTATGTACGTAGGCGCTGAAGTATCCATTGGTAGCTTCTTAGTTAACTACTTCGGTCTTGAAAGCATTGCAGGCATGCCAGAATCTGAAGCAGCACATTACATCGCTTACTACTGGGGTGGTGCTATGGTTGGCCGTTTTGCTGGTGCGATTCTGATGCAAAAAATCGCTGCAGGTAAGCTATTGGCATTCAACAGTGTTGCATCTGCCGCTCTAATTGCCCTATCGATTGCGAGCGAAGGCTCTGTCGCTATGTACTCAATTCTGCTGGTTGGTCTTTGTAACTCAATCATGTTCCCAACCATCTTTAGCTTGGCACTTAAAGGCTTAGGCGTAAATACTAGCCGTGGTTCAGGTTTACTATGTCTTGCTATCGTTGGCGGTGCCATTGTACCAGTTATGCAGGGTGGCCTAGCGGATAGCATTGGTCTACAAGTATCATTTGTCTTACCACTTGTATGTTACCTATACATTGCTTACTACGGTCTAATTGGCTCTAAAGTACGCACACAGTAAGTATTAATTAAGTCAGTTAGCTATAAAAAAAGCGCCTTTAGCAATACACTCTAAAGGCGCTTTTTCGTTTTAAACAGCAATAACATTACGTCGCCTTGCTCGCTAACACAACGCAATTCCGCCCATGACTTTTCGCCTCATACAAGGCTTTATCTGCTCTGCCTACCGCGGTTAACAAGGTCTCTGTTAACTTTAACTCAGATACCCCAATACTCACTGTGGTACAAACGCTCTCTCCTTCTTGAGTCGTGAGCGACACATTCGACACCGTATTTCTCAGAGCATCAGCAAATCGTTTGTTGTCACCTTGATGTTCTATCAGAAGCAGAAACTCCTCTCCTCCCCAACGAGATAACAAACACTTCTGACCAATTAAAAAACCAGCCATGCTTTTCGATACAAGCTTGAGGTATTCATCGCCATGTTCATGACCAAAACGATCATTGATCGATTTAAAATGGTCGATGTCCAACACCATGACGGTTGGAGCCAACCATTCTTTTGCCACCATCTGTTGCTCTAGCCCGCGGCGATTTAACAACCCTGTCAGTGGATCAGTCGTAGCGGCCAGTTCTAATTTGCTAGAGAGCGCCTCTAAGGACTGGTTAAAGCGCGAAGAGATGTACTCATAAATGGTGGATAAGAACGATATCAATATAAAGGAATAGACAATGCGCGATTTTAGATCTGGGTGGTACCCGTAACGATCAAAAGGCGAAGGGATAAAAAAGAGAATAAAAACCAAAGCCAGAATAAACAAAAAGACTTCTAGCAAGCCTCTTTTTAGGCCATGAAGAAACAGCGAAACAGGAGGAATACAGTAAATCCATACGTGCCCTGTACCATTCACTCCACCACTATAAATCAAGTACAACATCAGTGCGTACAAGGGGTATAAAATGACATTCGCGGAAAACAAATAGTTCTTCGTCTTGCGCAAGTAGAGATGGTTCAGGCTATAAATCGAGGCAATACTCAGCAATCCTAAACCGATAAGCAGGTTGCCTTTAAGCAGGGAGATCACCCCTAAGGGCCCTGTAAATATGACACCTACTAAGCAGAATAAATTGATAATAAAAGCTCGACGCGACGTATTACTAAAGGAGTCGTTCACAGCTCCAGCATTCAGCGTCTTAGAAAGCCATAGCTTCCATCGAATAGTCCATGACGTTGGCACTTTATCAGACATGCTCTACAAATATCGCTTCCAAGGATATAGATATGACAATAGCCTAAAACTTACACCATGGGCTAGTAAAGTTTCCTATTTCGCTGGATATAAGCGCGACAGCAATACAGGAACAGCTGTCTCTACTTTTAGAATCCGGTCGCCAAGGTGCACAGATTGCATGCCAGCATCAGACCACTTTTGCATTTCAAACTCATTCCAGCCACCCTCTGGTCCAATCGCCAAAACACAAGGCTGCACTAGATCGACGGGACAAGGTTCTGCTTGATAGGGGTGTGCGACCAGCCCCATGCGCTCCAGCAACAAATCGGGTAAAACGTCTTCAACAAAAGGACGAAACCGTGTGTGCTGATGCACTGCAGGCAACACCGTATCTCTAGCCTGCTCTAGGCCTTCGACAAGGTAATCATAAATAGAGTTTTCTTTTAAAACAGGGCTTTGCCAGTAGCTTTTCTCTACTTTTGCTGAGTGTAACAAGTGGATTTTTTTAACGCCCATGGCAGTAATATTCATCAAGGTTCGCTTGAGCATATTAGGGCGAGGCAGCGCCAATATGAGCTCCATTGGCAAGGGTTTTGGCGGCTCACTCTCCAGTGTTTCTATCGTCACTAGCCATTCAGACTTGTCCAGCACTGCATCGCCAATCAGACCATTTAACACCCCAACTCGAAGCTTGTCGCCATGGTCTTTTTTCAACACTTTGGCAATGTGCTCAATTTGACGATCACTTAACTTGTATTGTTGATCCGAGAGCGCCTGTTCAGGAGCAAGCAAAATAAGGTTCATGATTTAAAACTCTGTTAGTAAGAGAGGCTGTAATGGAAAAGCTAGTAAAAGAGGAAGAGATTCGAGCAAGCAGAAGAACTCTGCTTGCTCGAAAGAGGCTTAAATGCGCTCTGCAACGAAGCCTTGCACGGCAGCAAGGTCGTTATCGATCACTTCGTACGCTTCTTCACGTTCGAATAGATCTTTCATGTGCTCAGGAAGACTTGGTGACTGACAACCTGCTTTTTCCACTGCTTCAGGGAACTTCACTGGGTGTGCTGTCGCCAAGGTGATCATTGGTACAGACTTGTCTTTCCAGCACTGACGCGCCGCTTCTAGGCCGATCGCAGTGTGTGGATCAAGTAGGTACTGAGTCGAATTAAAGACTTCAGCAATTACTTCACAAGTACGAGCATCGTCTACTTTGTAACTGTCGAAGTTCTCTTTTACGTACTTCCAAGCTTCGTCATTCAGCGTCACATCACCTGCGTTAAAGCGCGCCATGAGATCGGCTAATTCAGCGCTGTCACGACCATGGGCATCAAACAACAGACGCTCAAAGTTACTTGAAACCATGATGTCCATACTTGGAGAAAGCGTTACGTTTAGGGCCTGACGGCTCATATCGTTCGTCGCAATCGTACGGTGTAGGATATCGTTCTGGTTTGTCGCTACCACAAGCTGATCAATTGGCAAGCCCATTTGCTTCGCCAAGTAGCCTGCAAAGATGTCACCAAAGTTACCGGTAGGTACAGAGAAAGACACTTTACGATGTGGACCACCCACAGCCAGCGCTGAAGAGAAGTAGTAAACGATCTGAGCCATGATACGCGCCCAGTTGATTGAGTTTACTGCGCCCAGTTTCGCACCTTTTAGGAATGATTGATCAGCGAAGCTTGATTTCACCATGCCCTGACAGTCGTCGAAGTTACCTTTTACAGCAATGTTGAAAACGTTGTCATCAATCACAGTTGTCATCTGACGACGCTGTACTTCAGATACACGCTGGTAAGGGTGCAGGATGAAGATATCTAGGTGCTCGGAGTGACGGCAACCTTCGATGGCAGCGGAGCCTGTATCACCAGACGTTGCACCTAGAATCACTAGCTTCTCACCACGCTGACCTAGTACGTAATCCATCAAACGACCTAGCAATTGCAAAGCGAAGTCTTTGAACGCCAACGTTGGGCCACGGAATAATTCCAATACCCATTCATTGTTGTCTGTTTGCACCATTGGTGCAACCGCCGAGTGATTGAAGCCAGCGTAAGCTTCATCAATCATGCGTTTGAATTCTTCAGCAGGAATCTCGCCTTCTACAAATGGCCACATTACTTTGAACGCGAGCTCTTGGTAGCTCAAAGATGCCCATGAAGCGATCTCTTCAGTCGAGTACTTTGGTAGCTGCTCTGGAACATATAGACCGCCATCGCTCGCCAAACCTGCTAGCAAAACATCGCCAAAGCTTAATGCTGGAGCTTGGCCACGAGTTGAAATGTATTTCATCAATTTATCCTCTTACGCCAGATTTTCTACACGGATGCGCTGAACAGCGCCTGCAACATCTGGCAAAGCTTCGATTGCTGCAATAGCAGCATTCATATTGCGTTCTTTCACGTCATGAGTCATGACAACAAGCGGTACTAGATCACTGCCTTCACGTTCGCGCTGAATCACAGACTCAATGCTGATGCCGTTCGTTGACAGGATTTGGGTAATGTTCGCGAGTACGCCTGCACGATCTTGAATCGTCATGTTTAGGAAGAAGCCACATTCGATTTCTTCCATCGGTAATACGGCTTCATCAGACAGTTGATCCGCTTGGAATGCCAAGTGTGGCACACGATTCGTTGGATCAGCAGTCAAGGTACGTGCTACATCGATAATATCAGCAACAACAGAAGAACCTGTTGGCAATGCACCCGCGCCAGCACCGTAAGTCAATGTAGGGCCGACTGCGTCGCCTTTTACCATGACAGCGTTCATTACGCCGTTTACATTAGCTAGCAGGGCTTTCTTAGAAATCAATGTTGGGTGAACACGAAGCTCAACACCTGCCTTGGTGCGACGAGCAATACCAAGATGCTTGATGGCATAGCCCATTTCCTGAGCAAAGGATACGTCTTCTGCTGTGATACGGCTAATGCCTTCAGTGTAAGTTTTTTCAAACTGAAGCGGGATACCGTAAGCAATCGATGCAAGAATGGTTAGCTTGTGTGCCGCGTCAATACCTTCTACATCAAAGGTTGGATCAGCTTCAGCATAACCAAGCGCTTGTGCCTCTTTAAGCACATCATCAAATGCACGGCCTTTTTCTGTCATCTCAGTCATGATGAAGTTGCCAGTACCATTAATAATACCAGCCAACCATTCGATCTTATTTGAAGACAGACCTTCACGAAGGGTTTTGATAATTGGAATACCACCAGCTACAGCGGCTTCAAAAGCCACCATGACACCTTTCGCCTGAGCTTTTTCGAAAATTTCATTCCCATGCTCGGCAATCAATGCTTTGTTGGCAGTAACAACATGCTTACCATTTTCGATGGCAGTTAATACAAGCTCTCTAGCCACGCTAGTGCCACCGATTAACTCAACAATGATGTCGACTTCTGGGTTGTTGGCCACATCAAAAATATCGCGGGTAATATCAATATCAGTGGTATCACAGGTAGGATTGTCACGACGTGCGCCAATTTGCTCTACAACAATGCTTCGGCCTACACGTCGTGTAATTTCTTCTGCATTGTCCTGCAGAATGTTAAATGTACCGGAACCTACTGTTCCAAGACCACAAATTCCGACTTTTACCGGTTTCAAAACGATACCCCACAGCTGACGGTTTTAATAATATTGATACTCGCTGATACCTAGCGATTTTTAGATCAATGATTATACCGTCAGAAGCGGATAAACCCAACGCAGAAAAGACTGAACTGCCCCATTGTTTGGTAGATTCTTTGGCTATAACGCTATAGGTTTAGTTCTTTTGCCAACTCATCTGCCGGTAAGTAACCCGGGATGAATTTGCCATTATCTAAAATAATACTTGGTGTACCTCTGACCCCAACAGCATTTCCAAGACGATACTGGCTTGCAATAGGGTTCGTACATTTATTCTCTGGCACCTCACGACCAAGCTTCGCCTCGGTCATCCACTTTTTTGGATCGTCAGAACACCAGATATTAACCATGGTGTTGTAGGCTTCAGAGCCGATCCCTGCACGTGGATAAGCTAAATATCGTACCGTGATACCGCGCTCATTAAGGTCTTCAATCTCTTTGTGTAACATACGGCAATAACCGCAATCGACATCGGTGAACACGGAAATATGAGCTTTTTCATCTTTCGCTTTGAACACCACCATGTCAGACTCAGGCAGTTGCTCAATCTTCGCTAGCTTCTTCTGTTCTGTTTCATTAATCAGCTGCTTCTCTTGAACTTGATACATGTCACCCGCGACAAAATACCGCCCATCTGGCGTCACATGAAGAATTGGACCGTTATTCAATGTCACAACATACAACCCACTCCCCTCATGCTGCTCAATAGACTCGATTGAATATTGCGGTAAGGCGTTGGCCATTGCGGCTTTGACTTCTTGTTCCCCAGCACTTGCTTGCATGACACTGAACAGTGTTAAAGCGGCAACTGCAGCTTGTTTGATTACCCGTTCCATACTGACCTCTGAATATCGTAGTTTGCCTATTAGGCCACCATAAGCTGATGAAGTTCCATAAAAAAAGGCGACCTAAGTCGCCTTTTTTTAATTCTACGGAGAGATTAACGTTTAGCCAATTTCTCTTTGATACGTGCAGACTTACCTGAACGATCACGTAGGAAGTAGATTTTCGCTTGACGAACGTCACCGCGACGTTTCACTTCAATGCTATCAACTAGTGGGCTGTAAGTTTGGAATGCACGCTCAACGCCTACACCACTAGAGATTTTGCGTACAGTGAACGCAGAGTTTAGGCCACGGTTGCGTTTTGCAATTACAACACCTTCGTAAGCCTGTAGACGCTCACGAGTACCTTCTTTAACTTTTACTTGAACAACAACAGTATCACCAGGACCGAAAGCCGGGATCTCTTTTGTCATTTGTTCTGCTTCTAGCTGTTGAATCAGCTTAGTTTTGTTGCTCATGGATGTGACTCCTAATGAATATGGTTTCTTATCAGCGCGAAGGTTTAACGTTCTGATAAGCTCGCGATTCTTACTCTGCCGAGGTTGAAACTTCAGTCTCACGAATAAACTCTTTTAACAACTCTTGCTGTTCCTTGTCCAACTCAAGGTCTTGCAGGAGGTCAGGCCGACGTTGCCAAGTTCTTCCGAGCTTTTGCTTTAATCGCCAGCGCCGTATCGCCTCATGGTTGCCGCTAAGTAGTACAGGTGGTACAGGTTCACCTTCAAGTACCTCGGGGCGAGTATAGTGAGGGCAATCAAGTAATCCATCGGCAAACGAATCTTCGTCTGCAGAGGCTTGTTTACCTAGCACTCCCGGCACCATGCGAAAGACAGAGTCCATCAACACCATAGCCGGTAACTCTCCACCACTTAGGACAAAGTCGCCAATTGACCATTCTTCATCAACCTGAGATTGAATCAAACGCTCATCAACGCCTTCATAACGGCCTGCTACCAGAATAAATTCTGCTTCTTTAGCAAGCTGTTGCACGCCTTCCTGTGTGAGCGTGCGCCCCTGAGGGGATAAATAAATAACTTTTGCATTGGGAACCCATTGTTTAGCGTCCTCAATTGCATCTTTTAGGGGCTGAACTTTCATCAGCATCCCAGGGCCACCACCATAAGGACGGTCATCGACCGTTTTGTGTTTGTCATGCGCAAAGCTTCTTGGATTAAAAAAATCCACTTCCACTATGCCAGATTTTACTGCTCTGCCCGTTACACCATGTTGGGTAATGGCTTGAAACATCTCTGGAAACAGCGTTACTACACCGATTCGCACCCTAGGCCTCGTTCGATCTATTAGAAGTCTGGATCCCAATCCACAACCATTTCCTGTTTATCTAAATCAATGTTTAGAACAAACTGACCTGGCACGTAGGGAATCAAACGCTCTTCACGATCGTAACTGCCTTCACAACCTCGTACCACCAACACATCGTTTGCACCGGTTTCCATCAATTGCGAGACTTTACCTAGAAGAACACCCTCTTTGGTAATCACCTTTAGACCTTCTAGTTGAGACCAGTAAAATTCACCGTCCTCAAGCTTAGGAAGATCCTTTGCATCAATATAGATATCCATACCGCAAATCTCTTTTACAAGATCGCGATCGTTATATCCTTTAATTGCTGCTACCAATCCGCGCCCTTGAGTGCGACCTTGGCTTAGTTCTACGACTTTCCACCCACTAGGAGTTTTCAGCCACCAATGCTTGTAATCAAAGATCCCAACCATTGGATCGGTGTGCGAATATAACTTCACCCACCCTTTAACACCATAAACTGATGTAATGCGTCCAACCACAAGCGCCTGCTCAGGAGCTTTCGCCTGTTTTACAGTAGACATAGCATTACCTCAGTATTAAGCGTTTTTGCCAGCTTCTTTAACAAGCTGAGCAACACGGTCAGAAAGCTGAGCGCCTTGGCCTACCCAGTGATTAACACGGTCTAGGTCAACACGTAGACGTTCTTCTTGACCACGTGCAACTGGGTTGAAGAACCCTACACGTTCGATAAAACGACCATCACGAGCACGGCGGCTGTCAGCCACGTTCAAGTGATAGAATGGGCGCTTCTTAGAGCCACCACGAGAAAGACGAATAGTTACCATATGATTGGTTCCTTATTGCTTAACGAAACACCTCTTGTTAGGCTCTTTATGAGACCTACTACAAGAAGGCGGCATATTCTAGTCGATTCGACACCAAAACAAAAGGGCGAATTGATCGCCCTTTAAACATTTTTTCATTCTATATCGGTGTTTTAGAATTTCGGGAAATTCCCACCGCCAGGTAAACCACCTGGCATCATGCCCCCTAGGCCACGCATCATTTTCTTCATGCCACCTTTGGAACTGAATTTTTTCATCATCTTCTGCATTTGTTTGTGCTGTTTGAGCAGACGATTAAGGTCTTGAATCTGCAAACCTGCCCCGGCAGAAATACGTTTTTTACGTGAACCATTGATCACATCAGGGTTGCGGCGCTCTGCAGGAGTCATAGAGTTAATCAGCGCTTCCATTTGCACGAACATTTTATCGTTCACTTTATCCTGGATATCGCCAAGCTGCCCCATACCTGGCAACTTATCTAACATAGACGTCATACCGCCCATGTTTTTCATCTGCTGTAGCTGCTCGCGGAAGTCTTCTAGGTCGAAGCCTTTACCCTTTTTCAGCTTACCAGCTAGCTTCTCTGCTTTATCCTTATCGATCTTTTGCTCAGCCTGCTCGATCAAAGACAGCATGTCGCCCATGCCAAGAATTCGAGACGCTAAACGATCAGGATGGAATGGTTCCAGAGCATCGGTCTTTTCACCCACACCCAAGAACTTGATTGGTTTACCAGTGATATGACGCACAGATAACGCTGCACCACCACGGGCATCACCGTCGGTCTTGGTTAAGATCACACCTGTTAATGGCAGGACATCACCGAACGATTTAGCGGTATTAGCTGCGTCTTGACCAGTCATGGCATCCACGACAAACAGCGTTTCAACCGGATTAATAGCTCCGTGAAGAGCTTTAATCTCCGCCATCATGTCTTCGTCAATCGCTAAACGACCTGCGGTATCGACGATCAGCACATCTTTGTGAGCCTTTTTCGCCACGTCGATAGCATTATTGGCAATATCAATCGGCTTCTGAGAAATATCACTTGGAATGAAATCGACACCGATATCATTAGCAAGTGTTTCTAACTGTTTAATCGCAGCAGGACGGTAGACGTCCGCACTGACCACAGCTACTGATTTCTTCTGGCGCTCTTTTAAGAATTTTGCCAGTTTACCAGCAGAGGTGGTTTTACCTGCACCTTGTAGACCAGCAAGTAAGATAATCGCTGGAGGCGTGGCGCGAAGATTCAATTCATCGTTAGCCTGCCCCATGACCGCTTCGAGCTCTTGCTTAACGATCTTTAGGAAAACCTGACCAGGACTTAAGCTGCGAGTTACTTCGGTACCAACCGCGCGCTCTTTCACCGCATTAATAAAGTCTTTTACCACGGGCAACGCGACGTCAGCTTCCAACAACGCCATGCGCACTTCACGCAATACATCTTTAATATTGTCTTCGGTGAGTTTGGCGCGACCACGAATCCGGTCTAAGGATGACGTTAAACGTTCTGATAAATTGTCAAACATGTTGCCCTCAAAAATTTGCTCTAGATGGAAAAAACCGCTTTATTCAGTTTATCCAAGGTGAAATTGACTTTATTATAACGAAGATTTGATCGTCACCCTATAGTTTTAACCAGTGGATCGGCTTATACATGACACATCTTTCGCTTTGGCTCGCTTGTATTCTATCGCTAACGGCTGGGGGCACTTATTATTTGCGCCCTGGCGTTCGTACTACTCAAACATTGGGCGCCATCACAATTGTTGTGCATACCATGGCCCTGATTCAGTTACTTGGCAGCAAAGACGGTTTCGACTTCTTAACCATTGGCCTTTTGATCGCTTTGATCGGTAACTTGCTTTTGTGGTTTAGCAATCGAGATAAGGATCTCTCTTTGCTACTGTCGATCGCTTTCCCTCTCGCCTCAATCATCATTGCTTTAAATGCTATTGAACCTTGGAACTTACAACAACTCCATAGCTCATCCCTTGGCACCTCTCTACACATTTTGATCGCATCTGTCGCTTACAGTCTATTCACCGCAGCCTGTGGCGTCGGCATTTTGCTTGCAATTCAAGAGTACCAACTCAAGCATCATCGCCTAAAGCAACTGTTACGGGTTCCTCCATTACAGGTACTAGAGCGATTAATGTTTGAATTTATTTGGGCGGCGTTTGTCTTACTGAGCATAACGATCGCCACAGGCTTTTATTTTATTGAAGACATGTTTGCGCAACACCTTGTACACAAGACCGTCTTTACCATTGCATCTTGGTTTGTATTTGCAGGTTTGCTAGGTGGCCGTTTGTACCTTGGCTGGCGTGGGCAGCTCGCAGTAAAACTAACTTTAAGCGGATTCGTACTATTAATGATTGGCTACTTTGGCACTCAAATAGCAGTCGAAATCATCAATAAATGATCAGGATATTTGACAGGACTTACAGCAAACCTAATAATCCGATCAGATTCTATAATTGAGGCATAATTTTTTTGAACGAAGTTCCCTTAAGTATTCTAGGCGGAATACTGTTTTTTCTAATCATTTTATCTGCATTCTTCTCCAGCTCTGAAACAGGCATGCTGTCGATCAATAAGTATCGACTGAAACATCTTGTTAAAAGCGGGCATCGCTCGGCTAAGAAAGCCAGCAAACTATTAGAACGCCCTGACCGTCTCATCGGCGTCATTCTGATTGGTAACAACTTCGTTAACATCTTGGCATCTGCTATTGCAACGATTATCGCTGTGCGAATCTGGGGCGACGCAGGTGTTGCCATTGCAACCGCCGTTCTGACTTTGGTTGTTCTTATTTTTGCCGAAGTCACACCTAAAACCATGGCCACAATTCACCCTGAGAAGATTGCTTTCCCAGCTTCTTGGGTATTAACCATCTTACTTAAAGCCCTTTATCCCCTCGTTGTTATCGTTAACACCATGTCTAATGGTTTAATGCGCCTAGTCGGCGTAAAACACGCCCATGGTAACCATGACAAGCTGGGATCTGAGGAGCTTCGCACCGTTGTTAATGAAGCCAGCGGTCTAATCCCCGCAGCTCACCAAGAGATGCTTTTGTCTATCTTAGACTTAGAGAAGGTCTCCGTTGAAGACATTATGGTGCCGCGCAACGAAGTAATCGGCATCGATATCGAAGACTCGATTGAAGAGATCATTCAGCAAATTTGTGATTCTCGACACACACGTATGCCAGTCTACAATGGCGAGATCAACAAGGTAATTGGCATCCTCCATGCCCGTCACGCTGCGCAGTTTTTGCGTGAAGAAAACCCATCTAAAGCAGCCCTTCTAAAAGCAACATTGGAACCGTACTTCATTCCAGAAAGCACCTCTATCAACACAGTGCTACTAAACTTCCAGAAAGATCACCAGCAAATGGGGATCGTTGTGGATGAATATGGTGACGTTCAAGGTATTGCTGCGCTTGAAGACATCCTAGAAGAAATTGTGGGTGAGTTCACACCGCCACAAGAGGATGAAGAGGAAGAGATCACTCTACTAGATGATGGCTCTTTCCGCATCGAAGGCTCCACACACATTCGTGACATCAACAAAGCGCTAAGCTGGCATCTACCGACTGATGGCCCAAAAACACTTAATGGTCTTATTATTGAGACATTAGAGTTTATTCCGGAGCATCCGATCAGCCTTTGGGTCGACAATTACATGATTGAGATTCAAGAAATCGAAGATAAAGTGGTTAAATTCGCGCGCTTAGAACACAAACGCTAACAGGTGACATTATGAGATTTTGCCCGAAATGTGGTCATCAGGTGAACATGGAAATCCCCGCTGGAGATAACCGCGAGCGCCCTGTATGCCCTAGCTGTGAGTTCATTGACTATGACAACCCTAGAATGATCACAGGCACGATCCCATTATACAAGGGTAAAATCTTACTTTGTAAGCGCAGCATTGAGCCGCGCCTAGGCTACTGGACTCTTCCTGCCGGCTTTATGGAAAATGGTGAAACAACATTAGAAGGGGCGTTGCGTGAGACCCTTGAAGAAAGTGGCTCGCAAGCCATTGCTAAGCAACCCTTCTCTATGATCAGTATTCCGCATGTTAACCAGGTTCATCTGTATTACCTAGCAGAGCTTGCACAAGCGGACTTCCACCCCACATCTGAAAGCTCAGAGGTGGAGTTATTCGAGCTGGATAATATCCCATGGGAAGAACTTGCTTTCAGCAGCGTCACCAAAACGCTGGAATACTTCCTAGAAGATCATAAAACTGGCCAGTATGGCTTCCACGAAGATAAAATCCTCGTTAACTCTCAATAGCAATAAAATGATAAGCCACTTCTTCGTAGGGGTGGCTTAGTTTCAGTGCCCTTACCACCGCATCTTTGAATTCCTTCAACAACACCATCTCTACGCGATATTCGTCTACAGCTTCTAACAGACCAGACTGACCAATAAAGGGATTAGCCATATCAGATGGCCGAAACTGCCCTTGTCCTTTTACTTGCCAACAACAGGCTTCATATTCACCTATCTTGCCAGCACCAGCGGCAAACACCGCCTCTTTAACGATTTCCAAGTGCGTTTCTGGCACGTAAAACACCAATGAATACATCACAACCTCTTTTTTCTACCACTCGCAACCTACTACTCTAAAGCAACCCCATTTGCTCACTCTGAACAGGTAAAGCGACCTGTGGCGAATAGCCTGCTAGCGAGGCCAGTAGCTTTTCATCTAGCCAGCTTGCCAGAGTTGGCGCAGCTATGTTGTCAGAGGAATGCACAAACACCGTGGGCTCACGTCCCTCTTCTAGCCATTGGGAAAGCTTAGCTACCCATTGATCAAGCCAAGTATGATTGCGCTCCAAATCAGGGTGGCCAATAAATCGCACCACAGGATGCGTGGCCGTCGCGATAGCATGACATGGCACTCTAGGCTTTTTACGTTGAGCATCAATCAAGCTTTCACAATATGCTTCTGTTGAAAACACAGGTCGCGAATCCATTACAACTTTATCGCACTGGGCGCTTGCCAACAGACGCAATAACGCGCTTTCGTTTTCAGCCTTATCAAAAAACGCCAAACTACGCACCTCTACACTTAAAGGTGTAGCCAGTGTCCAGCTTTGACAAAGATTAAAGATAATCGGCAAATGTCGTGGCTCAACTGCCGCAGGAAACTGCAACATAGTGGGGCCTAACAAATGCTCTATCGGCCTCAGTAACTCCTGAAACTCCGCCCAAGCCTTATAGCAACCCGCTTCCCCCACCTCTTCAAACTGATGCGAGATATGCCGCGGCACTTTAAACACAAAGCGAAAGTTTTCGCCGACCTGTGACGCCCAACGTTCAATTTGCTCAGGTGCCACATCCGTATAAAACGTGCTTCCTACTTCGACACTGTTAAAGTATTTCGCGTAATGCCCTAATCTGGCCCCCGTTACCTCTGAACGCGGGTACAAATAATCCACCCAAGCAGGATGCTGCCATTGAGCCATACCAAAACGAATCACGTTATACTGGCTCCACGTACTCTATCAGCTCAATAAAATACGTCTTCTCACCGCCTGCACGGCGCAATAGCACCTCATCTCCTTCTCGGCGCTTTAACAAGGATTTAGCCACAGGGGAGTCCATACTGATGTAGTCGTCGTTATGATCAATTTCGTCCGGGCCAACAATACGAAAGCGCTC
>Ga0066192_1000049_pt1 | contig 19191 bp, 21 predicted proteins | sample WorMetvacBELIZE1_FD_58707 | JGI IMG/M metagenome (GOLD analysis project Ga0066192, IMG submission 58707) | Marine gutless worms symbiont microbial communities from Max Planck institute for Marine Microbiology, Germany - Olavius vacuus BELIZE.1... | ecosystem: Host-associated > Annelida >... | reverse complement strand
TGCGAAGCACGGGGCACTTGGTTTACAGCCAAGCTACTTTGTCCACTTGTATACACAACCAAAAATTATATTAATTATCCAATTTGGATAAATACGCTTTTTCAAAAAGCACAAAAAAACCTCGGAAATTTGATTTCCGAGGCTTCTTTTTTAAATGAAAGCTATCTCTCGGAAACGCATAGACTTAATCCTTGCGCTTCCAAAAAAAGAAACGCAGCTAGACTGAATGTGAATAACTATAATGCGATAACGATAGAAGTAGAGCTTTCATTTTGTAACCTTTAAATGTAAAATACTTAATTAGTGAGGCATCTTGCCTTCGATATAAATATAATAATATTTTAAGAATAACAATGTCAACCCTATTTCTAAAAAAAACTTATCTTTTTTTTGAAGCATTCGAAATTGCAGATCAATACCACTTAGATCAGCCTTACGGAGATCTTCCATACATCGACCATCTTGTAGCTGTCGCTCAGCTCGTTGATCATTATGGTGAAAAAGCAGCAGTTTGTGCTCTCTTACACGATATTCTTGAGGATACTCCATGTTCAGAGGATGAAATATTGTCAATTTTTGGAGAAGATATATTATTCACGATTCAACAACTATCCGATCCAGAAGGAATCAATAGAAAAGAGCGAAAAAGGCTTCTGCACCAAAGATTAAAATCTCTAGACTCTTCAATAGAACGCGAGAAATTAGCAATTATCATTAAAGTAGCTGATAGGCTGTGCAACATAAGATTTTCAATAGAGATGCACAACCATAAGAAAATCGCCATGTACGAAAAAGAGCATGCAGACTTTAAAGATGCCTGCTTTAGAGCAGGCGTATGTGATGATTTCTGGTTAGAGATACAATCTCACTTTAATCGTTTTTCTGGTTGTAAGATTTAACTTCCGCATTTACCCAGTCTTTTATTTGTTCCATCGATACAAAAAAGCTATACCGCTCATATTGGTATGGCTCTCCATTTTCATCAAATAACTCATCCGCGATCATGAAGTTAACTCCAATGAGTTCGCCTTTTTCATTGTATGCACCACCTCCACTCATACCAGTTTGTAGAGGCGCATCAGTTACAGCAATAAAGCAGTTTTTATATTCTTCATTCGTTAAATTTACGTTTGTCCGATACTCGCCGTAGCCTGAAACCTCTTGGAAAGTAAGGCCCCAACCTACGTTTTGTATATTGTCGCCAAAGCTGGCCGATCCCCACTTAGGAATCGACAGGTCAGAGTTATCCCTCTCAACAATAGCAATATCACAGTGCTCATGGTACGCAACTACTGAATCAAATGAATACTTTGCTACATGCTTAGCTGTTATCGAAAGATTTTCATCAATCGGAACAGCCGTTCCGAAACCGCCTAAAAGATAAGGAATTCCAACCATGGAAAAATTGTAATCATAGTCACTATCTGTCCACTCTAAAGGGCCATTAGACCTTATGGCGCATCCAGTAAGAGAAACAATTGCTCCCAAAAGTAACAATCTTGCTTTCATAAATATTATTTTTTTTATTATATGTTTGTGGTTGCAGATTATTTAGATGTAACGTCCTGAGCCTTTAGCTCTTCAAGCATCGCTTTAACATTGCTGATTCTCTTATTAGCTATACCATAGGCAGCAACACCTTTTTCCATAAGTGGTTGTATTGCATCTACATTCGGGACTGTCATATTTTCTAATTCATTTACTGCTGAACTCAGTTCAGCAACAGCTTCTAAATGTGTCATTGTGTCTTTCATTATTATTCCTAAATATAGTCAATATTACCACGCTCGTTTAGCACGAACTCGTGGGGTTCAAACATACCCAAAATAGGGCCACCAGCTTTGTATTCGAGCAGTGTTAGCCTATTACGATCACTTCCATTACACATGAATGTCGCTCCAGTATCGATATGCACCTTATTTCCAATGATTTGATAACCATAGTCAAGAACGTTATGTCCACAAACAACGGCATCTACTCCATGAACTTCATATGTATCTTTTCGATAAACTGATTTTCGTTCCCAGGTAAGGTAACGGATCAAATCACGGCAAGGGTTTGGTTTCGTAAGTTCAGCTTTCATTTCATCCCAATGCATCCCTTCTGGAACAGTAGCATGAACAATCCCAATTTTTTTCCCATCTGGCATAATAACTTCAGCCGCCAATGGCATTTCTTTGTAGTGATTATTCAGATCCTTTACCACTCCTTTACCGACCTTTTCTCGCCATTCACCGCCATTCGTGTATTGAGACACTAAAAGCCTATCACCTGTCATTTCCTCTTCATCTAAACAAAGAAGCTCATGATTCCCATTGATGCTAAATTTATCAATGTCATATCTAAACTTTTGAGCAGTAAGATAGCTTTCATCACCGCGATCAATCATGTCTCCTGCCCCAAAAATCATATCAACAGGAACGCCATCTACTGGATCTTTGTAGTCCATCAAACTCAGCGCTTTTTGAAGATATCCAAGCTGCCCATGAACATCTGTTGCAAATATTACTTTCCCTTTAAAAGTGTTTCTTAAAGGAATGGTTCTAAATAGTGTCATTAAACGCTCCTAATTATTATTTCCCTTTCACCATCTTGAAGCCTTAATGAAGCTTCACCATCGACCAACTGATTAACCTTGCCGATCACTTGCCCATTCTGTCTAACTATTGAATAGCCTCGCTCTAAAACAGACATAGGATTATTCACCATGAGTCTTCTATAGAGGTCTTTTGCTTGCACCTCTGCTTGGTCAACTTTCGATTCCGCAAGCAAGAATAACTTTTCTCTTTCAGACTTAATTTGCGCTTCAGAAATCTCTACAACCCTCTGTGCGCTTGTTTCTAGCCTTTTAAGGTCAGATACTAGCTGTGATTCAGAACGAGCAACCACAGAGCTTGCAGCTTGCTCTAACTTCGCTTTCATTGATTGAACTGCATGAGTACCATTAACAACCGTCTGCATTATATGTCCAACCACCATTGAAGGCGTAGGGAAGCGTTGGAATGCCACTTCGTCCAAGACAGTCGTATCCCTTTCATGACCTATTCCAGTGAATACAGGGATAGGCATGGTCGCCACTCTTTCAGCCAACTGATACTCGTTTAAAGCATAAAGACCTGCCTTATCACCACCGCCTCTAATGATACAAACCGCATCATAAGAAAAGTTGTTATTAGACTGATACGCTACAACTGAATCTAAAGCACTGACTAGAGAACCAACTACCGCATGACCTTGAAAGGTCGCGGTAAAGTAATCGAATTTGACTACTCCATGCTTCGCTAATTGATTTGATTGTGTAAGGAAGTCTCCAAGCCCCGCCGCTCCTTCAGGTGCAATAACAGCAACTCGAAAGTAATCTAATTTCTGAGTGAAATTTTTATTAGAATTGTATATTCCTTTCTGTTGCAGCTCACTTCGGATGCGGTTGAGCTTTGCTTCCATTTCCCCAATAGTAAATCTTGAGTCAATGTCATGAATAGTGACAGAAGCGCCATACTTTGGGTCGTACTCTGCCTGAACCTTCATAAGAACCTTCATGCTAGGCTTTAACTGCAAACCCGTTTCTTGCGCGAATCGATCCATGATGCCAGTTCTACTTGCCCAAAGTGCGCCTCTCACTTTTGCCTTCTCAGATCCACGATCATCATAGTCAGTCAATTCAAAATATTTATGATTTGAGCCAGTAATGTTTGTAATCTCAGCAATTACCCATTCACTTTGTGTAAAAGCATTTGAAACAGTCATTTTTACTCTATTCAGATAGGAGTAAAGCGATACGCCCTTCGGGCCATCAGTGCCACTGTTTTCATTCTTTAAATGCTCAGGCCACCAATCCTTGAATGGCTCTATGTTGTTGCCTGCTGGAACATACCAGCAAATAAACTTCTTATCCCTATACAACGGCGCTGCGCCTGCCTGCTTCGCAGAGAATCGCTGTTCGTAAGGCACTTCAAGATACAAGTCTTCCTGTAACACCATGCTAAATTCTTCTTTTGTTTCTAAGTTTGCATTATAATAAAAAAACCAGTTTACATCAAAAATATTATTTTTTTTATAAAGTTTAAATTGACCAAAATACGTTTAGTGCATATGATAACAATCTGATTGAGGGAGATTTGTTAAGATGATTTACGACTTTAAAAATCCGAAACTGGATTTTTCTTATGCTAAGACGTTCAAAGATGCCACATACTTTCGTGAAGTGAATACTGGCTTATGGGTTAGAAAAGTATTCATCAAGCCACTGGGTATTGCTCTTTGGGTTCCTCAGCACATCTCTCGCATTGAACGTCACAACGAAAACGTCAATGTAAATACAACGGCAACACCATATAAGCATCTTGACTCTGTAGGCTGGCAATATCGAGTTTATCGAACTGAGACTCCTAGAGTCAGTAAGTATTTTAATGAACTCAAACTTCTTCATGAGATTGGATACGGAGACGAAGACAAACTCAATTATGTAGAGAGCAATTGTCTCCGCACTCTTGATATGTGCATTTGCCATTACATGGAGGCCATTTCCATTGGAAAGATTAGCCCTGAAAGCGAAGCTCACAGCGAAATGGTTAGAAAAAAACGTCGCCCTAGACTTTTGGACAAACCAAATGAGTTGGCTACACTCCAGGTAACGTTAAAAAAAGCGTCAAATGAACATTTTCCATCAATCAAGTTTGAAGTAAGAACTCTTCTCAATGATGAGCATCTGATACTACACTCGCGAGCCATGAGCCTCTTTAAATCTTCAGAGAATGATTTTCAGGAAGCATTGTCAATTAGTAAGGAGATTGCTTACTACGCTTACAAGTGTCTATCCTCAGGTGCAAAGCCAACAAAAGAGGGCTTTAACGCTCTATCAAAAAGGCAAAGAGAGTTAAACTTGGCCTATGTAAACTCATTAGATGACTGGATTGACTTTAATCAGCTAGTAGATCTCGCTATGTCTAAGTACATGAAAAGTGATGCAAATCCAAAAGACATGTCACTGATCGTCAGATCTGGAAACCTTAAAAGTGATGCTATAACGGTTAACAAGTCGGTCACTCATAATTACTACAAGCGCAAGTTTATGTGTAGCAATTATTCGAATAGTGAAACATTCATCAAGTTGGGCCATCTATATGCACACATGTTAAGCCGCATTCCTGACGCCTATTCGAAAGTTAACCGCTTCATTTAGATCAGAAAAAGGCCAGATTTTAATCTGGCCTTTTTGTTTTATGAATTGGTTTTACTGCTTAACCTTGCAAGCACGAGACTATCAAACTCATTAATTAGCCTTACTAGGCCATCTCGATTTTGTTCTGATAGGTCTTTTGCCTCTGGAAGACTTACTTTCATTGGATCTACAGCACGATTACGAACCAGAACTTCATAATGTAAGTGTGGGCCTGTAATTCGACCTGTTGCACCTGAGCGACCTATTACATCGCCGCGCTTAACCACATCACCTTTTTTGACAGCAAAATCATGCAAGTGGAGGTATCGAGTCTTGTACACGTCATTATGCTGTATAACAACATACTTCCCTGCATAGCGATGATTTTTGACTGCAATCACCTGCCCATCACCTGTCGCATAAATTGGTGCTCCAACTGGAGATGCGAAGTCAGTACCGTTATGAGGGGTTACTCTACCAGTTACTGGATGTTTTCTTCTTGGGTTAAAGTGTGACGTAACTCTTCTGTACTGTTCATCAACTGGATATCTATCAAAAGCAGCTTCTAAGCTAGTTCCATCTCTATCATAGAAACGACCATCTTCAGCAGCGAATGCAGAAATTTCTTTACGCGATCCATCGACTTCAATTGCCTTTACTTCAGCGTTGATTGTGCGCTTTTCACCAGCATACTGTTCATCTATCCAAATTCTAAACTCATCTCCCTTGCGAATATCTTTCACAAAGTCGATATGAGGATTCAAAACACGAGTTATTGTCGCAATTTGGCTATTTGATAATCCAGATTTTTTCGCAGAAATGTAAAAGCTTCCCTCTATAACACCTGTATAAAGCACTGTTTTCCATTCTGTTTCAGATTCGATCAGCTCATAATCGTACTCACCATCATCACTAAGTGTGTAAACTGACTTCTCAAATAAGCTTTCAATGTAGACAAATTTATCCAGTGTATCTGTCTCAGTATTTACGACGAACTCAATCTTATCGCCAGGCTTGATACTATCAAGCTTAAGATAGTATTGGTCTGCCTCCATAAGATTAAGCAACGTAGAGTAATCTATATTACGTTCCGAAAATATGCGGCCCAGAGCATCACCTGACTTGACGGTATAACTTGTAACTCGATGCAAAGGCTTATCTACCTCTACCTCATCAACCTTATCGGTTAAAGTTTGGTCAGAAGAGGCTGTTTCCTTCTGCAACTCAGGATCATCCTCAACTTCAGGTTGGGATAACTCATCGATTGAATCGCTCTTAACTGCCAACTCGACAGGTTCTTTCTTTGGCTCTAATGCGCCATCAGACACCTCTTTAGATTTAGCTTCTAGTTGCTCTGGTTCTTGAGCAAGCAACTTACTTTCATCTGTTTTTGGTTTCGAATCTGTCTCTGACGTTTCTTCATCTTTCAGCTTAGGATCTGAATCTTTTTCTGTTTCAACTGATTTACTTTCGCTGGGTTGAACTTCCATATCAACAACCTGTTCATCATTAGTAATCGACTCATTTTGAGCTTCATCACTTGATGAGAACTTAGCAAGAAGCAAAACGAGTGCAATAGCCCCTACAGGCCAAATCGTTTTCTTTAAGTTCATAATATTTAGATAAATTGGAATTCTTATTTTGTAGGACTTTATACCATAACCTTATCACCAATGAAACCTAAAATGGAAAATGGTTTATTATTGTTTAAGGTATAATAAAAAGTGACCCTAAAGGCCACTTCTTTGATTTAGAGAGTGAAAGCGTTCGCTTTGCTCCATTTAGAATTTGAATTCCAGGTTCGTTTTGAAATGATCGATACATAGTGTACTTGCGCATCTTCTTGAACAACCTGTCCAACAAATTGGTCTTGCTCTACTGATGAAAGCTTAAACTCTTTAGCAACTGCATCCATTGAAACCTTAAATGGTAATGTCAAAAGGTCTCGAACAATACCTCTTGCATCATCTTCATCTTTTGAACGCGCTTCTACAAGTGCTTCTTTTAGGTCAAGAAGGGAACTTACGGAGCGCACATCGTTTACGATTGACTCTTTCTTCTTGCCTTCAATAGAGACGCGAACTGCTTCAGAGCCATAACATTCACGAATCAGTGGTTGCCACAAGTCTTTAAAGTACTGATACGAAGGTGCGCGTTCAATACCCACAACTGTTCCGTTGATTAAAACAATGGCACCGACTTGTTTTGGTAAACATTCGAATTCAGCAACGAATTGATCAAGCTCCTTTTCAAATGCATCCATAAATTGATGCAAATGCCCACCACGACCTGAGCGAGTTTCATTGAGAAGTGAGCTGATGTTTCCCCATAGCTTTCCGCACTGATAAGTCTCATCACGAACATTGTATGAAGCCTCACGTAACGCAAATGGCAGTAAAGTCATCTGATAATTGCTTTCAGAGATATAGCCCCCCTGAGTTTCTTGAACACACATAGCGTTCTCATACACAGCTCGACCACGACCCTTAACTAGTCCAGCACCCGCCATAGAATGATCTTGTGACTTTTGTTTAACCAAATATGTTGCATTCGATGGTATTAACATTGTCTTTTCAGAGTCATTAGTAAAGTTCATAACTCCGTAGTTAGTAGTCTTCATTCGGCCTGCGTGAACAGGAGATACTAAGCGGTCATCTTCCAGATCTGAAATCAGAGGAAGGACTTGCATCAAGCCACTAGTTTGCATGCGGCCAAGAGAGCATCCGCGCAGTAACTCAGAAATTGTTAACTGATTCATTCCTTCCTCCTATGCGTTTTCAAGTTTAAGGAACTGGTTCTTTGATAGAGAAAGCGAAGCAAGTTGCCTTACAGCTTCCACAGCATTTGTTTTTAGCATTCCCTTTAGGAAAGGCATGCCCAGGGCCTTAGAGTCGCTTACAGGCATCGCAAGTACGTCATTAGACAACTTACGAACCCCTGAAGCCTCAGCGCCAGATACAGGAGATAGCTGGTAAATTGGTGTTTGAATGCCTAATTCACGAACTCGGCCCACTGTTTGTGCAAATCGTCCTGCTGGCGCATTTTCATAACCATCAGTGATCACATATACAACGTCTGGCTCTGCAAGTAGTGCATTTACTAGTGATTCTGACAGGGAAGTATCACCTGAAATATCACCAAAAGCCTCACCCCCACCAGCGACTTCAACGACGCTTTCTGAACCTGTATGAATAAGCGCATCTTTCATCGCCATAGCGACTGCATAAGGACGATTTTTATTTGTATCCGTACCAGTCATAGACTGTGATTTATCTACAACAACCGCCACTTTTGAAAACTTAACAGGGAATTCAGCCCCAGCCAACTTCCCCTTTGCGTCAAGCTCTGCTGCAATCTCCGAAGTCATACCACGCTCTAGGGCGTATACATAAAGTTCTACGGCAGTAAGATTGCGCGGATTGAATGCAACATCAACTCTAGCACTCTCTGTTCGCTTTGCAGAACGCATTCTCTGGCGATCTGTCATATTCTTTGCGGTTAACTGAAGGACTCGCTCTTTGGTTTGCTCTGGATGAAAACGGGAGCGGATACCTTCTAAAACCTCTGGAGTCAAAAACTGGCCGCGATTTAAGTCCACTTTTGCACCGATATAAGAAGCAATCTTTGGACACTTACTGTGTGATTTATTTTCAATGAATTCATTTTCAGAACCCATGATAAATGCAACACATAAGGATAGCTTGTCAAAATCTACAGATTTTGCGTAGCGAGCAATTTCAGCATTCACAAATCGAACCTCATGTGGAAGTCGATCATCTTCTGACTTGCTTAGGATTTCTTTAATCACGACCATTTTCTTATGGCCCACAAAATGGCGCAAAAGAGATTCATATTTTTTACGATATGTTACTGCTCGATGTTCAAGATTATCTACATCCAATATGCTTGTTAAAACGATACGACGAGCACGCGCATTATTCACTCGGTTCTCTTTAAGTTTCAAAAATGTCTTTAACTGTCGAGGAACAGAAATATTACTGATGAGCTTGAGGATCATTGACTCATCAAGGTTATCTGCGCCTTCGACAACACAAATGCCATTATCAGTACGGTCTGCCAGTAGGCGGAAAATGCCGACTTGCTGAGCACGCTCTAAAGTGCCAGGCAAAGACAAAAGCGCACCATAGATATTACGATTGTAGGCAAACATCTGTTCATGAGCCTGTTTCTCTAGCAACTCTTGTTCTTCTCGCGAATTGTAATGTGTTGCGCGACCAGTAGATGTTGATAACACATCCATAAATGTCTCAACAATTGGGCGCAGTAGTTCAGATGACATACCACCATTTACTGATACTTTGACCCCATTTGCCACGTTAAGCTGGTTCTGAAAATTTTCAGAGCCAAGTTCGATAGCTGACATTCGTAACTCTCCTTTTCCTTATTATTCACAATATTATATAGAATAATATTGTGAATGCAATATTATTTAGATTTTTAAATTATCCGACATTTTTAACTGAGATATTCTCAGATTTGAAAACGCGCATATCTTTACCACAAACTGCAAAGGCAGGGCAATTTCGGCACCCATTCGCGTCTTTATTGCCAATAAGTGTATTTCGAAAATCAACAGTTTTAGAATGGTTCCAGATCTCTTTAATAAAATCTTCTGCTTCTAAAACATTAAGACCTTTCGACCAACCACCCTCAATCCACTTTTCCGTAAATGAACAGGGATAAAACTCACCACGTTCATTAATATATGATGAAAAAAGTGTGCTTTCACAATCTTCAGCAAACATCATCAGTTCTTTAGCATTTGGCTGGTCTTGGATTGCCTCGACATAGCTTGGCGCTGAACAGCTATCAAAACCAAATGAAACCTTTTGTTCGCGACAGTGATTTACTAAAGCAGTGTATTGCTCTTGAGTCACATAATTGTGCTTCTCCCCACGCCCTTTTTGTTTAAGAGATAAGAAAACAATGGCATTCACTGACTTAAGGCGATCATCTGTCTGAATCGACTCAATGACCTTATATGCGTCTCCAATTGTTCGCTCTGAAATCATGAAGTGTAAGTTAATCTGTTTCATGCCTGCATCTGCTAGTCGCTTAACGCTATTAAAAGCAACATCAAAGCCTGCATGCTTATAGACTGAAACAGCAACGGCTCCAGCGACCTTAGCAAGCTTCTCGGCAACGTCTTCACTGACATCTGCAATTGTAAGGTTTGGAATGATGTCTTTACTGCGAGCATACTCCATCATCTTAAACATATCGGGATTCGTTACACCTTGAGCATCTGCGCCTAATGCACACTGTGTTAACCATGGCATTTTGTCTATGATATTTTTGAAGTGTTCAAATGGCATACTGTAGCCATTTGGATTGTTGTTTTTATAACAGAACCCGCATAGCTTGTTTGCTGGCCCATTACATACCGTCGTAATTTCGATATCCAGAATTTCAGGAAATGGGGCAAACTGGGGGTCATCTTCAAACTCTTTACCCCAACGAGCAAACTGCCCTGTATCACGGTTAAAATTGTAGTTGTAACCATCTGATCTTAAAAACGTCAGCTCTTTATATTTGGTGATTTTGGCAGTACTCATTCCTATTCCTTATTTCTATTTTTATTTGCTGCAACTACAGAAAAACCGCCCTGATCAGGGCGGAATTTATCGAGGGTGCTCTTTCTTAAGAGTAGTATTCGACATGGTGAACTGATGCGCTTTCACCAATCATCTCAAGAAGTTTATCAATAGCTTCCATTTCAGATTTACTAACAATTCCTGTCGCCATTTGTTGTGGCGAAATGGATTCCGCATTATTGATGGAGCCAAGGTAGATCTCATCATCCAAATCACGAACTTCCACCGATGAGAACGCAGGGATTTTGTTCAATTCTGATTCAAATCGTTCTGCTTTTTCATACAGACATAAATCTTCCAAATCCTCGATAAAAGATTTGTCCATACCTAGACGTTTCGCTAGATTATCAATTTCCAGTGTAGATAGTTCACAACCGTAAACGATGAACGAACTTGAAGAGCTATTGGATACAAGACCATTACGATATTTCATGTTAAACCTTATTACTATTATTATTGAAGTTTTTATTATACCAAATAAATTAAAACAATCAACCAAGCATGGTTCTAGAAAGAAAAACGCCGCTCATTTGAGCGGCGCTTGTTGGTTTTAAAGGTATCGGCCAGGCCCATCCCATGTCTTTTTGTTTTCTTGGGCAGTTTCTAGCCAACTTGAAAACGCCCTATCGTAAATCTTCTCATGAGATTCAACAAAATCCTTAACAACCATCAACTCCCAAGCAGACTCAGAAAGAATAGAATCAAAATAGTAAGGGTCAGCTTCAAGCTCTGGGCTTGGAACAAAGGATATGACCGTATCTTGATAGATTGGCTCAGAAACGGAACGCCCTAATGAAGACAGCGCTCGCATGTAGGTATCATGGCTTTGTGATAATTTACCAATATCAATGCAATCTGATAGCAAGACACTATCTACACCGTCATTATTACCGTAGATCTTCAATGAAGGGATCTCTGATACCATTTTCTGAATTGCTGAGAATGCCTTATCTCCACCAGTAAAGAATCCAGGGAAACTTACTTCAATATTTTTATCAAAGTGATTAATATCAAAGAAACTCTCGCTTGGAGAAATTTCACTTAGAACACCATTAATCACCTTATTGAGCCTTAACTTGTCTTTTAATGAAACTTCAGATGGATCGATGATAAATGATGCATTATGAACCATGATACCTTTGTTGTGTAAGTCTTGTATCGCTGCTGTTCTTGCATCACGATAAAACTTACCATTTTGCTCAACATCGTTTAGCAGTTCTTGCTTCTTCTCATTCATATCAGAAAGAGAATTTTGTACCTTAGCAATGCTCGAAGCGGCGATAGCCTGCATTTCTGGACTATTGAGATTTGACACATTCTTTGAAAATGATTCAATTACACCTTTGAATTTTTCAATATCTTCCTCAACCACATTAAGATTCGAATTTAACTCCAAGATCTTTTGGTGTAATTTTGCAAATCGATAGACAACAAATCCATCCTGCTTACTATTTGGCATTGAGATCATAGGTAACTCCACTTATATATTACCTATAATATATCATAACTTGTGAGTACTCTTACAGACTGGAACAAAAAAAGCAGGCCGAAGCCTGCTTTTTAATGGGTTGCCTAGTGTAGTATTCATCATATTTTTTAGAGAGGGCGGAATTGAACCACCGACTGCTAGCTACCGATGCTAGTGCTCTACCTACTGAGCTACTTTCTGTAATGATGAAAAGTTCTAGGCAAATTCTGTTAGTTTCGATATCGAAACTCTAAAATTTGGTTAGTCTGGTTAAGTTACCATTAAGGTTTCTTGAAAGTGCGGAATTGAACCGCAGACAACTAGCTTAAAAGGCTAACGCTCTACCAACTGAGCTACATTCTGTATTAATGGTCAGTTCCAGACTATGAGGTAGATATTATAGCATTAATTTTTATAGGTCAACCATTTTTCGCATATTTTTTAAAACATTTAGGAAAAATACTGCACTTGCAATCAGCATCATACTTCCTGTCGAATACATAATTGCTTCATTCAAACTCATACCAAACAAAAATGGCGTTGCTTTTCCACAAGTTGCTGTCGGTGCAAATAATGAAGGGATCCATTCATCAAGGGCGAACCATGCTGGAAAACCCGCATCAAATGAGCAAGTTCCAAAGAATATGTTTGTTTCCATTTGATAAGCTTGCCAACCACTGTAAAACGCACCCACAAGGCCAACCATTCCAACCAGGTACACTAGGGTTTGCCCTAGCATCTTTCTTTGCCTTGTTGAGCTGTTCCAGACTAACCCCATTACTCCCGACATGAGCACCACTAAAAGATAGGCCCGAACGTGAATACACAATCGGCATGGTTGCTGGTCAAGCACATACTGCATATAAAGCGCCACTCCTTCCATACCAATGACAGTCACAATAACTGCAACCCAAAAACTCCAGTGCTCTGCCCACTGGCCTAACTTATCAATCATAACTATCTGTATTCTTATCTAAAATTTGAAAAAAAGCAGGGAGATTCCCTGCTTAAAGATTTTTAGTCTTGTTCGACTGAGTTTTCCACTAATGATTCAACGCTTTCTGAAACTGGCTTTTCGTGCGTTTTGGTAAGTTGCTTCTGGATTTCTTTGGCATTTTGCTGATCTTTTGCAGCTTCAATCATGCCATTAATCGTATCAGCATCTGAACGCTCTAGAGAAATCCCAACCTTCCCTAGCTGAAGAATCGCTTTATCAGCGCTCAGCATTACAAAGGGCATCTCTTTATCTTCAAGGACTAGATGGAAAACTTGCTGCCCCTTGTTCAGATCTAGCTTGTAATCAATACTAAGTAGCTCAGATTCACTCCCACCTAGATGTACCTTATCCTTCTCAATGACAAAAGGAAGTCCTTCACCGAGGCGCGTATTGTTTACAAACATCATGTTTGGCTTCCAGTAACCAATTGGCTCGAAATCAACACGATCTTCTGCGGCAACTACTACTGGAGCAAGGCGGTCTACTTCCACTTGTTGTGATTGAGTGAAAGCATAATGGCCCAGATAAGCTGCTAGACCTACCATTCCAATGCTCACTAACTTACGAAACAGATTCGCACCGCCCTGTTTCTCTTCACTGGCTTCTTCTTTGTTTTGATTCATTTTTATTATCTTTTAAATTACTTCGATTTGTAAGCTATTTACTGTGTTCATGCAGGTTCGAAAAGCTGTCGATTGATCATGATATGTCCAATACTCATCTTTTCTGATTGCCATTTCAAAATATTTATTAGAAATATTATCACAGAAAATGCCTGTTTTACTTGCATCAATAGCATAAAACAACTGTCGGTTTTTAACAACACTTGGCAACTGATTCACGAACTCTAAGCAACTTGTTTGCATCGTATACATAATATCTTTCGTTTTAGGGCTAGTTCCACCTTTTTGGTAGAGTGACCAACCCATGTCTGAACAGGTCTTTGCAATTTCAGACACAGGAATTCCAAAACCCGAACGAACTGAATGAATACGATCATCGTAATGATAGCCATCATCCATTGCCATTAGTGTTGATGCATGAGAGATGCCAGAGATTGCGATTAGAGCCAAGATTGTTTTTTTCATTATTACCCCTTAGTTGGTAAAATGAATTATATACATTATAATAAATAAATCAACCTTTTTGAGATCTTCTATTGATAAATAGCACAATTCTGGTATCTTAATTCCCGAACCAAAGGATTCGTAATATCGAATAACAATAATATGCGCGGCATTTCATTAATTTGTATGGCTTTGCTGTACTTTTGCTGCTTATCAAACACATATGCATCAGAAAAAATTTTAGCGGACTTCGTTCTCGTAAAAAAGTCAGACCGACTGATGTTCTTGATGAGTGGAAGGAAAGTAATTAAGTCATACAAAGTATCACTTGGTCGTAACCCAGTGGGCCATAAAGTTAAGCAAGGTGATTTCAGAACACCAGAAGGTCTGTACACCATTGATTATAGAAATCCACAAAGTCAGTTTAACTTTAGTTTGCACATTAACTACCCAAATGAACAAGACAAGCGTCTTGCTAGGGAGAGAGGTGTAGATCCAGGTGGTGAAATTTTTATACACGGATTACCCAATGGTAAGAACTACCCAGATTTGTTTGACGGTGTTGACTGGACAAGAGGATGCATAGGCGTTGATAACATAGAGATTATGGAAATCGCCAAGCTAGTACCCAACGGGACACCAATCCAAATCGACCCATAGTTCTCACCACAGGTGAGGCCGTACAACTAAACACAAACAAGACATGCATAGTTGCAATGCTTTACGTTGCCTTATATTCGGCGTAATGCGACAATTGCGTGTTAGATTGATACAGGTAAAAGAACATTATGCATTACACAGATATTGGTAGCTTTGCTCAATCAGCTCTACTATCACTTTACATTAACAAGAAGGAAAGCAAACTTTCAAATGAAGCTTACCTGCGTCAATTTCTATCTAATTCAAGCAAGCTTAAGCGTTTAAGTGAAGTCGCCTCAAAATACTTTCATGAGCTATTAAACACTGCTCGCGCCAATCCAATCAGCTTTAAGCTTGAGAAGATTCTGAGTGAACTTGCCGAGAACTCTATCGAAGTACGCAAACACCTTGATCAGTTTGACTCTCCTATGAAGGAAAGACTAGTAAAGTTTAGCGAAGACCTCGACAAAAAGGGTTTCTTAAACCTTTGTAACTTCAAAGACAAGAAAGAAAACTTGCCTTCTGCTGATGAAGCTATCTTAGTTATGTCATCTGAATTTGAAAAGTTTGACTCAAATGGCAACCTTACAGATAACATTACCGTTCGCATTAAAACCAACGATCTCTATATCGTAGCAAAAACAGCATATGACAATGGCATCGTACTTTTCAAGACTGCTCAGGGTGACGGTATGTATGATTTTAGCGTCTGTGTAGACAACAATGCAAAAGGGCCTGCATTTCCTATTCGTGGCCGTGAAGCATTTGAAGAGAAGCAGAAGCAGCTTGCACTAATGTTTGTAAATCGTGGCACATTAAAGATGCAAACTGTTGGCCGCAATAAGTCAAAACGTAAGCGCCGTTAAGAAAAAAGGTAGAAGCTAAGCTTCTACCTTTTTTAATCACTGAAATTTAAATCTTGAAAAGAACTCATCTGATCGTTCTTTCGCGTGATGTGCAAAGTATGTTGGATCAAAAGCAGAAAAACCAAACCCATTGTTGGCTGTAGTGAGACCTGAAGGATTGACGACAACTATCTCACTTCCTCCGCGATGGGCATCATATACAGGGTTTTGCATGTGCAAATAAGAAAGCTGCGTTCCTATAATAAATACCCAATCTACCTTCTTTGAGCAAAACTCATCTACTTCTTCTATTAGCATTTGGTCAGGAGCGCCACCAAAAGGTACAACGAACGGACGCAATGTATCACCACAGTCTGGACATTTAGGACAGCCATTGTGATTAAGATCAGACCTATCGATTAATTCCATTCTCTTTAGCCTAGTGCCATTCCCACCTTTAGCAGCACAATTATTACAATCAGCGTATGCAACTGTCCCATGTATTTCCACGACTGAACGACTGCCTGCCTTATGATGCAGTCTGTCTAATTGTTGTGTATAAACAAGAGACTCTTCTACGTATGCTTCAATTTGAGCCAGCACCCTATGAGAAATATTTGGCTTCGCTGTTTCTGAGAGATCATAGATAGGGGCCAAAACATCCCATATTACAGACGGCTCCCTTTCTAAGTTTTCAATAGAAAGTTCAGTATAAATATCAACAGTCGGATCAGACTCATAGACACCGCCAGGCCCAAAGTAAGTTGGAAGACCTGAAGAAACACTGATTCCAGCACCAGTTATAAACAAGACTCTATCTGTCGGCTTAATATTGAACTCTTTACCACCTACATCAAACTTAACCATCTTTACTCCCAAAAAACAGCCTGCTAAAGCAGGCTAAATGAAACAATGTGTTAGCGGCTTCTTACCGCCATAAGCGACATCATGAGAATTGCACTCATCTGTGCTTTGCTTGGGTCTGTATCAAGAAGCTCCTTTAGAGGCTTCTTCTCCATTAGAATGTTCTCTCCTTCCTCTGGTAGACCGTGAACTGCTCGGCTTGGTACGTCTGATAGTGACTTTTCAACCAAATAAACATGAGCCTTTTCTGTTGAAGCACCAGGACTTAGATAGAATGTGCCGATTTTTTCAATATCATCTATGCAGACATCCAAACCCGCTTCTTCTTTAGCCTCTGCAATCACAATTTCTTCGTATGATAGTGACTTATCAACACGGCCAGCAATGGTCTCAATGACTTCACTTGATAACTCATACGCTGCACCAGGTCGATGCTGAGTTACAACCACCACTTCTTTAGTAACTGGATCATACGGAAGAAGGAAAACCGAATCACTTTGCACAACAAGCTCTCTTTGCTGTGTAAATGAACCTTCTTCATCATATTTCGGAACTTGTAATTGCAGTCCTTCAACTTTTAAAAAGCCACTAGACTTCATTTCCTTGTCAATAATCTTAACACTTTTCATAGCTTAACCACTTAATGTATTTATTACATTAAATCACAAGCCAAACGCCAAAGCAACATAAAGAAGACTAGTTAAGAAGGTACTCCAAGACAACCTTCCAGTTTGGAAATCTTTCACTACCGAATCGAATCAGCTCACCCTCAAACTCTCCTGCCCCGTTAGCTAATCGGTCATCAATCAAGAAATCCCCAATACTGAGATGTTTATTATGAGACAAAGTAAGCCTCTTATATGCAGATTTACCAAGGTATTTCTTAGTCCAGAGAAGCTTATCAGACCAAGCAGTTGGGTTCTCCCAAGGAGCCGTAGAGAGAATGTATACATCGTACTTGGCCGCTAATTTCTCAAACGCTTCAACAGCGCCATCCATTGGCTTCATTAAGCCGAAAATGCCAGGAACAAGGTCATAATTCCCTTTGAAAGCATTAAAAAGCTCTTCACTTAATTGATCTATTCCACTTTGGAAATCAACCAAACAATTATCCATATCGATATACAGAATTTTCTTTTTATTATTCATTTTATATTCCTGATCTTTACGTTAAGATTAACCTTTGGAGGTTAATATGAACAAAAATTTAAGCTACGCCTTCATGAACGCTGGAATTCGATATTTCCACGCGACTCAAGAAGAATGCAAAACGACGATGGCCCTTATCAAAACCGATGGGCAAATCTACTTTGTCTGTATCAAAGGCCATCTAAGTAAGAAAGAAGCAACGCCATTACGGTCTCTTAATGCTGTATCTGAAAAATTCAATCGCGAGATCGAAAAATTCACATATGTTGATACATTGTTCGCACCAGATCATCTTGCTAAAAGAGAATTGAGCGCACTTTCTATCAACATTAACTTGCCAAGCTACAGAAGACTAACAGATTGCATCGATGATCTATTGAACTGGAAGTCTGTAAGAGAAAAAAGACAGCTTGATTATCGCGCTCTAACTAATGTGATTCACATTTTACAGGTTTTTGAATCCAAAATGCCTAAAGAATGGCTTGGAGCACTAAAAGTCACAGAGATTGATCGAGCAATTATTGAAATGACAAACTGGCTTGAGTCACGAAAAAAGCTAAAGTTGAAAACAAAATCGGTCAACGCTGCAATTCAAAATCTCAAAAATCATAGATATTGTTTAAATGAGATGTTGACAAGGCGTGTTAACCAACTCTAATATTATAGAGTTAATTACTAATTTATGTCGAGAAAGATAGAATGAAATTTATGGCACTAGCTCAACAAACTCAGCAACCCGCTGCTCAACCGCAGTGGTGGTCTCCTATTGTCTGAGTTTAGCTAACCCATACCGAAGGCTAAACTCATAGCCTTCGAGGAAAAATCGATCTTGCATTGAAACCCTTGATGGCTATTTGGTTATCAAGGGTTTTTTAATGCACTGAAATGTGTAGGGTAACTTAATGCTCTTAATTTAAGTTATTGATTTTATTGAAATTATTTTAAAAAAGTTGTTGACAGAGATTTTTATTAGACTTAAACTGTTATCAACAAATCGCAAAACACACTTACTCAAACGAGATTTTATTATGACTACAGTATTCAACATTCAACAACCGTGGCCGTGGCCCCAACAACCTATACTGTAGCTCTCTGACTATATTGGAGAGCTGCGGGATAACCGTAATTGCTCTCCAAGTGTATAGCCTATCTATCGCTAACCCTTGGAGTATTCCAAGGGTTTTTTTATGCCTTTAATTTACAAAATAACAATTTAAAAGACATTAATTATAGGGGTATGGCCGAGTGGTAAGGCTCTGGACTCTGAATCCAGTATCTCGTGTTCAATTCACGATACCCCTTCCAAATTCTATCTCTATGAGCCTCGCGTGGCTCATACAAATAGGATTTTCAGTGAATAGCTCAGCTTGGTAGAGCGCGGCGTTT
>Ga0066192_1000046_pt1 | contig 20826 bp, 20 predicted proteins | sample WorMetvacBELIZE1_FD_58707 | JGI IMG/M metagenome (GOLD analysis project Ga0066192, IMG submission 58707) | Marine gutless worms symbiont microbial communities from Max Planck institute for Marine Microbiology, Germany - Olavius vacuus BELIZE.1... | ecosystem: Host-associated > Annelida >... | reverse complement strand
GCTGGCTTCGACATGATGCGCTCTGGTATGTCTGGTAAGGTTATCCTTGATTGGGAATAAGACCTAATTGTTATTAATGAAACGCTCCTAAGGGGCGTTTTTTGTATTTGCATTAGCTTTTGTCAGTATTAATGTAAGTTATCGGCAGGAGGTTCTTACGACATTTTCCACTTGACGTGGGGCTATCTCCAGCTTGTTTCAATTACAAAGATAATGAAATCTAACCATTCTGTATGGTCGTTATATAGCACAAGCTATGGATTGCAGTCACTATTGAATTAAGGGGATGTAAGCGTCCAATTAAGAGTAAATTAAATGTGAATCAGACGCTTGTGATTTTATTTGTTTATGTACACCAGAACCCCGAGAACAACTATGTTGATAAGCCAATTCACTGTTCGACTATATGCAAAGAACTCTAAAGGGGCGGTTACGTAGTCGCTTAACGTCAACTCTTCATTAATTTGATTGTTCTCTTGAGAATCTCCTTCTTCACAACCATCTTCCGAATAGTCGATGTTTTCTACGATATTCGAATCATGTTTTTTTGTCGATGAATTCTTTTTTACTGAAGAATTATCGAGATTCTCGTGATATGATAACCCACTTCCTGGTATACCTAAAGTACCGCGTTTAACTCCTAACGCTCCATCTTTTTTAGTTCCTATATTAATATTTGCTCCAGGAACTCCTACTGTAGAGCTTGTCGTAAGCCCTTTTTTACTGGACCAGCTTAAATTGAAAGTTAAGCCAGGAGCGACTTTTACGCGCTTACGATACCTTATTCCCATGATTGATTCCTATATTATACGTCTGAGCATGAAGCGGAAAATTGGTGTACAGGCTAGTATAGCTACTAGGATTAAATTTACCCATTCCAGGGAAGTATGAGGTAAACGATTTACTTGTTCATAACCGTGAACTTGAACGTAGAATAAGAAGCAAAAAAAAGACCAAGGTATTATATTAAATAGACTTAGCATAAATTATCTCTTTAGAATGAATTGAGGACCACCAAAAACGGAATAGTCATAAAGTAATGTTGCTTTGGCATTGCACCCTAAACCATTATTTCGACAGTTATTTCTCGCAAAGCTGACTGTATTATTGTGAGCCTTTTTATTCCTATCCTTGGGATTAGAAAACGTATCGACTTCTTCTAAGAATGTTAATTGTTTCTTAAGCTGTTTGAGTTCATAAGGGGCTTCGAACGTGATATCAATGTCATAATTCCCCTTCAATTGTTGATTGTGACCATGAGCGCGAGACTTTAGTTCTGTGACCGCGTCAGTGAACAGGTTGTCATCAGTTTTCTTAATTAAATATACATTAGCGTCTTTGTACGTTAGATTTACAAACTCCGACTCATAATTTTGACAGTTTTTTATCTTGTAGCATGTTGAACTAACTGTTGGAAAGGCTCTAACGACATACTCCCCTGTTAGTCGAGCGGTGTTCCCATTTGACGTCTCTATCCTTGCCATTGTGTGCCAATTCGAATAATTTTTTTCGGTCACAATGAATTGGCCAGAGTTTGTTCGTGGCAACTCTGCTTTTGGTAATAAACTATAAGTAAACGTATTTATAGTGAACATGGTCCCGACTATTCCGACTAGAAGAGGCAATACAAAGGTAATGAATACGAAGCTAATAGCCAGAATTATAATTGTTGAGAAAAAATCATTACCTTTACTCATTAAAACAGCCCTCAATCACAAATTTTTTAAAAGCGATTAAAAATAAGATAGGTAAAATTATAGTCTTGAGAACAAACAACACCATTAGGTTGATGAACTTAATCATAGCGTCGTCAGTTGTACTCATGACTTTAACGATTACTTCTTTTGGTCCAGTAACACTCGATTTTACTGATTCCCACTTGTCAGACATACTGCTCATAAAACCACTCTCTTCTTGTGAAGCGTTGGTTACTGTTTCAGGCAAAGACGTGAGTATTTCCATTTGTTGTGAAATTGACTTAGATAGTTCTGTAGCCTGAGATTCATTTTCTTGTATGGACTTCTCTATAAATAAATAATCAGCACCGAGCGATAGAGATACTGAAGCAATTACAGAGAATCGAATTATTAATAGTATTTTGAATGTTTGAATCGCCTTTTTATTATATTTATAAAGCGAACGAGTCCATAGTGTTGATATTAAAGCTCCACCAGAGATCACGATTAGAAAATTGAACAACTTACTAGACATGGTGATTAGTAGAAACTTCTGTAAGCTTAAAGATGCTAGAGCTAGAGCCATTATATGCTTAAACAGATCTAACATATCGCTTATTGAGTTAAGCATTTGACCGATATCGAAAGATGCTAGACCTATTGATAGTTCTACACTTTTAAACATTGAAATTAGTGAATCGAGTAAAGATGCAGTACCAAAAGTTACGATCGCAGAGCCAAGAGAGTCATTAACTGCCTCATGTGCTACTCGATCAATGATTGATGAACATGCAACAATTATTAAGGTTATTATTAACAATGAGAACAACTTTCTATTACTAGCTAATGAGTGGCGACTTTTACTAGTTTCAGTATGTTCAATAATGGTGTTCATAGACAAAACCAACGTTATTAATGGGAATATTACCAATGATACAGTATGTTATACCTATTGTATAGATTTTAGTCTTTGTTCGGTTTTTCCTCTATAGGATTTATTGGCCTGATTCGTTTTAGTTTATTGATTCTAAAAGGGTTTATTTTTAATAAATACTGAGTCTATAACCTTAACATCTCTAGAGAAGATTACCGTAGCTACTGGAGTGGTATGTACCCTCTACAGAAAGTAATTTTCCGGTTCAAACGTTAATGAAATCTACTTGGATTTCACCTAATTCGTTGCCATCACACACCGCAGTACTGTCGTACAATATGTTTGCAGATATAAACAGACTTATTGGCATATCGGATGGCTCGCAGTTTTCATCTATCTCTTCAGTCACTTTTTCTCTAGCAATCTCTAGGTACTTTTTTGTAGCTTCTTCGCCTAGAGTTATGATCATCTTAGTCGGCATTGTTGTTCCTCAATAAATGGAAAGCGTTATTTAATTCTTTTCATGATTAGCTATTGTATCGCTTGTTCAGAGCACCTTTATGACATCCATAGTGATCGAATGAGCTAACTTTGACTGATTTTTCGATACGAAGCACAGCTTAGCCTATGTTTGAATTGGCGTTAGCAAGTGTTACAGCTAGACCGTTGATATGCTCTAACCAAAACAGTTTCTTGAGCCAATGAATTGGGATGCTACTTGCACCATAATATGCGCCAGCTATTTGGCCATAAACCGCGCATGTTGTGTCTGCATCGTCTCCCAAATTGGCTGCGAGCAGTGCACCTTTTTCAAAGTTATCTGAGTTAAAAAAGCACCATATTGCAGCTTGTAAGGAGTCAACTACATAGCCTGAGCCTTTTATCTGTGTTTGTGTTGTTGTATCTGAACAACTTATTGCGACAGCTTGGCGCAGTTTCTTGATGATCGGAGCATCGGAACTATTGATAGGGAAGTTAGTTGCTATCTTATCTATAAGTTCTTTTTTATCTTCGATACCCGTAAATATTGTCCCTAGGATGTAGGCTAAAATTTTACACGCTTCAATACAGCTAGCTTCTCCATGCGTAGTGATGGAGCTTAAAGCTGCTTTGTCCATCATCTCTTCAAAGCTGTAACCTTTTGTTGGCGAGAAGTAGATGGCGACTGGCGCCAAACGCATAATGCTTCCATTACCTGCACTATTTGGATGAGTAGTGCCTGCGTTTGGGTTTCCCGTACTTTCATAGGTTTGAAGTGCCGCTGCGACAGTACATCCAATATCAAAGCAATCACCAGTGGAAGAGTTATAACCTTGATTCCACCATTGGAGATATCTGTTCATTTGGTCTTTTGGGTCGTGTCCACTGCATTCAATGAGGGAATCAGCAAGACATAGAGCCATTGACGTGTCGTCTGTCCATTGACCAGCATTAAGTTGAAATGGACCACCGCCGCACATATCTGAAATTGGCTCAAATGTTCCTCGTGGTTTGAATTCAAGCGTCGTTCCTAGCGCGTCTCCTGCTGCCAGTCCAAGTAGTGCGCCTCGAGAACGAGATATAAATTGGTTGTCAGACATCAAATAAACCTCAAGTATTGATTAGTTGCCCAAATAGTAAGTTGTCAGGATATAAAATGATATGTTGTAATAATCTACATGTCTTCAAAAGAGCGACAGAGTAGGTATTTATGAAATGGGATCAACATCAGCGTTTTAGACTTATTGAGCTCATTGCGTATTGGGAGGGACGACTAACGACTAACCACCTTTGTTCTAGTTTCGGTATAGGTCGACAGCAAGCCTCTAAAGATATCAACTTTTATATACAACACATCTCAAGCCATAACTTACGCTATGACCGGAGCTTAAAAGGTTATGTGCCAACAGATAGCTTTAGCCCTTTATTTATTTCTGGGGATGCGGGAGAGTTTTTAAATCTTCTTGCTAGCCAGGAGTCGAATCAAAATATCTTTGCGCCAATGCAGTTTACTGGCGGCATAGCTTGTTCTTTACCCATACCGGTGAGAAAAGTAAATGCAGAACACGTGCGAAAAGTACTCTTGGCCGCAAAAAACAAACTACGTTTACAAATTCGTTATCGGTCTATGAACCAACCGGTAACTGAAGAAAGAGTGATTGCCCCGCACTCTATTATATGCACACCACTACGTTGGCATGTTCGAGCATACTGTGAAAAGAACTCAGAATACCGAGACTTCATATTGAGCCGTTTTGAAGGCGATCTAGAATTGTTAACCTCATCGTCTCATACACAAGAAGCTGATGAAAAGTGGCAAGAACAGGTGGAAATTCAACTCAGCCCTGACCCTCGTTTGTCGCAAAACCAGCAAGCGATGATTAGAGATGAGTACGATATGGATAGTAATATTATGCCTATCATCTGTCGTTCTGCTCTAACACGTTATACTCTGCATGCGCTTGGTGTCTATTTGGACTACGAACATACGATAGTTGGACAGCAACAACTTGTCGTTGTCAACAAAGACGAAGTGTCTTCTCATCTCTGATAGATAATTTTCTCACGTGCAAAGCTCGTTGCAAGCACCTTGCGGTTTCTAATCCGGGTCTACGTCAATTAGTGCGCCATCGAGTATGCCTTGAATTTCGGAGGTAAACTCTGTTATTGAAATACCTGTTAGCTTATTTATGAACAGGCTAGAGTTGTCTTCCCAAATCATAACCACACCGTCAACTCGCTCGGAAAAATGCGAATTTAGTAAATCTGTGAGTATGTCAGCATCGTAAGCTTTATGAATATAAACTTCATACATTTGAGACTCCTATTGGTTAATGCTTAGTTCGTTTGTTGTGTTAGGTTCTTTTGTGTTGATGAATTTGTGATAGATAGCATTTGCTATTTTGGCCGCACCGAACTTAGAGGGTTTTATTGGTGAAATCGGCGAGTAATCATTAGCATCGCCACACAGCACCCTTAGGTCAATAACAGGAAGGTTACGAAGTCTTGCTTCGTATAAGATCACTTCATTGAAGAATCCAAGAACACACCGTTCTTGTTGCGTTAGTGTAGGTACTTTGTCATAAATTGTGCAGAGTGTAATGGGCTCACGATTAGGATGACTCTCAAATTTACATTCAATTACGCGTAACATATTTTTATAAGCTGAACGAAACTTTTCTCTAGTTTGATAAAGATTACTTAATGCTTCCCCAATACTAGCCACGGGTGATCCCATAAGGTCTGCACTGTTGAGCAGTAATAGGTCATTGCCACCAAAAGAAACAAATGGGTGATAATGTATAGTTGGTTGAATTTCTAGTGAGGAGAGTTGAGTCTCGATATGACATAAACATTCGCCACCCACTGCACTTAACGTAACGTTTGGTGTTTCACTTGTCTTTGCGTTCTGAACGTTGACGGCTGTCTCTAATTGTTCAATTACAGAGTCGCCTTTGTTTACGTAGGGAGCATTGTCAAAAGTCGAATCACCAAATAAAACAATTTCATGTTTGATATAATTTGCAGTAGCTTCATTAATCATTGATATTGCGCTCTTCTTTAGAATCTAACGTTTCAAACATGGCTTGAAATTGCTTCGGTAGTGAAGTTAGTTTATGTTGGTTTTCTGTGCATTCTTGTTCCAAATAAACTGTAGGTCTTTTAAAAATCGCCGTTTGTTTTCGTTGGAGAGAATAATCACCAGTTTCATGACCGATTGAATCCATAAGAAACCACTCTAAATCAACATTATCTAGAGCCGAATAACTACACTCTTGTGGGAATAGCCGTTCTAATAACTCTTTTTGCTTGTCTATAAAAATGATTGCATCAGAATGTTCTTTTTTTGTTTCCCAAAAGTGTAAGTCCTGATAAATAGCTGTAATGATTTGATCTTGAGTGAATGTCTCATTGAAACTAATTTCTTGATAATGTTGCTTTTCTATAGGTATGCGCATGGTAGAAGCAATATACGTGTAGCTTTGTTTTAAAAATGCAGCTGATATGCTGAGGTATAAGTTTACGGGATGCGAATGCCGTTTAGCCGATTGATAACGATTGGTGAGTTTTCTTTTATTATTTGTTGTGATCTTTCTTTTCATTTAATGCCCTTTTACAGTAATCAAAGCTTGAAATGAGCAATGTCAAATTATGCTGTTTAACACCTGTTTTACTCATGTAAGGTTTGACACCTAGTTCGTAGCGGCGAAGATTTACGTTCTTTTGATACTCCTGATTCATTGGGTTGATTCCTCGCTTACGTAGACGAGCGTCAAACCCATCGTCATACATAAAGTCATACTCTTCGGGAAATAATTTGCGATGAAGATTTCTAAGTTGAGCATCTTTGCTATGTAGCATTTCGAGAAGCACTTTATTCTGTTTCTTCTTGGTTGACATAATATGGCGATGCACTCCTAAGAGCTTTTAGTTCATGTGTAGGACTTAAGCTACCATTACCAACTACTTTCCGATATGTCGAATATAGCGACACTTCTATATTATCAAAACAAATGGTATGGTGTACTTATAATTTTGGATGAGGGTGTTGTGTGCAAAATCTAATTTTTATTGGTGACGTTCATGGTCGCAACGATAAGTTAACTTCTTTTATCCGTCTGCACCAAGCAAATGATAGTCAGTTCGTTTTTGTCGGTGATCTTATTGATAACTCGTTGGATGAACAAACAGATCATTTATCCAGTTTACAAACAGTGCGTCATTTGTGTGAAACAGGTGAGGCGGTTTGCCTTATGGGAAATCATGAACTTAATGCAATTGGTTGGAGTTTACGCAAAGCCGATGGTAGTTATTGCCGGTCTCGTACAAAATTGAGCAACCAAAAACAGCACCGCAACTTCCTGGAGGCCGTAGTGGGCGATAGTGAAGAGCATCAATACTGGATCGAGTGGTTTAAAACTCTGCCATTATTTGCTGATTTTGAAAATGTTAGAGCCATTCATGCCTGTTGGGATGATCAATTTATAGAGCAAATCACGCGTTACCTAAATTCAGATTACTCATTAAAACCAGAGTATTGGTATCAGGCATTTGATGAACAGTATGAACTTTGCCACTTAATGGACGCACTACTGAAAGGGCCTGAATTGGATTTGCCGGATGGTTATCACTTCTTTGATAAAACAGTAATTATGCGTAAACAGATTCGCATTGCTTGGTGGCATGAGCCGGTGGATGGTTTAACCTACCGTGATATTGCCTTACTTCCTGAGGATGCAAGACATCAGATACCTCATAGCCCAATTCCTCAGTCGGCTAACCAGCAGTTCAAAGTAACCGATAAGTTGACTATTGTGGGGCACTATACTCTTGCGCCTACAGAGCAGCACGACCCCATCGGTCATAATGTTGTTTGCGTTGACTATAATGCAGCAAAATCTCATCACCCCTTAGTTGGCTATCATTTAGACCTTGATTCAAAGATGGGTCATTTTGTGACATCTAGTACAGTAAGTGAATCGTGAACAATCTGATTCTTAAATACGCAATTGCTCAGTTTTGAAGTGGATGAATGACGCTAATCGAGTATATGTACTGCGTCGACAATCTTGCTTAGTACTTAGTCATAGAAAGTAAAAGGAAGAGGAAATTATGAACTCATACGAAGATCTGGTTCAGGTATTAAATAATTTGGGCTTTGCGGATTTCTATCACGATAATATTCACAATGTTCAATCTTGTGTTGATTTTGGTAAGCGGAAAGGAAAAATCCAGTTTTCATCTATTAAATCAGCTGCTCAGCAGTACACTTATGATTCATCAGATAAGTACGTAGTAAATATTGATCTCCAATTTAACAACCTTGAATTTACTTCGAATAGTGAATTGATTCTACAGTGTATTGAGATTTTTGATTGGGGAGGTGTTCAAAATTCTAATATTATCAATGCTATAAACCTTCACCGCGAAGGTATGTTGAAATCTTCCCTTTTACGATGGAAAGATTGGTTCGAGAACGATGATGATCTTTCCATCGATAGTGAAGTAGCGATTTGGTCAAGTGGCTGGACTAAAGTGTTCTCATTCATGTTCGAACTCACAGCTATGTACGACTCAAGAGTTGCTGCATATATAAACTATATATTTATTAAATTCTTCCAGTCACTTGATACGCCTGAGCAAAAAGAAGCCCTTACATCGGTGACCAAGTTTCTTATCTCGTTTGGAGGAACGGCAACGCGATCTAGGCGCTTAAACACTGAGTTTCGAGGTTTATTGAAGATGAGGTCCCCGAGGGTTGAGCGGAATTTACAAGCGAATAAAGTAGCATCTTGGTTTATGAGGTACTTATGCCAGCTAGAGTATGGTGAAGTTACGCAAGAAAACTTCAGGCAAGTCGATAAAGCAATGTTTATGCTTGGTTTTGATATTAATCAAATCGATACCACTGCCCCTTTTAAATAAATGAAACTTTAGTCGGAACTCATGTGAAAAAATATCAGAACAATTCTCAATATTTCCTATCACTGTTTGACCCAAGAATGAGACCGAAAGGCTCTCGAGATCCATTAGGTAGTGAGAGCGTCTGGGGCTACCTTGGCCGCCGTTTAGTTGGCAACCTGACAACGGTAACGTCGAACCTGAATAATTTTTTTGTATCGTTGCTGAGCTGTGCATATGCACATCAACATTCAGAAAGAGAGTTAACCCAGATACAGGAACGATTTGCACGAATGGAGCAATTGCTCGCTTTTGTACGTATTTCTACCCCTATGAGCAGCGGTGGGGTATTAGGGATTACCAAAGTTAAGCAGCGGTTGGGGAGTGAAAATGCTGGGGATAGTTCTATCGCCCTTGGTCTAGCATTTCCTATATTGACTAACCAGCTATCGATGGGGCTATGGGGCTTGTACACGCCTGCGATGGCACGAGCTGAATTGCTTGAGATAGACAACCGAAAATTAACAGCAACAGGTGAAGAACTGGCGAGTCACTTTTTTAACCAACTTGGTAATACTTGGAATGCGTTATGTGAAGTTTGTGATCGCGGTGAGTTGGTTTTAAGTCAACTTGAAGAGCTGGCTGTTAGTTTTGAAGGGGTAATTAGTCATCCTCAAAATAGAACCTTATTGGTTGAAGATTTGATTGCTTCAAACCCAGATTGTAGCGCGCAATCTGATCTTTATGCGATCGCTCATCAATACTTAGTCAATAAAATGGAGGTGGCTACGAAGCCCTTCCTAAATTATTTGTCTCAGTGTGGTAATGCAGATCTAGAACGTTATGCCCTTGATATTAGCCGAGTAGAACCAGTGTTGATAATCAATGATGCCATATTTACTTGGTTACAAGGTCAGCATGATCAACCACTTAAACAGGTAATTGATAAATTAGATCAAAGGATGAATCACACCAGTTATGAGATTCCAGGCACGTTGACTGGGTTGCCTCATCATTCATTTTTACTCGCTTCTGCAACGTTACTTAACACCGGTAATAGTAACGAATACCTAAAAACAATGTTGCAGCATCACCAAGAGATCATGAAACGTCGTAATGGCGCGCCTTGGGTGGAAGTTCGAGATGAAAAAATATTCGTGCGTGTTGTTTCTGACGCTGGCTCGCTACCTGATGCGGAGTCAGGCTTTGCATCACTAAACGATAACTTCGAAAATAGTTATTTCCTAAGCAGTTTTTTGTCTATCGCCCAAGAAGCGATCCGTCAGGAGGAAACATAGTGAACTATCATACTATTTCTGATTTAGTCGCGGAGAGTATCGAAGGCTCACTCGTCAGTGCCGCATTTTTTTCTACCTTCAGCTTTGAACCTGATTTTTTTGAGCTCGAAATCATGCCGCTGTTATTGGCACAAAAGTCAGAGCAAGGCCAAGAAACCTACCAACCCGCCTTATCGACGAATGATGCGATTCGCTGGCAACAAATCGAACGCTTAATGAGCCAAAGACACATTGATGCCTCGGTGATTTACGATCCAGCGGTTTATCAATGCGAACGTTCGCCGCGATTGGAAATTGCCTATCACGGTTACTCACCTCGCAAGGGTTGTCAACACGCTAAATTGATCGCGATGGTTCTCGAGTCTCCTAACGAGGAAGTCTCAGACAAAGAGGTTTTGTTTGGCGCTGGCTCGTTTAATCTGACGCGTGCTGGCTGGTGGGACAATATTGAATGTGGACACTTTGTAAAGCTAAACCACCAGTGGGCACCAGATAATTTATGTGCGTCGATTATTGAGGCTTTGACGTTTTATCAGCAAACTTTGGGGCATCGAGATGTTGCTCTGGAGAAGGTCATTGCCGTTATTGATGCATTACCTAAAAGTGCCGATGAAGAGCAGTTGGAGTTTTACTTTGGTACTGGCGACAAATCATTTTCTGATTTTATCTCCCAGCAGCGTGACTATACGGACCTTGAAGTAATCTCCCCTTACTTTGCAGAGTCAGCTGAAAACAATGAGATTCGTGAGTTTTTGAGCCAGTTTGAATCTCGCCGAATTCTTCTGCCTATTGATCCTCGAGATGATAGTAGAGCCAAAGTTTCAGAAGAGATCTATCAAGATCTTGAAGCGATAGGTGTGCAATGGTGTGGTTGGCGAAATAAAGTAGTCAAGAAACTAAAAGAAAACGACATACCTAGAGAGCTCCACGCCAAAGTCTATAGAATGTCAGCCAAAGAGAAAGTAGACCTTTTTATTGGCTCGGTAAACTTTAGCTACAAAGCGTTTAAAGAGAATATCGAAGCCGGCTTTTTAATCAGAGATTGTGGTCAAGATAAGCTACTGACGGATAAGAGCATCACTGCGTCGTTTTTTGATGATATCCAAGCAGATAAGCATGGTGACATTGCCAATGAACAAGGTGGGCTTCCCGTATTGAATTTGAGTTACTGTTGGAAGGAAAAAACGCTCACCTTAAACAGCGTTGTTGATTGGCATCATCCAATCAGATTATTGAATGATGCAGATGAGGAACTGGCGTTGATCGAAGAAACGAGCAACGGTAAACCAGCACAAATCACAACGGTTGTAGAGCGTATCGAGCAGCACCTCAAGAATAGCTCGCTTGTGATTGCAGCCTCTGTTGATGATGAACAGCAAGAAGTACGTCGTGAGTTAATTTTAAGTCAGCAAAACGTTTTTGCTAGACCGAGCGTACTTCCTCCACTTAGCCTGACTGATTTACTGGGTATTTTCCGTGGTATGAGTGCATCAAAAATTCTGCAGATCACGGAACATTATGCAAAGTTGAGTGAGATGGCCCTGATGTACAGTTCTAATGAGGACGTTTCGGAACAACTGCAGAGTGAATCACAGAACTTTTTCTCAGAATTCTCGGAAATTAACAGTGCTTTTTATCATTTAAATATGACGCTTTGTCAGGCTCGTATAGAAGATGATCAGCGAACACTCGATTATTACTTACTTGGAAAGCAGCCGGATTCTTTGCATGGCGCTTTGCATTTGCTTTCCTTAGAGGAAGAGAAGAGTAAAGAAATTGATCCTGTCATCCGCTATTTGTCACTGGTATCAATTCTCGGAACGCTAGAGCTGCTTGAGGAATGCAGCAGTGACTTAGCTAACCTTGTTCGAGTTCAAATTAGTCAGATAGAAACGAGCAATCAACTTCGATTGACCGATGGACAGGATGATCCCACTTATGACGCCAAATTTTTCTCTTGGTTTAAACGAGAATTTCTAAAAAGCAACCAAGTCGAGATTAAAGGAGAGCAAGTATGATCTCAGTAAGCAGCGCAGAGGCTCTGATAGATTTTTCAGCTGGGGTTAAGGAGCGGGTTCAGTTAGCTAAACAGCAAATAGAGGGCAGTGTTGCGCTCTACAATATCTTACAGAGTAAACAACTTGCTTACTTGGCCGACGAAGTGGGAATGGGGAAAACGTACGTTGCTTTGGGCACCATAGCCTTAATGCGTAAGAAACAGCCAAACCTCAGAGTGCTTTACCTTCTGCCAAAGAATAACGTGCGCGATAAATGGGTAAAAGACTACAAAAGTTTTGTTGAGCATAACTATCTTCATGATGATCTTGTGGTTCGTTCATTAGACCGCTCACCAGCGGCACCCTATGTTATTTGTCCAAACCTAGAGTCCTTAATCCGAGAGGCGGCATTGGGAAATAACCAAGACATCTTCATTTGCACGTCAGCACTAAGTTTTGCTCTTGGTAATGATACTAAAAGCGTTAAGGCCAGCCTAGTAAGGCTGAAATCAATCTACTCAGCCAACACTGACGCCATTGATGCTTTGCTAGATCGCTTGTCAGGTGCAAATATCGAGGGCGCGGCGTTAGGTGAACTCAAGCAACAGTGTAAGCAGTTATGGGCGCGAGCAATCAATCGCATCATGCCCAAGTTTGACCTGATCGTTGTTGATGAGGCGCATAACTTTAAACGCGGTATGTCCACCAGTGATCGAAACAGCAATCTTGCGACGATTTTGGGGACGTCGAAGGTCGATGAAGAGAAACTTCTCACCCTAACTGACAAGGTACTACTGCTTTCGGCGACGCCTTATGAATATGACTTGGGGGAGTTGGATAATCAGTTTAAGTTGTTTGGTGAATCAGCCTTATCTAAGCTCGAAAATAATGAACGAGAGGCTCGACTACCTGAGTTTATGGTGCGCCGTCTCAATGAGTTAGAAATTTCTGGTAAGCCACATACGAGAAATATGTATCGCCATGAGCACCGAACTGGTGGCCAGGCTCAAGTCGAAATGAACGATAGCCAAAAACTCTTTGCAGCATTGATGCAAAAGCGAATCAGTGATCATTTACGAGATAATTTCGCAGGTAAATATCAAACCGGTTTGCTTGCGTCGTTTGAGAGTTATGTGCCAAGTACCTTGGGTGATAAAGACCATGCGACATTTGATGGTGATGATGAAGAGCGAAAAGAAGAGGCAAAAGATGAAAGCGTCATCAATCAATTGATCTCTAGCTATCAACAAGAGTTTAATCATATGCCGCCACACCCCAAGATGGATTGGGTTGTGAAGCAGTTACACGACCAAATCTATACTCATGGTAAAAAGCAGCTTATTTTTGTTCGACGCGTGGCAAGCGTTGGTGAGTTGAAACGTAAGTTTGAAGAGCACTATGATAACCAATTCATTGGCCAATATATCCATGATGATGCTTTCGTCAAAGAGATGCACAGTTACTACACTCAACATAAATACAGTGGCTTGATTGATAGTGAATTGGTTTCTGAGGATGCTCAACAATCGGATGAAGGTGAAAGTGCGAGTGATGATTTCTTTGCTTGGTTCTACCGTGGGCGAAATGGGTATGTTGAGAAAACCATAGAGCAGCGAAAAAGCTCAAACAACGATAGTCGTTGGGTGACACCGCATAACTTTCGCCAAAAAGTGGCACAGCGCTCGGTAATGTTTGAACTCAATTGGGTTCGTATGCTTCGTCTACACTCGGATATTAGTTACACCAACGAGCAATTGTGCTGTTACGCTGATAAGTTAGAGGCTAGCACCACTGATACTGATGATCAAAAGCGCTTTCAAGTCGCTCAATATTGCTATCTGAAGTGCTTGATAAATGATACCTCTGCTGACGAAAAGCTTAAGCAGGTGGCATCAAGGTTATTCGCTTATTTGTATCATGCAAACCCTCCAAAAATCAGTATGACTGACCGTGATAAATTGGCAAATATACTGGGCTCAGTGACCTTTTTTGAACAAGTAAACCAAGAAATTAACGAGCTTTTTCCTTTATGGGGAGAGGTGGATTTTGTTGAATCAGTCCTTAATCAAACGGATTCACTAAAGCAAGACCGAGCGATCCATCTGCGTGAAATATTGCGCATGGTTATCGGGTATATTTGTCGTGTTGATCACCCTTGGGTCGACCTTTACTCTGTTCGTGGTAAGTCAAATGAGCAAGATGCGTTTATTGAAATTTTGAAATCACAAAAGAGCAACGCACCTAACTTAGCGTTCAGTAGTTATCAGATATTGATGTCGATTGCCCAAAACATTGACCTGATTGTTAAGCTAAACTTTAGTGAGGCTTATCGAAAAGATCATGGCGATTTGATGCGCTATATTTCTAATCAAATTAGAAACCTACAAAGCAGTGCAGGGGCAAGTGGCATTAATAGTGGTGATCGCTCACCCTTAGCTCGACGCTTTAGAATGCCCGGTTATCCAATGGTATTGATTTCTACCGATGTGTTCCAAGAAGGGGAAGATCTACACACGTTTTGTGATGCCGTTAGTCATTATGGTCTATCTTCCAGTCCAATTGCTTTAGAACAAAAAGTGGGGCGGGTGGATCGTATCGGCTCTCTTGCTCAAAGAAAGATTAGCCTTAATAACCAGCAAGCGTCTGGTCATTTCATCCAAGTTCGTTACCCGCACATTCAACAGAGCGTGGAGTATATCCAAGTTCAGCAGAGTGCTTCGAATCTAAATCAATTTATCAAAAATTTGCACAAGATTAGCAATGATAGTCACGAGTTGGTATCCGATGTCAGCATTGACGAACAGCTTTCAGCGATAGAACCGCAAATCACCGACTACCTTGAAAGTCCATTTATAGCAAATAGCCACTTTAGCAAAGAGTGTTACTTTGAGCGTTTGCATACGGATACGCACCGAGAGAAGTTATCTCAGCTCCAAAGGAATATCGAAAATGCGTATTTGAAAGAGCATGGATTCGAAATAACGTCTAAAGGGGTATCAGCAACCGACGCAGGTGATGAATTTGAGTTACGTGCGGCACGCAAATCCAACGAACTGGTACTTTCTGTCACACGACACGCTAAATTGACACAGAGCTTTGGAGAAGCCAGCTTACTCGATGACTTGAAGGGGTTTTCTAATCGCCATATGTGCCGACTTCAGGCTAAATATGACAAAAATAAACGTTCATACTACAAAAATGTAGAGCGTCTGTTTGATCTTGAACGAAAAGAGTTTCCATACAAGCGACACACTATCGATATAGAGATGGACGCATCGCCGGCTAGTTTTGAGCTAACCGATTTAAGCATACCTTTGCAGCAACCTCGGACAGGCTTCTTGGAACGCCACCCAGAGTTAACCCTTGAGTTCAAACACAACCAGTTACTATTTGGCTTTAAAGGGAGTCAACGATATCAAACGGTATTTACCAAACAGACGGATGAGTACCTTTGTTTCTATACACACTCAATTAGTGGCACTCAACTAGCGAATAGGCTTCTTGAGTCAGGGAAGCTAAACCACGACTTGCTACTCAAATATACGGCCGATAGAAACGTCATTTATGACCTGATTGATTTCTATGTTAACAATGAGAAAGGCATATCCGTCCGTGCATTTTGCTGTAAATCAGAGTCAACGTATGAGGACTATTTGCGCACAGCATATCGAGTTGCAAGGGAAGGGGATAGATTGGAATATCTGTTCAGTGATGAGGATAACTATTGATTGGGAATAATCTTAACTGATTGATAATAGTAAGAAAGGCGACGGTGAAAACTGTCACTTTTTTGTGTCTAAAGCGAGGGTTCATATCGACTCAAGCTTTGTTTGAGCATACTAATTATTTTGGTTCGAACAGAGAGCGGGGAAATGATCTCCACAATATTGGCATTTTTCATCAGCCACCACTCAAAAGTGAAGCTGTCGCGCACCTCTGCTTCAATAGTCGTGTACTCGCTGTCTTGATTAATAATTCGTTGATTGGGAGAGAGAAGAGTCTCTTCAATTAGATGTAACCCCGAGTGATTTTCAATTTTTAACACTACTTTTTGTATATCTCCGCCGGAGAAATGGCGAGCATTTCTTTCCACATACTCCTTCACATTGAATTTAGATAACACCTTGATACTAGTGAAACCTACTTTCAACGTATGTATGCGATGTAAAGCGAAAGTACGAATGTCACTCGGTTCGTTCGGTGTCATCGCTAGTAGGTAGAAGCTGTTGCCATGCAGAAACAGTCCCAATGGCGTTAGGGTATAGTTTTTTGGTTCGACGGCTCCACGTTTTTGGTAGGCAAACTCAATATCTTTCTTATCCAGCAGTGCTTTCTCAATCAACTTAAAGAACTCCCCGTCAACTGCTGGCGGCTCAAGAGGAAGCTCTCGTTGGAAATAGCAAAAGCGCTCACCCCATAATTTAGTTTGCTTGGTGTCTTCTTCCTTTAGCGATGAGAAGATAGCGTCAACATCTGAACGCAACGTTGGTGGTAGCATTGATTTAATCTCTTGTTCGATCACCTGCAAAGAGACCACTGATGACATTCCATCTGGCTTAATGGGGTGCCGATGCCCTTTCGCAATTTGATAGCGGTAAGGTCGGCTATTGTCTTCAACTTCGATACTCACGTAGTCTGATATTACTTGATTGATACATCGTTGAACGGTGCGCAATTGGCTTTTTTCATCAGTATTCTCAGACAGTAAATCGAAAGATAGCAAAAGATCACGAATCCCCAAGCTTGAAATTGAATCTGGATGACAAGGGATAGACTCCAGCACCTTTTGGTAGCGTTGTATTTGCTTACTCATATCTTCCACCGGTAAAAAAACAGACCAATAGGCGACATTTTATGTCGCTTTGTTATTTAGTATAGCGTTCATAGAGATGAATTGGGAGCGCTAAAATGCAAGTACAAACACACTTTGAGAACAATAGTCACGATAATTTTTCTTTTCTGAAAGACGGCTTGGCCGAGCTTTATAAGCAAGCGGTACTTGCTGAGCGCTACTATTTCACAGACCCACAATCGAGTATGGCGAAGATTCGTCTGTTCGTTGAACTGGCTTGTCATGAGTTAGGCAAGCACTTCAAACTCCGCCCTCCTGTGCATGGAGACTTATCCAACAAGATTAAGATGCTGCAAACATCGGGTTGTATCGAAGAGTGGGTGTTTGATGAAATGAACGCGCTTCGCCATGACGGCAACCGTTCAGTTCATATGACAGAAGTGAATGGCAACTATGTGGCAGAGATGAAAGTCTCTCGTACTCGCATGAAAAAGCACATGAGCAGCCTGTATGAAATCGCGCACTATGTGGGACAGACCATCCTAGGAACTAAGGTTCAGTGCTCTTACACTTGGCAAGAACCAACGTCATGTGAGCTTTCAACGTTCGTGGCGGATGCGCTGAAAGGCTCTGCAGAGGCAAGCCACTACCTAGCAAACAAGTTCTATTCAGAGCTATTGGAGATGAGTGATCAGACAGGTAAGGAGCGTTGGTGGGTCAAAGAGCAGTTTCTTGATAAGCAATCAGACCTGAGTTATTGGTTAGAGAAAACACACCGTCAGGGTCACCCGCAGAGCTGGTTACTGTTTGCCAAGTGTTATTCCAATAAGTTGCTGCAAGAAGATTCGACACACAATGCAAAAGAGTGCTTTAAGCAGGCGCTAAAGTCTGATGAAGAGGGTGAGGCTGCTTTCGCGTTTGGCTCACACCTTATCCGTCGTGAAGAGTACAAACTGGGTGAGAGCTACATTCGTCAAGCTGCAGAGAAAGGCAATCATGACGCACTTTCAGTACTGCTTAGCAAAGCGTTTAAAACTGGCGCCGACATCGAACATTGGTTGGCTATTGGGCTGAAGCAGCGTTTACCGGAGGCGTTTACCGCTGATACTTACAACAAGCTTGTGAGTCATGAAGCAGAGCAAACGGAAGAGTCGCTAAAAGCGCTGCGTTCTGCTCTGGTATCAGGCCAAGCTCGCCGCGCGCCTGGTATGGCTTTCTTCAAATCCTATGTAGATTTGAACGTGTATGAAACGCCAGATACAGATCAAGCCATCACAGCTTTGGTTGATAACTACAATTGCTTACCTGAGTACCTCGAGGTAGAACTTCGCTTATTCAAACAGATTTCGAATGATGCAGTGCACTATGAACTCATGACAGAGATTTACCATGAGGCACTGAAACAGTCGAATGATGAACTAGAAGAGGCGGATGTGAAATATAGCATCGTTAAACAAGCGTTAGTGAAAGCGGCAGAGAAGTTCAAAATGCGTGATGGCATCAAAACGCCAAAACCTATTCCGACATTACTTAAGGAAGCAGCAGACGTTGGCCATGCTGAAGCGCGCTGTTTTGTAAACAGTGCTGAGGGTAAAGCGGTCCTAAAAAAAGTGGGCTTTACTAACCAAGGCAAGATGCAGAAAAATGCTGCAGAAAAGAAAAAATCCAAACAAAAGCGTAAGTTGGCTAAAAAAGCCAAGCGTAAGTAAGTCATTGTCAGAGAGTCAGTTGGAGAAGCTATGTTTATCATTTATTTATTGTTGGGTGTTTTGTTTAGCTGGCTAGCGATTCGGTCCTTTGGTGCCGCATTTAGCTCTAATGACGAAGATGAGCACGCTTTATTAGCTGAGGAGGAGTCTGATTTCGAGGAAGGTGAAGCAGATTGGGATGATGGCCTCGAAGACGACCTTGAAGAAGAGGATGAAGATTTGCGAGGCGAGCCAGAAAATGAATGGGAGTCAGATTGGTGTCCAGATGAACTGAGTGACAGAGGTGAATGATGGGTACATTAACGGTTCCAACGACAGAGCTAGGCTACGAATACGATTTACAATTGGAGCCTCGACATAAGAGGTTTCAAGGGTTCCGAAAATAGGTGAATGGCTCTGTCAGATGTTTTCGAATGCCAAAGTATCCACATAGGCGACATTAGGTGTCGCTTACGTGGATACACTTAATGGTATTGAAGTAACAGCAAAATAGTTAGAGAGTAATAATGACATTTACTATGACACACCATGCGACAGAGCGTTTTTCAGAACGGTTTCCCAGCCTGACTTTAGAAGATGAAATGAATGGTGCAATGAGAGCCTCTAATGACTTAATTAGACGAATAAAGCAGCACCTTTCAAGTGATATGAGAAATAAGTCGAATGAGTATTATGTTTCGCAAAATGGTGTGTGCTTTTGTACCGTTCCGTTAAAAGGTAGTGATAACCTAGTTGTGACGGTTCTTGAGTTGCGTGAAGAAAGAGCCGCAGAGGTTTACTATAGTACTCTCTCCCCAGAAGTTGACATGACTGTTACTGAGTCATTACAAAGCCATGAAAATTATGAGCCGTGTAAAACAACACGTATGTACCTAAATATTAAAAGAATATTTGGTTGTGACCCACGTGATTGTGATTACTCAGTTGAACTTAGGAACAGGATTACAAAATTCTTTAAGTATTTAATTCGTGTCCTTAAAGGAGAGGAGTTAGACTCTTTTCATCATAAATACCAAGAAGTCCTTTCTTGGACAGAGCCTGAAGATATGATCACTGACTTGAAGCTAGCGTTTGAAAAGGTACAACGCTCTTGCGCGGTGTAAGACTATTTTCAATGGTAATGTTTCAAACTCTCAAAACCCTCAAAAAACCCTCGTGTCGCGTAATGGCTATTTTCTCTATGGGTACTCTCTAAAATATCTCGTGAATCAGGTACACAATACCAATGACTAACGAAGAGAGGGCCCATGGCTTGTAAATCACTTGCAGTAATAATGAGTGGATTATTATTAACGTCTAGTTTTGCTATCGCGGAGATCAGCGTTTCCAAAACCGAAAGTGAGCAAACAGCAGAACAGGCTGCAAAGGAACTTGCAAACCCAAATACGGCTTACGCTAGCCTCAATTTAAAACTCCAATATTCATCGGGTTATGACGGTGGAGGGGACAGTTTTGCCACGGTTTTACAACCGACTCTGCCTTTCCCATTAGCAAACGGTGACAAGGTGATATTTCGTCCTGCGCTATCGTACGTCCAGAATGATTTCTACACCGAGTCAATGTCTGATTCGACGCATCGGGATCAATCGGGCATCAGTGATATCTCCTTTGACCTAGTTTATGCACCTAAGTTGGAAGGTGGCACTATTGCTGCGTTTGGTGTGTTTGCATCCTTGCCAACAGGCAGTAGTGATTTAACGTCGGATCAATGGGCGATTGGCCCTGAGTTTATGTACGGGAAGGCGAGTGGTGAAAGAGTTGTCGGTGTCTTTCCTAATCATCTATATGGCGTAACGGGGGATGGGGCGGATAATTCAAATACTCGAATCAACAAAACATCAGCGCAGTTGTTCTGGGTGGAGATATTGGAAGGCGGTTGGACCGTTGGCTCCGCCCCGACGCTCTCTTATGATTGGAACAAAGATCAGGCAGAGATTCCATTAAACATCAGTGTCAGCAAAACAACTGTGTTGAATGGTCGCCCTTGGAAGTTTGGCATTGAAGCGAACTACTATATTGAGAAAGATGAGGAGACACGCCCTGATTTTATGTTGAGCTTTAACATCAGCCCGGTAGTAGAAAACAAGTTGGCTTCTTTG
>Ga0066192_1000045_pt1 | contig 21049 bp, 20 predicted proteins | sample WorMetvacBELIZE1_FD_58707 | JGI IMG/M metagenome (GOLD analysis project Ga0066192, IMG submission 58707) | Marine gutless worms symbiont microbial communities from Max Planck institute for Marine Microbiology, Germany - Olavius vacuus BELIZE.1... | ecosystem: Host-associated > Annelida >... | reverse complement strand
ATGGATTCAAAATCCATTGCCTATAAAGCGTGCCGGTTCGAGTCCGGCCACTGGTACCATATTAAAAAAGCCGACTTCTTCAAGTCGGCTTTTTTATTTCTATCTTGCCCAATATGCTTGTTCTAAGCTGTCTTCTTTTTCTGGTAATCCTTTTGATAGCCTTGGCGAATGTTGGCTAAGAATTTCGTAACTCACGCGATTTGCGTATTTACAGATCTGCGCAAAGGAAGAATAAGCAAGATGGCTCTCACTGTGTTTACTGCTGTGTGGCACCTGCTGTTGGTGAAAGCTGTTCGCGGCTATGTCGTGTAACAACGCGGATAGAGCGCCATCGCCTGCGCCATTTGTATTGCGAATGCGCTCAGGTCCGCCCATGTAAGGGTCAATGTGAGAGTAAACTTTTATAGGACTTTCACAGTCGCGTTTACGTTGTGGTCGCGAGAACTCCCACTGGTTAAAATCGGCAATGTCTTGAGATTTGATGGGATGTGTCGTGGCACGTTTGAACTGATCATCTGTGTATCCGCACAGGTACAGACCGACTGGACCAGCTGTGAGTAACACCATGTCACACCATTCTAGTGTTTGCTCGGCTGCTTTAAGTACCTTGGTTTCTCCCGTAAGCGCTTCGGCTTCTTGCTCATTCATAGCGACGACCGACGCATACTCTTCAATAATTTGCTGGATCTCATCGCGGTACTCTTCTACTAGGTGTTGTGTGCCTAATGTAATAATGACGGGGACGTGATGTTTCTTCGCAAGTTGTAAACATTTCATCAAGGTGGCTTTGATTGGCTTGCCTGCATGACGCAAAGGGTATGCGCAAGTCACAAAGGCCGCAGCATTGGCGATAACGTCTTCATTGACGCTTTCAGGCTCGACATCGTCCATAGCATTCGGTGCGATAGCGAAAGTGCGTTCGCCGTCTTCAGTGATGAGAGTAATACCGCGTCCGATATCACCCGCAACGCCTTGTAAGTGATTCATGTCGACTTTGCTGCTGGTGTCACAAATGTAGTGATACTCTGGTGATTTGAGGCTGATCTGATTTGACATGACACCCAATAGAACAGACTTATCATCCGCTAATACTGAGTAGTTGTGCAAAGTGTTGCCGATGGTTCCGCCTGCGAAATGATCTGAGATACGTTCTTCTGCGACCAGCTCTTGGTAGATCGCACTTGCGGTCTGGGGATCGACTAGGTTTGATAGCCCTTTTCGGATACTATGTCGCGCCAGAAAAGCGTCATCCACCTTAGCGATAACATCGACAATGGTTTCATCTAGGCCCACGATATAAGTGTCTTTAGTGGGTTGGACTTCTGACTTTGGTAAGCCATTGTTTGCCTGTGCAACAGGAAAGTAGTGTTTGATCTTACGGCGACCGGGAAATTTCATCGTTGTTATCCAATGTTTAAGTGTGCGCATTTTAGCAAAAATATTGACCAAACGGGCAGGAAATAAACGGTATGAACGAACAGTCATTGATGCGTTATAGCCGCCAAATACTTCTTACCAACTTTGATATTGAAGGTCAGATGAACCTATCTGGCAAGCATGCAGTGGTGATTGGCGCAGGTGGGCTTGGCAACATTGCTGCGACTTATCTTGTTGGCGCAGGTGTTGGGGCGCTTTCTATCATTGATGATGATGAGATTGAGCTGAGCAATTTACCACGCCAAGTGCTTTATACCGAGCATGATATAGGTAAAGCAAAAGTACAGGCCGCAGCGGCACAGTTACAAGCTCGAAACTCTGATGTGACGATTAATGTGCATCAGTTGAGATTAACCGCTGACAATATTGATCAGTACTTAGCGGACTGTGATGTTATCTTAGATTGCTGCGATAACTTCTCGACTCGCCAAATAGTGCATCGTTGGGCGCAAAGGCATCAGGTTCCTTTGGTAAGTGGTGCCGCGATACGCTGGGAAGGGCAGTTGGTGGTGTTTCGTTATGATGAACAGACAGCGCCTTGCTACGAATGTTTATACCCAGACCTGTCTGATCAGCAGTTGAGCTGTAATACCAATGGTATCATTGGTCCTGTCGTCGGTACGATTGGTGTGCAGCAAGCCTTATCAGCGATCAAGTTGTTAAGTGGGACAGGGGCTGTAAAACATGGTGTATTGCAGTTATTTGACGGGTTAAGTGGTGATTGGCGCAGTATGCGACTTTCACAAGATCCCGAATGCCCTTGTTGTGGCCTTCAAAATTCATAGAATACCCCTATTTTATTAATAAATTTTCTTCGGTGTCTATTTGTTAGCGGTTTCTTTATCCTATGCCCATAACGAAGCCGTATTACACCTCGGCTAGGATATCTAATTAAGGAGCATTCCAAATGAGCGATGTTAAGCACGCTAAATTAATGATCTTGGGCTCAGGCCCTGCAGGCTACACTGCAGCGGTATACGCAGCACGTGCCAACCTAAATCCGGTAATGATTACTGGTATGCAAATGGGTGGTCAGCTGACAACAACGACAGAAGTTGATAACTGGCCTGGCGATGTTCAGGGTGTCCAAGGTCCTGAATTGATGGAGCGTATGCGTCAGCACGCTGAGCGTTTTGAAACAGAGATCGTATTTGATCATGTGAACAAAGTGGACCTTCAGAACCGTCCTTTCCGTCTTGAAGGCGATAGCGGTGTCTACACTTGTGATGCGTTGATCATTGCAACGGGTGCAAGTGCTCAATACCTAGGTATGGAAAGTGAGCAGAAGTTCATGGGCCAAGGCGTATCAGCGTGTGCAACCTGTGATGGGTTCTTCTACCGTAACCAGGACGTAGCCGTTATCGGTGGTGGTAACACGGCTGTAGAAGAAGCACTTTACCTTGCAAACATTGCTAAGTCGGTAACGGTGATTCATCGTCGTGATAAATTCCGTTCAGAAAAAATCCTTGCGGACAAGATTTTAGATAAAGCTCAAAACGGTAACGTGAACATCGAATGGAACAGTGAGCTAGACGAAGTGCTAGGCGATGATGCTGGTGTAACCGGTGTTCGTATTAAAAATAACCAAACTGGCGAAACAAAAGAGCTTGCAGTGGCAGGTCTATTCGTAGCTATTGGTCACAAGCCAAATACGGATATCTTTGCTGGTCAGCTGGATATGAAAGATGGTTACCTAACTGTTCAATCTGGCACTAAAGGTAATGCGACACAAACAAGCATCGAAGGTGTGTTTGCTGCAGGCGATGTGAGCGATCATATTTACCGTCAGGCGATCACTTCAGCAGGTACTGGTTGTATGGCTGCTCTAGACGCAGAGCGTTACCTAGATGATTTAGAAGCCTAATAAAGACATATAAGTCTGATTACAAAAAAGCCGATCTAGTAGATCGGCTTTTTAATGCGTACTGTAGTCGAAAGATTACTGAGCGTTGTAAGCTTCTACGCCTTCAACTAGCGCTTTGCGAGCTTCTTCAGCATTCGCCCAGCCTTCCACTTTAACCCACTTACCTTTTTCAAGCTTCTTGTAGTTTTCGAAGAAGTGCTCGATTTGGTCGCGTAGAAGTTGTGGGATATCGTTCACGTCTTGGATGTGACCGTATTCTTTGCTTAGCTTCTCGTGCGGTACTGCTACAAGCTTAGCGTCCATACCTGCTTCGTCAGACATGTTTAGAACGCCAACTGGGCGACAACGAATTACAGAGCCTGGAACCACTGGGTATGGCGTGATTACTAGAACGTCAACTGGGTCGCCGTCGTCAGCTAGGGTGTTGTTTACGTAACCGTAGTTCGCTGGGTAGAACATAGGCGCAGTCATGAAACGGTCTACTACTAGAGCGTCCATGTCTTTGTCTACTTCGTACTTAACTGGGTTTGCCTCAGCAGGGATTTCGATGATTACGTTGATATCGTTTGGCACATCGCGGCCAGCAGGGATGTCTTTGAAGCTCATTTTTATATTTCCAATTATGTTAAGGAATGGCGGCAATTATAGAAGTTCACACTTTGGGATGCTAGTCATAGCAAAGTTTAACCGGAAATAATCGATATATAGTCTCAAAAAAACCATGAAAAATAAGGCATTTCATTCATAAGTTATTGCTTTCTTTCTAAATTTAGCTAGTCTAAAGGTGTGATCAAATTATAGTCGAGAGGGCACTGATGACTAAATCTGAACTGATAGAAATGCTTATAGACCAGCAGCCTCATCTACCAGTTAAAGATGTTGAGTTGGCGGTTAAGGCAATGCTGGAGCATATGTCTGAAGCACTTGCAAATGGCGAGCGTATTGAGATTCGTGGTTTTGGTAGTTTCTCACTACATTATCGTGCGCCTCGTGTTGGTCGCAATCCGAAGACAGGTGAGTCTGTTGAGCTTGGCTCAAAATATGTTCCGCATTTTAAACCAGGTAAAGAATTACGAGAATTGGTCAATTCTGTCGCAGATAGTGAAGAGTTGAGCTAATTTAGTATCGAAATTTTCCTCGCTCAGCGGCATAATAAGCTGAATAGCGCATTGTATGGGTGTTTTATGCTTAAGTGGTTTAAGCGGGCAATACTGATTGTTGTACTGGCTTTCTTTTTATTTATCGGTCTCTTCTTTGCCATTCGCAATGGAAATGTGATTTCTCTTGATCTAGTTCTGTGGCAAGCGCCTGAGCTAAGCGTTGCGTTGTACATGATCATCGCTTTTGGTCTAGGTGTTATTCTTGCGCTATTGTCCTCTGGTGCTTTGTTGTTACGTCTCGAAGGTAAGTTGAGAAAACAAAATAAACAGATCATTAAACAGCAAGCGGAACTTGATAATCTGCGTAAAGCTAATTTGTCAACTGAGTTGGCTGAGCGGGAGTAGCGCTTGACCGAGTTGGGGCTGTTTGCGGTTCTATTTGTGGCGCTATTTATTGGCTGGCTGCTGGGTCGACGCCGCAATCATGACGTAGCCCCTAAGGAACTTAAAAAGGTCCCTAACGATTACTTTCGTGGCTTAAATCATTTGTTGAATGGCCAGCAATCTGAAGCCATTGACGCCTTCGTCGATTCCCTTGAAGTCAATTCAGACACATTTGATATTCATCTCACACTAGGTAATTTGTTTCGCAAGAAAGGCGAGATTCAAAAAGCCATTAATATCCATCAGAGCTTGCTGGCTCGACCTGACATTTCTCCACGAGATACTCGGTTGGTGCAATTGGAATTGGCCAGCGATTTTATGTCGGCGGGACTGTTGGATCGAGCTGAGCGCTTACTGTTGAATATTGCGTCTCGAAAAACAGAGTTCCAAAAAGAAATTTTCACTTTACTGGTGGATTTGTATGAGTTCGAGCAAAGCTGGGATAAAGCTATTAGCATTGCTCATCAATTACAGCTAGATTTCCCAAATCGTCGCCAGGCGCAGAGGCTGGCTCACTTTTATTGTGAACTGGCTGAAGAGGCGGCTAAAAAAGATCAGCTAACGCAAGCATTTCAGCAATATAAGGCTGCGATTGATGTGGATGTGGATTGCGTTCGAGCAAGCATTGGTTTAGCTGATTTGTACATACTGCAAAAGCGCTTTCGGGATGCCATAAAAGAATTGAAGTCTGTGGCGGACCAGGATCATGAATTCCTGCCAATTGTGATACCTAAATTAAGAGATTGTTATCAGAAGGTTTGGAGCAGTGGAGGCTATATTAAGTTCCTGCAAGAGCAGCTTAAAGTTCATCCTTCAGCGACGTTAATTCGTGCTTTGACCGAACATTACGCCCATGATGACAAAGAATTTGCAGAACAGTTTATAATAACCCAACTAAGAGCTCACCCAACTATAAAAGGCTTTCAGGAATTGATCGATATGCAGCGTGCCGACTCCCATGGACACGATCAAGAAAACCTAAGTGTATTGTATGGGCTAATAGAACAATTAACGTCTTCTAAACCAAAACATAGATGTCGACAGTGTGGTTTTTCTGGCCATCAGTTGCATTGGCAGTGTCCTAGTTGTAAAAGCTGGGGAACAGTTAAGCCGATCCATGGTTTAGAGGGTGAATAGTAAAGTATATAGAGGAAAATCAATGAGTTGCCAATCCCCAATCGTTGTAGCATTAGACTACCCAACAATCGATCAAGCTACTGCGATGGCAAAGCGCTTAGACCCTAAATTATGTCGAGTGAAAGTTGGTAAAGAGTTGTTTACCAAAGCCGGTCCAGCCATTTTAGAAGAATTGCACAAGCTAGATTTTGATGTTTTTCTAGATCTTAAATTTCACGATATTCCTAACACGGTGGCGAATGCTGTATCCGTTGCAGCAAAAGAAGGTGTGTGGATGGTAAACGTCCATGCCAGTGGTGGTCGTCGCATGATGGAAGCGTCTGCGAATGCCTTAGCGCAAATTCAAGATCACAATACGCTTTTAATTGCGGTGACAGTTTTGACCAGTATGGATGAAACGGACCTTTCAGAAATCGGTATTGATCTATCGCCGCGTGACCATGTTAAGCGTCTTGCTACACTTGCTCAGTCTTCTGGAATGGATGGTGTCGTGTGTTCGGCGCAAGAATCTGAAATGCTGTCTGAAACACTTGGTAAAGACTTTGTGTTGGTGACACCTGGTATTCGTCCTGCTGGTTCAGATCAAGGTGATCAAAAGCGTATCATGACGCCAGCACAAGCGATGCAAGCAGGTAGTCACTACTTGGTGATGGGGCGACCGATTACCAAAGCAGAGGACCCTATCGCAGTACTAACTCAGGTCAATACTGAGTTAGGTGTGACTGCATAATACTTGAGCAAACTCGTTAGTATGTTATGTTAAAAGCCGATCCTAAGTGATCGGTTTTTTATTGGCATGAAGCCGAATTAATAGCATAAGGAGAATGCAATGAAACGCTTACTCAAACGCGCGTGTGCGCTGTGTCTTGTTCTAATCCCAGTGTTTTCAATAGCGGCTGAGCCGCTTGACATTAACTCAGCAACGGCTGACCAGTTAGCTATGGCATTATCTGGTGTCGGAAATTCCAAGGCTGAAGCAATCGTGGCCTACCGCGATGCGAATGGGCCGTTTGCCTCTATTGATGAATTAGTCAAAGTGAAAGGAATTGGCCCATCGTTATTGGATAAGAACCGTATAGTGATTCAGGCAAAGAAAGACGCACAGCCTTAACTGCAACATTGTCTAAGAAGAAGGGTGATCAGACGATCACTCTTCTTTTGAGCAGATATCTTCGAAGGCTTGGTTCTGAGTTAGGTAAATGTTGCCGCTTAGGTGTGAGATTAAGGTGGAGCCTTTTAATCTATCCATGACTGGGCCTTTGACTTCTGATAAATGTAAGCGAATGCCTGTGGAGTGCAGTCGTTCACAAATCATTTCAAGGCTCTCTAAGGCGCTTGCATCAATCATATTGACTGCTGTGCACATCAGCACTACGTCCTTCACTTCTTTATTTTTTGCGATCAATCGCGTAATGCGATCTTCCAGTACGCGAGCATTGGCGAAGAATAAGCTCTCATCGATTCGTATGGTCAATAAATCATTCGTTGTTTCTACTTGAAAACGTTCAACGTTACGAAAGTGTTCTGTGCCAGCAACACGGCCAACCACAGCAATGTGAGGGTTGCTGGCATGCCAAAGAAATAGCAATAGCGATAGGCTCACACCTGTGATGATGCCTGCCTCAACCCCGACCAAAAGCACGACTAAAAACGTCGCAAGCAAAGCGCTGGCGTCTTGTTTTGAATAACGCCAAATTTCGATCAAACCTTTTATGTCTATCAGCTGAAGTACTGCGACAATAATGGTGGCGGCTAGAACGGCTTTTGGCAGATAGTAAAAAGCGCCTGTCAAAAAGCTTAAAGTGAGTAGAATCAAAATCGCTGTAAACACGCCCGTCATAGGCGTTTTGGCGCCAGCATCAAAGCTAACGACAGAGCGAGAGAATCCGCCAGTGACTGGAAAACCTCCGCTAAAAGCTGAGCTAAGGTTTGCTGCGCCTAGGCCTATCAGTTCCTGGTTCGGATCAATGCTTTGGCGACGCTTTGCGGCGAAGGATTGAGCCACAGATACTGATTCAACAAAGCCTACAATGCTAATCAGGATGGCTGCGGGTAGTAAATCCAATACTAAATGAAAATCCATGCTAGGTAAGGCAAGTGGTGGAAAGCCGCTTGGCACGTCTCCCACAATCTTAACGCCTGCCTTGTTTAGCTGCAGTGCTGCGACAATCAGTGTTGCGATAACAACCACTAAAACGGGGCCTGCTTTAGAGGCTAATTGAGCTTGATGATGGGAGAGACCAAAAGTTATTAATATGTGTTTGAAGTATTGGCGAAGTAGATATAGAGCGACGATGGCGCCTAAGCCAATGCATACGGTGATTAGGTTTGTGGTAGAAAGGTTGTACCAAATGGTTTCCAGCATCTCGATTAGGTTATGTCCTGATGCCTGAATGCCTAAGATGTGTTTTGCTTGTCCCAAGGCGATTAAGATAGCGCTGGCACTGATAAAGCCAGAAATTACTGGATGACTTAAAAGGTTTGCCAAAAAACCAAGTTTGAAAAGCCCCATCAACAGCAAAAATAGCCCAGAAATCGCTGCCAGCAAAATAACAACGGTAAGATATTCTGCTGTATTCGGTGTGGCAAATTGTAGCGCGGCCGTGCCTGTCATCATAGAAACCACCGCAACGGGCCCAACGGCCAGCGTTCGGCTAGAGCCAAATAATGCGTACGCTATCAATGGCAAAATGCTGGCATAGAGCCCTACCGCCGGTGGTAATCCCGCCAGCATGGCATATGCCAAACTTTGCGGGATTAACATGATGGTTACGATGATGCTGGCCATCATGTCGGTTTGCATGTCTGCTCGCGTGTAGTCTTTTAACCATATGCTGGCAGGGATGAGACGATTCAATCGAGTCATTGTGGCTCCTAAGCCAAATTAATCGGCGTTTTTAGGTAACGCATTCCGTTTTCTTCAGCTGGAGGTAGATTGCCTGCGCGCATATTGACTTGTACTGATGGCCAGATCAGACGAGGCATGTTTAATGTGGCGTCTTTAGTTGTTCGCATGTGGCAGAAATCTTCTTCAGAGATGCCATCATGAATGTGCACATTGGAAGCCTTTTGTTCGGCAACCGTTGTTTCCCAAACATATTCTTCGCGTCCTGGTGCTTTATAGTCATGGCACATAAACAGGCGTGTTTCTGCTGGTAAAGCAAATATCTTTTGAATAGAGCGATAAAGCATCGCGGCATCGCCACCAGGAAAATCGCAACGTGCAGTGCCATAGTCTGGCATAAAGAGTGTATCGCCAACGAATGCGGAGTCGCCGATTACATAGGTGACACAGGCTGGTGTATGGCCAGGTGTGTGCAACACTTCAACTTTCAAATCGCCAAATGGCAACTCATCACCTTCTTGTACGAGCTGATCAAACTGAGAGCCATCGCGGGCGAATTGTGGTTCAGCGTTTAATAGTTTGCCAAATGTACTTTGTACCGTAGTAATGTTGTTGCCAATTACAGTCTTGCCCCCAAGCGCTTTTTTTAGATACGGGGCAGCCGATAGGTGATCAGCATGGACGTGGGTTTCCAGAATCCAGCTAACCTTTAAGGATTGCCCGTTAACATAAGCGATAATGTCATCGGCTGACTTTGTTGATGTGTGCCCTGATGCATGATCGTAATCTAGTACGGAGTCTATGATGACACATTGTTTGGATGCTTCATCAATAACGACATAGGACACTGTGAAAGTTGCTTCATCAAAGAATGCTTTAACAGGTGCTGGAAAAGACATTTAAAACTCCTTTGGTTATAAGGTTATTTCTTTATAGTATAAGTAAGTTTGTTTATTAGCAACTTCTAAGGTATAGGTTTTCGATCTATATGAGTTTGCTTTTATATTGTTTCTTTCTAATGTCACGTTCTTCCTAAGACCTTGAAGCTGAAATTTGTTACTCTGTTGACTTACCGCTGAAGGAAAAGAATAGGGCGTAAAAGTGTCGCAAGAATTTCAAGTTGTTTCGCAATATCAACCAGCTGGTGATCAGCCAAAAGCTATTGAAAAACTCGTTCAAGGGGTGGATGCGGGATTGGCGCATCAAACATTGCTGGGGGTGACGGGCTCGGGTAAAACGTTCACGGTTGCTAATGTGATTGCCCAAGTAAAGCGTCCAACTATTATCATGGCGCACAACAAAACTTTAGCTGCACAGCTTTATGGCGAGTTCAAGGAGTTCTTCCCGAACAATGCGGTGGAATACTTCGTTTCCTACTATGACTATTACCAGCCTGAAGCCTATGTGGCTGCGTCAGATACCTTTATTGAAAAAGATGCATCGGTAAACGAGCACATTGAACAGATGCGACTGTCGGCAACCAAAGCGCTTTTGGAGCGTGAAGACGTCATCATTGTGGCGACCGTATCTGCGATTTACGGTTTGGGTGATCCACAGTCCTATTTAAAAATGATGTTGCACCTAGATCGAGGTGATCGCATTGATCAGCGCTCGATCTTACGGCGTTTAGCCGAGCTTCAGTACACACGTAATGATATGGTGTTTGAACGTGGTAACTTTCGGGTGCGAGGTGATGTGATCGATGTCTTCCCGGCTGACTCGGAAGACGAGGCGCTGCGTATTGAACTGTTCGATGACGAAGTGGATAACTTGGCGGTATTCGATCCATTGACCAATCGCACCATTCGTAAAGTACCACGGATTACTATTTATCCGAAAACCCACTATGTCACGCCTCGCGAAACCATTCTTGAAGCCATTGAAAAGATTAAAAAAGAGCTAGATGTTCGGCTTGAGCAGCTGAAGTCACTTAATAAACTGGTTGAGATGCAGCGCCTAGAGCAACGCACTAACTATGATTTAGAAATGATGCAGGAGCTTGGGTATTGCTCAGGCGTTGAAAATTACTCCCGATACCTTTCTGGGCGACCGGAAGGCGCGCCGCCACCAACACTGTTTGATTATTTGCCCGCGAATGCGCTTTTGGTGATAGATGAGTCCCACGTGACTGTGCCGCAAATTGGTGCCATGTATAAAGGTGACCGCTCCCGCAAAGAAAACCTTGTCGAGTATGGCTTTCGTTTGCCATCAGCATTAGATAACCGTCCGATGAAGTTTGAAGAATGGGAGCATATAAAGCCGCAGACTATTTTTGTCTCGGCGACACCGGGCAAATATGAAGAAGAACATCAGGATTGGGTGGTGGAACAAATCGTTCGTCCGACGGGGTTGGTCGACCCTGAGTTAGAAGTTCGACCTGTCGCGACACAGGTGGATGATTTGCTTTCTGAAATTAACCTTCGTCTACCGAAAGGTGAGCGCGTGTTGGTGACCACGTTAACCAAGCGCATGGCGGAAGACTTAACCGATTATTTACATGAGCACGGTATCCGTGTGCGTTACTTGCATTCGGATATTGATACCGTTGAGCGTGTTGAAATTATCCGCGACCTACGCCTCGGTGAGTTTGATGTGCTAGTGGGTATTAACCTGCTCCGAGAAGGTCTGGATATCCCTGAAGTTAGTTTGGTGGCGATCTTGGATGCTGATAAAGAGGGCTTCTTACGTTCAGATCGCTCACTAATTCAGACTATTGGTCGTGCAGCACGTAACGTAAACGGTAAAGCAATTTTGTACGCCGATCGTATTACCGGTTCGATGCAGCGAGCGATGGATGAAACTATTCGACGTCGTGCGAAACAAGAAGCCTTCAACGAAGAGCATGGCATTGTGCCAAAAGGTATTAACAAATCGGTAGAAGACATACTTGAGGGGGCTTACAACCCAGGTGCAGGTGGTCGAAATAAAGGCAAGCAAACACGTAAAGTGGCCGAAAAAGTCAAAGATTACCAAATTGAAAACATGGATGATGTGGCTGAAGTGCGTAAAGCCATCGTTCAGCTGCAGAAAGAAATGACGCTTGCTTCAGAAGAGCTTCAGTTTGAACTTGCTGCAGGCTACCGTGATCAAATCCGTGTTTTGCAGAAGAAATTAAAAGAGGTAGGGGAGGGTTGAGTTTTTCCTTCATTCACCTTTTAAAAACAAATACTTAAAATTTTATTTAAAGTGCTTGAACTGATAAAAGTGCTGCGTATAATAGCCTTCACTTTCTAGGTCTATAGCTCAGTTGGTTAGAGCGCTACCTTGACATGGTAGAGGTCAGCAGTTCGAATCTGCTTAGACCTACCAGAATTTACGAAAAGCCGAGCGCCAAGCTCGGCTTTTTTGTTTCTATCGCCTGTGTTTCGTGTTTCTCTGACTACGTACTTCCCAACGAGTTGAATACTGGGCTGTCTAAGATAATACGCTCAAGTCGTTTGGTTGCCTCGTTGATATTTGTTGCCGTATAAAGCGCCACTTCGGTTTCTGGAAGGGGGGGCAGTCCCTCATGAAGAATAATTAAGTCATCTTCTAGTGTGTGAAGTGGAATGATACCAATGCCGATGCCCGCCCTAACTGCAGCGAGTACGCCAGCTCTACTTTGACTGGTAAAAGCAATACGATGAGAAATGCCTGCGTCTTTTAAAAGTTCAGTGGCATGGAGGCGGTGGTTGCAGCCTTCATTGAAAACTGCAAGGGGGAGAGGTCGCTGCGATATTAAGTTATGATCTCTAGACCCAACCCATACGAGGGCGTCTCGTCTTAGTCGTACACCTCCTTCACTATCTGCCATCATTTCTACTAAAGCAATATCAAGCAGCCCTTTCTCTAAACGTCTCAACAGAGTGTCAGGGCTATGGTCGCAAAATACTTCCAATTCGACTTCAGGGTAACTGAGAACAAATTCTTGAAGTAAGGGAGATAGTGTTCTACTTGCATACTGGTCGTGGCTGCCTAGGCGAACAGCTCCATCAATGTCCATGTTTTGAAATGAGCCAACTATTTGGTCATGTAAATTCAGAAGCTGTTGTGCATGAGCTGTGAGTTGTATTCCTGATGGAGTCAATCTAACCCCATGTTGACCGCGTTCCATTAGAGTGCTCCCAACAAGCTCTTCTAAGCGGCTTAGCTGCATGCTTATGGTGGAGGGAGCCTTATGCAGGTGCTTTGACGCTTCTGTTAAGTTCAATGTTTTAGCGACCATTAAAAATGTTCGTAGAAGGTGAATCGGTAAGTCGCGCATAAGTAATGTGTTTACTCTTTAGATTTCGATAAAGTCGAATGTAGAATTCAATATTATTCGATTTATTGAAGGTGTGCATTCCTCTAAATTCCTTTCATCAATTAAAAGTCAGCTTTGAAAAGTATTATTTGGTGGGGGTGAGTATGGGGATGGCTGCGTTAATGGCGTTTAACCAAGTTGTAAGTCATGGCTTTGGTTTGTTTTTGTTTGTTGCGCTGGTACCAGAAATGCGGATGGATATGAGTATTGAGGCGTGGCATCTTGCTTTCATTGGTGCTGGTAGTCAGGTGTCGTATTTAATAGGCGCTGCACTCTTGGGAGTTTGGGGGCACAAGCTACCGTCAAATAAGTTGCTGCTTGTTAGTGGGTTAGTAACCGCTAGCATCCTTTTGAGCATGATATTTATCCATTCACCGATAGTGATGATATTTGGTCTTTGCCTTATGGCGATCAGTGCCGCTATTTGTTGGGGAGGCATTGTAGAAATAATTGCCGGATGCAGTCAGATGGGGGATAGGTCTACTCACCTTTCGATTGCGTCAAGCGGCACTGCATGGGGGTATGGTTTAAACGGATTGTTGCTTCTCACCGTTGTGCCTGCATTGGGGTGGCAGGCTGCATGGTTTGTGGCTGGAATGATCGCTGTAATGTGCCTGTTGATGACTTCAAAAGTTATCAAAATGAAGTGTGCAGAAGTCAATTCTCTGGTGTCTTTTGAGAGAATGGTGTCACTGCCAGTTGCTCTAAGTACAAAAGAACTATTGAAAGTGGTGCTCATTGAGCCTGTCGCTAGGTCAACATGTTTAATTCTATTCTTAGTCGGATTGGCGACGATGCCTTTCTCCACTTGGTTGAATGTCTATCTGGCAGAGCTTGCTGTGCCTGGCTCTCTAATGGGGTTGGCATGGCTTTCTGTTGGGCTATCTGGGATGGTGTCAGGGCTTATTATTGGGCGATTAGCTGATAGAAAGGGCAGTTCGACGACCTTGTTTTGCATTTTCTCTATCTTTTTTGTAAGTAGTGTTGCCTTTGTTTTGGATCCTGCTAAATGGGTTTTATTGGTTTCTGTAGCCTATGGCTTAATGTATTTTCCGGTTTGGGGAATCTTAGCTGGGTGGGTTAATCGAGCGTATTCATCTAAGGCTACCATGCAAATAAACGGTATTGGTATGATAACTTTTGGCGCAGGTGGTGTTTTAGGGAATGCGCTTGCAGGAGTGGTTCAGCAATATACTGGCAGTATCTCTATTTTGTTTGAAGGAATATGTGTTGTTGGTTTCGCGCTGGTTTTATTTTCAATGTATTTATTACTCAGTGAATTCCTTCTGAGGCGTCATGTGGTTACGTGAGTAACATTATTTATTAGATAGCTTCACACTATTCATTTGCCTCAATGCATGCCCCGTTAATCGGGGCTTAAATTTTCTAAGTCTTTGTTACTTTTCTAGATTCTGAGCTACGCTTTATAGTCATGGCTACGTGTGGTCACATTGATTTAATGATTTGCCGTTAAAGTTGTATCAAAAGCTGTGTATGCAGATGCAAATCATTTATAGTTCTTAAGTAACGGTGTTGCTTTTTGTAATGTTTGGCATAAAAGTCAATAAAATTAATGACTTAATTATTGTAAAGTTTCGTTAGTCGAGGATGAAATGAGTGCGTAAAAGTCTTAATCTTGTTATATGAGATTATTGTCTTCGCGTCATTTGTTGGCTTTAGGTATGGAGCATAGTGCTCAAGGTTGAACGCTAAGGATTTTTTTATGCTGAAATTGTCTTTAACACAAGTTTTTGCTGTGGTTGTAGCGGCAATCCTTGCTACGTCTGGTTATTTTTGGCCTGCGTTTTTCGTTCTTGCCCTGTCAGGGTGCTTATTAGTGTTTCTTGCACGCCCTAAAGTCAGTTACGCTTCAAATGATGATTCGGATTCATCGCTTAATGTAGACCCCATTGCAGCTGAAAAAAATGAAGCCCAGAAGTTATTTCATGATGAGCTTGTTCCTATTCTTGGGGTCTGTAATGAAGACCTAGATAATGTATTAACAACACAGAAAAGTGCCATTGAGCTATTGAGCCAGTCTTTCGATGATACCCACCGTTTGATCGGCGAGCAGACAGAATGCATTCACGCTCTTATTAACGACAATCATGATGGCTCTCGCTCTTACAGTGAAGTGATGCAGGATTTTGCAGATCAGACAGCTAAGACCTTAGATCGATTTATTAATACCACCGTCGAGATGTCCGCTGAGTCAATGGATCTTTTAAGTAAGGTGAGTGAGATCCATGAAGAGATGCCGGTCGTTACTAAAGCCCTAAAAGACATCGATGATATTGCGGAGCAAACCAACTTACTGGCTTTGAACGCTGCAATTGAGGCAGCAAGGGCTGGGGAAGCAGGGCGAGGCTTTGCAGTAGTTGCCGATGAGGTCAGAACATTATCAAATCGTTCCGCTGGTTTTAGTGTGGCGATTCAAACTCAACTGCAAAAGATCCAAAATCAAGTTACGGAATTAACCAAATCGATGGAAAGCTTGGCTGCTCATGATGTGACCTACATCATGGAGTCGAAGCGCAACATGCAAAAAGTTCTAGCGCATATTGTTGAGAAAGCTGAGAGTGACGCAGAAGTTACTTCAAGGTTAGATGGTTTGGCTGGTTCAATTGAAAATGCAATTTTTGGTGCTACAAGAGGTCTTCAATTCGACGACATTAACCGTCAGAACGTCGAGTACACAATTGAGACGTTGAATTTCATTTCTGAGCATCTGGAAACGATCAAACATACTTCTTTTGAAGATTTAGAACATGTACTTAAAGATAGGCTTGAACAGATTAAAGTTCGTAGCCGAGAACGCCATAACCCTGTATCACAGCAGGATGTAGATAGCGGCGACATTGATTTATTTTAAGGATTAGGAAAAGTATGTCTCAGTCACCAATCGTAATTAGTATTCCTGAACGCTTCGATTTTAGTACTCACAAGTGGTTTACTGAAGCTTATGAAGCAGCGCTCACAAAGACCAACCAAGTAGTACTGGATTTCTCAAGTGTGAACTATGTTGATTCATCCGCACTTGGAATGATGGTTTTATTACGCCGCAAAATTAGCGCTGCGGGTGGTAAAGGATTTATCCGTAACGTGACAGGCACAGCGAAAGATATATTAGACATGGCAAATTTCAATGCACTGTTCGAGTACGAATAGGGACAATAAGGGATGCCGCAAGAGAATAAGGTTTTAATTCTTGAAGATGATACCAGTACCCGCTTAATCGTTTCTAAATCCCTTGCAGCACAAGGGATTGAAACCGTTATAGTTGGCACATTAGCAGAAGCTGAGGCAGAAGTTGAAAAACATAGCATTGCCTTGTTCTTATTAGATGTGCACTTGCCAGATGGTGATTCAACGGAACTTGTCCGTAAGCTAAGGATTAGTCACCCTTTGGTACCCGTGTTGGTGATGACCGGGGATTATGAGCAAAATCGAGTATCTGAGTTTTTTGATCTTGGTGTTCGTGACTTTATACGTAAACCTGTTCATCCCATCCTTCTGGCTAGCCGAGTAAGAAGCTTTATACGAAATTATGCGACGGAGCGTGCCCTTTTCGAAGCCAATGAGATGTATCAACGCATTGCGCATGAAAAGGAGCAAGAAGAAGAGCTCGCGCATTATGTTTATAACCACATTCTGGATGTGCATACTTCAAAGATAGATGGGCTGGACGTTGCGATTCGCTCTTCAGGGCGTTTTTGTGGAGACATGATTCTTTCTGCTAAAGCCCCCAATGGGAATCTAGTTGTGATGCTGGCAGATGCCACAGGTCATGGTATGGCTGCAGCGTTAACCATCTATCCGATGGCTTCAACATTTTCCGCTATGGTATCGAAAGGGCTATCGTTAGGTGCAATCCTTAAAGAATTAAGTACTAAACATAACCAATGTATTCCGCAAAACCGTTTTGTCGCTGCTATTTTAATTGAGCTATCACCAGCAGAAAACTCTATAAGAGTATGGAACGGAGGCATGCCTTCGTTATTGATGTTTGGCAATGACGGTGAGTTTACGAAGGTAAGCTCGAAAAATTTAGCGATTGGTATTCTTCCTGATGAGCTTATCAGTACCAAAATGGAAGTTTTTGAGCTAGATAAAGTCCGCAAGATGGCAATGTTTAGTGATGGCTTAATTGAGAATAAAGCCATTGGAGGGCGGAATATTTCATTTGATGAGGCTTACGATATTATTGCTACTCATCTGGATGACCTTCAAGGCCTACTAGGCAAAATGCATGACTGCGAACAGTTTGTGAATGAGCTCAATGATCATGATGATATGACACTAGCTGTATTGGATCTTGAGCGCTTAAAAGAAGAACTAAAACAGGTTGAGCAAGAAGAAGATGTGCTTCCAGGGTCATTTGAGTTTGACTTTGTTTTGACAGGAGCCTCGTTGAATAACGATAAATTCGTGTTTGGTTTATCTGAACTTCTGGCGTCATATGGCTTTAACAAAGAATTCTGTCAAAAAGTATTCACTGTTGTCACCGAGTTGCTAGTGAATGCTGTAGATCATGGGATTTTTAATATCCCGTCTAACCTAAAAGAAGAAGATTTTATTGCTTACCTTTCGATGAGGGAAGAAAAGCAATCGACCATAGCCGCGTCGGATAAAGTCTCAATCCAAGTGAAGTGGCAAGAGCCAACGCAAACGCTGGAAATATTTTTATCCGACAGTGGTAATGGCTATGAGTTAAACAGTATAAATAATGATAACGAATTAGATGATCTAGCTTATGGGCGTGGTCTTAAGTTAATTACGTCTTTGAGTCATTCGTTTGATTATGATGAACACACCAATACGACCCATGTGACTTTAGAATATTAGAGGATTTTATGAGCAAGAAACTGCTTATTGTTGATGATTCACCGTCAGTACGCCAAATGGTTGAGATGACTTTAAAAGGGGCTGGGTATTCCGTTAAGGCTGCAAAGGATGGTCAAGAGGCTTTGAATTTCTGTAAAGCAGAGCGCTACGACTTTGTCCTAACGGATCAAAATATGCCTAATATGGATGGTATTACGCTGATTAAATCTCTAAGAGCGATGCCTTCTTACGCGCGAACGCCTTTGATCGTATTAACGACAGAAGCTAGCGATATGATGAAGCAAAAAGGCAAAGCGGCCGGTGCTACTGGATGGATGGTAAAACCGTTTGACCCGAAAAAACTGCTCGAAGTGGTTTCGAAAGTACTACGTTAATCTGAGTCACTTACTACAGTCGTTCGGAGTGTAAGATGGATAACCTAAGTCAGTTTAATGAAGCGTTCTTCGAAGAAGCTCAGGAGCATCTCGAAACGATGGAAACCATGTTGTTGGATTACGACGTGGACTATCCTGATATAGAAGATCTGAACAGTGTGTTCCGTGCAGCCCATTCCATTAAAGGTGGTAGTGCTATCTTTGGCTTTACCGCAATGACTGGGCTGACGCATGTCATGGAAAACATGCTGGACAGAGCGAGGAATGAAGAGCTATCGCTGACCAATGAGTTGATCACGGTTTTACTGGAAACCGTTGATGTGTTGAAGGATATCTTGCACAGCTATCGTAACGATGAAGAGATCGACTGGGATGTAGTTGAAACAAACAAAGCGATATTAGAAAAAGAACTTGATCTCGCAATGAGTGGTCAAGCAGGAAACGATCAGGCTGAATTAGATTCAGATGTTCAACAGGCAGAGTCGGGCGGTAAAGAAGCTTCAGAAGCAGATGAAGGTTTCGGCTTTTTTGACCAATCAGATGATAGCGATGACGAGGATGGTTTTGGCTTCTTTGATGAAGACATAAGTGTCTCCGCATCAATTCACTCAGACGAGGACGATCAAGGATTTGGCTTTTTTGATGAGACTTTAGACTCATCCCCCGATGACAGTAATGACGGCTTTGGCTTTTTCGACGATGCACCGGCAGCACCGACGAAGGAGAAAAAAGCAGACGACGATGAAATAGAAGGTTTTGGTTTCTTTGAATCCGAGTCTGATGACGTCAATGATGGAGATGTTGCTTCCAAAGATTCTGACAGCAGTGCAGCAAAGAATCCTTCAGATGCTGGTGCTAAAGATGATGGCTTTGGTTTCTTCGATGAGTCGATGAAAGCTCGGCATGAGCAGGATAAGATCGACGACAAACAAGGCTATGGTCTTTATCCCAAAGAAAAAAATGAGCCTTCCAGTAAGGTAGCGACTGCACCCAGAACAACTAAGACTAAGCCAGCCACAAAACCAGCAGAAACGAAAAGCTCTGAAGCCACTAGTATACGAGTTGAAACCGTTAAGATTGATAAATTAGTGAATCTTGTCGGTGAGCTCGTGATCACTCAGTCCATGTTAAATTTGATCGGCAACGAAGTTCAGGAAAGTGTTGCTGAAAAAATGATGGGAGCTTTAGCTGAACTTGAGCGCAATACTCGAGAGATCCAAGAAGCAGTCATGTCAGTTCGAATGCTTCCTATATCATTTGTGTTCAACCGATTCCCTAGGTTGGTTCGAGACCTCTCAGTCAAAATGGAAAAGCAAATTGAGTTGGTGATTGAAGGTGCTAGTACTGAGATTGACAAAAACTTAGTCGAGAAAATCTCGGACCCGTTGACTCATCTTATTCGAAACAGTGTCGATCACGGCATCGAAAAGCCGGATGTACGCAAGGCCGCAGGTAAACTAGAAAAAGGAACAGTACGCCTATCTGCATTGCAGAAAGGTGGCGAAATCGTCATTTCAATATTAGATGATGGAGCAGGGCTGAATCGGGAACGAATTGTTGCGAAAGCCGAAGAAAAAGGCATCGAGCTTCCAGATCCACTAACTGATGAGGCGGTTTGGCAGTTGATTTTTGCACCAGGCTTTTCAACAGCTGCAGAGGTTACCGATGTGTCTGGTCGTGGAGTTGGCATGGATGTGGTTCGTCGTAATATCGAGTCTCTTGGCGGTCGTGTTGAGATTAATTCTTCTGAAGGTGCGGGCACAGAGTTTGTCATTAGCTTACCTTTGACGCTGGCGATTCTAGATGGGATGTGTGTTGAAGCTGAACAGCAAATATTTGTTGTTCCTTTGGTGAATATTGTGGAAAGCATTCAGCCGATGCCAGAACAAATTCGAGTTATCAAAGGCAGCAAGATTTTGTGGGCTCGCGAGGAGTATTGGCCTTTGGTTGATATTGGCCGTGTGCTTGGCGGTCGTGCGGAAAGCATCGATCAACTGGATTTATCTGAATCCATCATTGTGTTGGTTGAAACTGCCAAGAGCCGCTTTGGCCTTGTGGTCGATACTTTGGTTGGGCAACAACAAGTGGTTATTAAGAGTTTAGAGCGCCATTACCGTCGTGTAGATGGTGTTGCAGGGGCCACCATCATGGGTGATGGTGGCGTCGCACTTATTCTGGATGTCGATTCATTGATACAGTTTATTAGTTCAGATTTGGGAGGGGCATCTTATGCCGTCAGAGCAGCAGGGTAGTGCTTCAACAATGCCAACAAGAGAGTTTTTAACATTTGTTCTAGGCGATGAAACATATGCTCTAGACATTATGACCGTTAAAGAAATTCGCGGTTATGAAGCAACGACGAAAATTGCTAACGCTCCTGAGTTTATAAAAGGGGTGATAAACCTTCGTGGTGATATTGTTCCGATTATTGATCTACGTATTAAATTTGGAATTGGAGAGCCCACTTACAATGAGTGGACCATTGTCATCATGTTGAATATCCACGAGCGCATCGTAGGGATCGTGGTAGATGGTGTTTCGGATGTGATGAATCTCGAAGATGAAGAAGTAAAACCAGCCCCAGAGTTTGGTGTTGCGTTTGATAGTAAATATTTACATGGCTTAGCGACACTTGAAGATCACATGGTCATCATCGTGGATATCGAGGCGCTTATCTCCAGTGATGAATTAGGATTGTTTGAAACTGCCTAGTCAGCAACA
>Ga0066192_1000044_pt1 | contig 21198 bp, 22 predicted proteins | sample WorMetvacBELIZE1_FD_58707 | JGI IMG/M metagenome (GOLD analysis project Ga0066192, IMG submission 58707) | Marine gutless worms symbiont microbial communities from Max Planck institute for Marine Microbiology, Germany - Olavius vacuus BELIZE.1... | ecosystem: Host-associated > Annelida >... | reverse complement strand
CCAACCATTGATGCAGCTCGGCAGCGGCCAAGCGTCCGTGTTGAAGGGCTCGGACGACGACGCATATCTCTGATTTCAAGCGTCTATGGAAACAAATTCAAATTTATTAACATCAAATAGCCCCCTGGCAGTGAGTTTGAGTTCGGGGATAACAGGAAGAGCTAGAAAACTCAACGGCATAAAGGGATCGAGTTCATCGTTCACATGAAGTTTATCATGGGCGATGGCAATAAGCTTTTCAAGATGTGCAGCAGTATGCTCTCCCTGCTGATCGCTCATCAGGCCACCAAGAGGAAGCGGGAGGATGCCAAGCATCTTGCCCCCGCTAGCGGCGAGGGATATACCTCCGCCGCTCTCAACCAGAGCATGCAAGGCCGCGAGTATGGCATCATCATCGTCTCCAATCGCCACAAGGTTGTGCGAATCGTGGGCAATGCTACTGGCAACGGCGCCTCCCTGGAGTCCATAACCCTCGACAATGCCGAGACCTCGCTTCCCGGTGTTATGATGACGTTCAACCACGACGAGTTTGAGAAGGTTGGTATTCGAATCGGCAGAAAACCGTCCTTCGGCGTCTCGAGCAACGCTTCGAATCACATTGCCGGTTACCAAAGTACCAATATTGATGCTCACTACTCGAGCTTTATTCGATGCGAGCTTCAATTCCAGATCGTGCTTACTCAGCGAGGCTAGCCGCACGGTATTACGAACGGGAGCATCGTCGACTCGCACCGGGCTATCAATCAGGCGGCTGTTTTCTGCCACTAGAATGCCACTTCGATAAACTTCGCCCACCGAGAACTCGCCAAGTTCACCATTGAGAACCACCAAGTCGGCGCGGCGATTGGGAGACAGGGCGCCCCGGTCTTCCAATCCGTAGGCTTCGGCGCCATTCAGGGTGGCCAGCCTCACGGCATCGACAGGATTGATGCCGTGGCGAATGGCCTCTCTGATGTTGAAATCGATATGCCCCTCCGCGAGGAGGTCTCCAGGAAGTTTATCATCCGTACAAAAGGCACAGCGTCGAGCCACGGCGGGATTAACGCCGGCGATAAGCGCGGCTAGATCTCTGGCGGCTGTTCCCTCCCTGATAAGAACCCTCATTCCCAGGCGAAGTCGCTCTTTCATTTCTTCAAGTGTGGTACACTCATGATCGGTTCCAATACCCGCGACCGCGTAGGCTGCTAGCTGTTTCCCTTTAATAGCGGGGCTATGCCCATCCACTCTCTTCCCACATTTCCGGGCAAGGGCTATTTTCGCGATTATCCCTTTGTGTGCGTCGACTACGGCGGGATAATCCATGGCTTCACCAAGGCCCAACACTCTCGGATGTTTGAAGAATTTGGCAATATCAGCGGCCTCAAGGACAGCGCCGGCATCTTCGAAGGGTGTGGCCGGCACACAGGATGGGATCATCACGAACACGGACTGCGGCGCCGACTCGGAGGCATCCAATATCCATTGTATGCCCGCCACCCCACAGACATTGGCAATCTCGTGGGGATCGGCAATCACAGTGGTAGTTCCCCGGGGCACCGTTAACGCAGCGAAACCCGCCGGTCCGTGCAAGGAACTTTCGATATGGACATGGGCATCAATGAGCCCCGGTACAACGATGCGATCCTGAAGCGCAATTTCACTCCTTCCTCGATAGCTGCCCTCAATGCCAATCGCCATAATGCGCCCATCACGGACGGCCATGTCACCGTGGATAAGCTCACCGGTAAATACATTTAAAAAACGCCCATTCCGAAAAACGATGTCCGCCGCTGTTCTTCCGGCAGCCACATCAATGTCTTTGTTCATCTGAATTTTCATATTGGAAGCATTATAACCCTTTAAGACGATCAAATGGGGAAAAAAATCAAAAATTTCAAATAGGCCGCAATAAATTATGAACGAATCTCTATTTGGCAGCCAGTATATCAAGATAGGCATTGATTACTTCAATGGTTTTCTGTGGTTCGGCATAATTGATAATGGCTAACTTGAACAGGTAAGCCTGTATGAAATCCAAGATCTGTATGGAGGTGGCTTCGACGGAAATGGTTCGGATTTCGCCGCTCTCCATGCCTTCCCTAATCATCCGACGCATCAGATAATCAAGCTTGACGGTGCGGCGACGTATCGTCTCGGGAATATCATGGCCTTCGCGCCGTTTCTGAGAGATGAAATCTCCCAAACTGATAACAAAGTCCCGACTATGCCAGCTTCTTGTAATGATATCGGCAACAATTTCCCGTATTCGCGGAAGTACGGGTCCCGAGTGCGAGGCGACATCTCTGTAGACTGAGAACATGTGGTCGGTATAATACTTCATCGCGTAGGTGAAGATTGCTTCTTTGTCCCGAAAATAGTGATAGAGTATGGGACGAGATATACGACAGACTTCGGCCAAGTGGGAAAGGCTGGATTCCTGATAGCCGTTTTTAGCAAAAAGCCTGAACGCCTGCTGAAGAATGGCTATTTTTCGTTGTTCATGATCGACAATCTTCGGCATGATTAACTTCGCTGCGTCCTAATACAGAGCTCTTCGTATATCTAACGCTCTCTCTTCCTACAGCCCCAGGGGCCGGATAACAACGACTCGTATCACAGTGGCAGCGAGCCCATAATTCCTCTTTGCCGCTAACACTCAGCCCTGAGTATCTACCTCGGCTGCGTAATCGACTCCATCCCAACCGAAGCCGTGAAGGTGCAAAAAATCAGTTCGGAAACCGTCGATGTCGCTGAGCTCTTGGATGTTCTCAGTTGTAATCGAATCCCATTTCGCGGCAACGGCCTTCTGCACATCTTCCCGCATCTCCCAGTCGTCCATACGAACCAGCCCCGCAGAATCCCTCAGGACTCCTTGTTCACCATAAACTTTGGCACTGAGCATTCGGTACATCTGTTCAATACAGCCTTCGTGCAGGCCTTTCTCCTTCATCTCCTTGAAAAGCAAAGAGATGTAGAGCGGAACTACGGGTATCACCGAGCTTGCTCTGGTAACCAGGGCCTTGTTCACGGATACAAATGCCTCGCCCCCAATCGCCTTGAGCGTGGAATTCAGCATTGCGGCGCTCTTCTCCAAATGCTCTTTCGCGGCTCCAATTGTTCCTTCTCGATATATCGCAAAAGTAATCTCGGGGCCTATGTATGAATAAGCGACCGACTTCGCTCCATCGGCCAAGACGTCCCCATCCAAGAGAGCCTGAATCCACAGTATCCAGTCTTCACCACCCATCACTTTGACGCTGTGAGCCTCATCGTCGCCTTTGGCAGGTTCAATAGTAATTTCTCCAACCGAGCCATTCAGAAAATCCACGGACTTGGCGGTATAGGCCTGCCCCACAGGCTTGAGCACCGACTTAAACAGTTCCCCGCTCTCTGGATCCTTTCGCGCGGGGGATGCTATGGAGTACACGAGTAAATCCACTTGGCCGAAGAGTTCCTTGATGCGCCTGATAACTGTTTGGCGAGTTTCGGTGGCAAAGGCATCCGCATTCAAACTTTCGGCTATCAGCCCCGCATCATTCGCGGCACGGTCGAAATACTTGTTGTTGTACCAGCCTGGACTCGCGGGTTTGCGATCTGTGGGTTCGCGCTCAAATGACACATTGAGAGTACCTGCAGAACCGGCGAACGCAACGGCGATCCGCGTGGCCAGACCATAGCCTGTGGAACCACCTATAATGAGAACCCGTTTGGGCATTGTGATAGCTTGTTGTTTAGCTACATAGGCTATCTGCTCGTCCAGGGCCTTTTTCAAACCTGCCGGATGCGCTGTAAGGCATACCCCTCCGACAATCTTCGGTTCCAAAACCATCATGCTGAGTCCTGCTTGTCGCCCACAAGACAGAGCCACGACGCCTCGGCGACTACCTGATCGTCTACATAAGCTTTTCCAGTCTGTCTGATGCCACGGTCGCTAACCTGAACATTCTCCACCTCAAAACGCACAGTGTCGCCAGGCAACACCTGGCGGCGGAATTTCGCCTTGTCGATGGTGGCAAGAAAGAAAAGCTTATCCCCTAAAAGACCGGCCTGAGCCACACCGGCGCCTCCGCATTGAGCCATGGATTCCACCAGTATCACCCCTGGAACAATCGGATACCCGGGAAAATGCCCCTTGAAAAAGTACTCATCATCGCTGTACCGCCGGGTGCCGACAACCCGTTCGGCTGTCGCAACTTCGAGCTTGTCGACATACAGGAATGGCGTCCTGTGGGGTATTAACTCTTTAACATCTTTCATTTGTTTTCCTTCACTTCTTGAAGATGATTTTTCTTCGCCTATTCCTCGAATTTTTTGAAAATTATCGAACCATTGTGACCGCCGAATCCCAGGTTGTCGGATAACACCGCCCTTAGATTGGCCTTGCGTCCCACCTTCGGAACATAGTCAAGATCGCAGCGTTCATCAGGATTTTCCAGATTGATTGTGGGAGGGACAAATCCATCCCGCAATGCGAGGATACTGACAATAGCTTCCAGCCCGCCGGCGGCCCCTATCAGATGAGCTGTCATGGACTTGGTGGAAGAAATTAGCAGTTTGTATGCGTGCTCGCCAAAGGCCATCTTGATGGCCCTTGTTTCGAGAGGATCGTTTGTAGGGGTAGATGTACCATGGGCATTCAGATAATCGATTTCCGAGGGCTCCATCCCGGCGTCCTTGAGGGCCCATTTCATCGATTTTGCAGGGCCATGTCCTTCAGCATCGGGACTGGTAACGTGATAGGCGTCACAGCTCATTCCATACCCGGCTACCTCGCAATAGATATGAGCGCCACGGCTAAGGGCATGATGGAGTTCTTCCAGAATGAGTATGCCCGCGCCTTCGGCCATAACGAACCCATCTCTGTCCTTATCGAATGGCCGACACCCGACTGAAGGATTGTCATTGTATCGATTAGTGAGGGCTGTCAGTTTAATAAACCCGGCAATACCGAACGGTGTGATGGCCGCTTCCATGCCACCGGTGACAGCCACATCAACCTGATTGTAGCGTATGGCATTGAGTGACGATCCAAGGGCGTCCGTTGCCGAGGTGCACGCCGTGACAACGCAATAACAGGGGCCATGAAATCCATACCTGATAGCGACATTGGCCGGCCCCTCGTTGATAATCAGTTTTGGAACAGTCATGGGGGCTACACCCCGAGGGCCCTTCGCCGCCAGTTGACGAATACTTTCTTCGACTACCTCGTACCCGCCAATTCCGCACCCAAGAACGACGGCAACCCGTTCAGGATCGGCGCCTCCCTTATCGAGTCGCGCATCTTCCAGAGCTTGAGCCGATCCGGCCATGGCGAACTGTGTGAACCGAGCCAGTTTCCGGGCCTCCTTCTTTTCCATCCAAACACCTGGGTCGAAATTCTTCACCTCACCGGCAATTTTGCAGCTAAATTCCTCCGTATCAAAAGAGGTAATCGGACCAACCCCGCTTTGCCCAGCCTTGAGAGACTCCCAAGTTTGGGACACATCATGGGCCAGTGGGTTAACCGTTCCCAGTCCAGTCACAACAACTCGTCTTCGTTCCATTTCCACTCCTCAGATTGCCCTACATCACCAGTCCGCCGTCTACACGAATTACCTGACCTGTAACATAAGAAGACAAATCGCTCGCCAAAAACAACACGGCATTGGCGACATCTTCGGGACTGCCCATGCGCTCTAATGGTATTGACTTGGCATATTCGGTTTTGACATCGGCGGGAAGTTTGTCGGTCATGGCGGTTTCAATGAAACCGGGCGCCACGGCATTCACCCGCACATGGCGTTTGGCCGTTTCCTTGGCCAGACTCTTGGTAAACCCAATAAGGCCCGCCTTGGATGCCGAATAGTTTGTCTGACCGGTATTCCCCATTTGCCCCACGACTGAGGCCATGTTAATGATGCTTCCGGATTTCTGCTTCAGAGCCATGAACGCTGATGCTTCCCGAGCCACCAAAAAAGCACCGGTAAGATTCACCTTGATTACCGCTTCCCATTGCTCCAAAGTCATACGGAAAACCATTCCATCTCGTGTAATGCCGGCATTGTTCACCAGCACATCAAGCTTCCCATCCGCTGTGACGCTTTGTATCAGATCTTTCACTTGCTTTTCATCAGTGATGTTAGCCGTATGGAAGCTGACTGTTGCCCCCCCCTTCACTGCGGCATCCATTTCACTCTTATGCGGACCTTCATTGAAGTCGCAATAATGAATAGAGGCGCCCTCAGAAAGGCATTTCATGATGATTTCCTTGCCAATACCCTGGGCGCCGCCTGTAACAAGAACTTTTTTTCCCTCAAGTAGCATTGTACAACCCCTATGCGCTCTTATTGATACTCATGATTTCCCCAAGCTTTCCCGCGGGAAGACATGTTCCACCCAAACCTGATTTAGCCCACAGCCCGCACAGCACCTTCCCAGGACCCACCTCGAACAATGCCGAGGGTGAAAAGTGAGCAATCGATGCCTGGAGATCCACCCACCTTACCGGATGGGTTACCTGTTCCACTAAAAGAGATCTGGCCTCATCCCCGCTTTTCAGTGGAGCGGCCAATACGTTGGACCAAACATTTTTCACCGGATTGTTGAACTGAATTCCGGCCAATACCGACTTCATGGATTCTGCCGGGCCAGCCATCAGAGGTGTATGAAAAGGACAGGACACCTTTAGGGGTATTATCTTTCTGGCTCCCGCATCCATCAATGCCTTACGGGCGCCCTCCATTCCCGCCGTAGTGCCGCCAATAGCCACCTGTACCTGAGCATTTTCGTTAGCACTCCAGACATCTTCCATCCCATCGAGAACCTCGCAAACCACTTTTGGCTCGATTCCGAGAACCACAGACATCCCGACCGGGCCCTTCTGAGCAATAATCTCGGCTCCGGCGGCAGCCATGAACTTCCCCCGGGCCGTAACAGCTTTCAGGGCATCCCTGGCGGTCAATACCCCCGCGTCCACCATGGCCGTGTATTCCCCCAGGCTGTGTCCTGCCGCGCCAGTGGAGCTAATACCCTCGGCCTTCATACCCTCCAAAGCCGCCAAACTCGCCAAAACGATGGCTGGCTGGGCATTTTCAGTCTCAGTAAGCTTCTCGTCCGATGCCTCGAAAACCAATTCCTTCATATCCCGATCACAAACCTCAGATGCCATGTCAAATAAGCTCTTCACCGATTCGTAGTGATCGTAGAGATCGGCCGCCATGCCGGGGAACTGACTGCCCTGACCGGGGTAAAGAAAAACAGTGTTATTCACCATATGATGTAGTTCCCTCCATAGGTAAGACCGCCGCCGAATCCAACTGTAAGAATTTTCATACCGCGCTTCAACAAACCCTTGCTGTCCATCTCGGCCAGGGCAAGGGGAATGGACGCCGACGATGTGTTGGCGAATTCTTCCATGTTCAAGTAGTACTTCTCCAGGGGAATTTGAGCTCGTTTCGATGCCGCTAAAATTATCCGATAATTTGCCTGATGGGGCACGATGTAATCAATGTCTTGGGGAGTGAGCCCGTTTCGCTTCATCAAATCCTTAACTATTTTCACATTTGCTTTCACCGCGAAGTTGTATACCCGCTGGCCGTCCATGGCAAGACAGAGTTCTTCCTCTGTTGCTCCTTCCATCTTGAACGGTGTCGCCGATCCGCCGACCGACATGTAAAGGGCGTCAAAGCCTGAGCCGTCACTGCAGAGAATGCTGTCAACAATTCCTTTTTCAGGCTCACGGGGTTCCAGCACAACCGCCCCGGCGCCATCCCCGAAGAGCACCGCGGTACTGCGGTCTTTCCAGTTGGTAATGACCGATAACTTCTCAGCACCGATTACCAGAACATGGTGAGCGGCATCACTGAGAATCAGCCCCCGTCCGATTTCCAGACCGTAGGCAAAACCCGTACAGGCCGCTTTCAAATCGAAAGATCCAACATGCCTGATATCAAGATTGCGCTGCACCAGATTCGCCGTGGCGGGAAAGTCCCGGTAATCGGGCGTAATCGTGGCAACAATGATGTGATCAATCTCATCCTTGGCAATACCAGCTTTCAACAACGCTTCCTTGGCGGCCTCGGTAGCCATGTAAGAACAGGTTTCCTCATCCGAAGCGATGTGCCGATTGCCAATACCCGTATGAGAACGAATCCACTCATCAGTTGTGTCCATCATTTGAGCAAGCTCATCGTTGCTCACTCGCCGCGCGGGTATATATGAACCCACTGAAGCGATTCCCGCAGTCATCAAACCTCCTCCATGCAATCCGAACCTCAAGCGTCGGAACACGTTGCATCCGTGGATTATTTACAAATTAACAAAAACTGTCAATATTGACAGCCAAAACTTCGGTTGCTAGTATCCAGAAACACTGAAAGCGAAGGAAATCACAGTATGGATCAGAAACAAATTTCTAACCTGATAGCTCAATTCCAGGACAGTCGCCTCGCAAAACTCAAAATGAAGATGGATGGGTTTGAAATTACACTCAAGAGCGAGGCTGCATCCCAGAAACTGCATGTCGCCCCGTATCACGGCATGTCAATACCAGTGGCGCCTGAGGCCATAGCGGCGCCCCACCCCGAGGGGAAAACCGCATCAGCCGACGCGGAAGAGGCCGCGCCGGAGAGCGAAATCATTAGCTCGCCGATGGTGGGAACATTTTACCGTTCCCCAGCGCCCGATGCTCCCCCCTACGTCGATAAGGGCAGCATGGTGAACAGCGGCGATGCCATCTGCATTATCGAAGCTATGAAAATAATGAACAAATTGGAAGCCGATTTTTCCTGTGAAATCGTGAAAATCATGGCGGAAAATGGCGCCATGGTGGAATACGGATCGCCGCTTTTCGAGGTGAAACGAAGGTGATCCGATCCCTCCTGGTCGCCAACCGCGGAGAAATTGCCGTTCGGATTATCCGAACCTGCCGCGAAATGGGAATCCGTTCGGTAGCTGTCTATTCCGAAGCCGACAGCGACGCCCTCCATGTGAAGATGGCCGATCAGGTAGTTTGCATTGGACCGCCCCCCTCCGCCCAAAGCTACCTCAATCAAAATGCCCTACTCACTGCCGCCATGTCCACCGGCTGCGATGCCATCCATCCCGGTGTCGGCTTCCTCTCCGAGAATGCCGATTTCGCCGCCGCCGTTCGCAAGGCCGGACTGATATTCATCGGAGCCGAACCGAAAACCATCCGCCTCCTTGGCGATAAGATTCAAGCAAAAAAAACCGCGCAGGCCGCGGGATTGCCCCTGATACCCGGGAGCGAAGGAGTGGTTCTCAACATCGATGAAGCCATCAAAGTAACCGAACGCATTGGCACACCACTCATCGTTAAGGCCGCCGGTGGTGGCGGTGGGCGAGGAATGCGCATCATACGCAACCCCGTAGAACTCGATGAAAGCATCCGCATCGCCTCCTCGGAAGCCACCAGCTTCTTCTCCGAAGGCTCCATATTCCTGGAGCGATATCTTGAAAATCCCCGCCATGTTGAAATCCAAGTACTCTCAGATGGCAAAGGAAAGGTTCTCTATCTGGGGGAAAGAGATTGTAGTGTGCAAAAAAATTACCAAAAACTTCTGGAAGAGAGCCCTTCAACCGCCGTGAATTCCAAGCTCCGGGAAGCCATGCGCAAGGATGTCATCCGCCTGTTCCGAAAACTGAAATATGCCGGCGCCGCCACGGTGGAATTTTTGGTAGAGAACAATCATCATTACTTCATGGAGGTAAACGCCCGGGTGCAGGTAGAACATCCGGTAACCGAACTCATCTCTGGTGTTGACATCATCAGAGAACAGATACTCGCCTGCACCGAAGGCCAGATGGATATAACCCAGGATACCATCCACATCAGAGGATACGCCCTGGAAACCCGCATCAACGCTCTCACACCCGGCAAAGTGAGCCTGTTTGTCGCGCCCGGTGGACCCTTTGTGCGAACTGACACCTTCCTCTACACCGGCTGCACCGTATCGCCTCATTACGATTCCATGGTAGCCAAAGTGCTCATCTGGGCACCGGATAGGAAAATCGGACTGGCCCGGATGTCCCGTGCCCTCAAAGATCTTCAAATCGAAGGAATCACCACTAACCTGAGCGAGCAGCTTGCCGTCCTTGAGTCGCCCCAGTTCCGCAGTGGCCGCTTCGGCACCAACCTTTACAACACGATTATAGAAGCACCAACGGAGTAAATCATGGGAAGTGAATTCAATATGGAAAAGAAAAAAAGAAAATGGAAAAGCACGAACGAACTGCCCAAGCCTTTTGCCTCCGTGACGGATACCGAATGCCGGGAATGTCATCATGAAATAAAGCAAGCCAATCTGATAGCAACTCTCCAGGTTTGCCCCGAATGCGGATTTCACATGCCCATGCATCCCTACGATCGGATCGCTACCCTGGTGGACGAAAACAGCTTTCAGGAATTCTCACAAAACCTCAGCAGTCTCAACCCCATCTCCCTCCACGGCTATGAAGAGAAACTCACCCAGGCCAAAGGCAAATCCGGCATCAACGACGCCGTGGTAACCGGATTCGGCTTAATCGAGAAACGCAAAGTCGTGTTGGGCGTTATGTCTTTCCAGTTCCTCGGCGGCAGCATGGGTTCGGTAGTGGGCGAGAAAATCACCCGGGCCATACTGATGGGAGCCGATAAGAGCTTGCCGGTAATACTCATCACCTCCTCAGGAGGAGCCCGCATGCAAGAAGGGATATTTTCCTTGATGCAAATGGCCAAGACATCCAACGCAGCCGCCTTGTTGGATGATTTAGGAATACCCCTGTTCATCGTTCTTACCCATCCCACCACCGGTGGAGTCACCGCAAGCTTTGCCATGCTTGGGGATGTTATCACAGCCGAACCAGGAGCCCTTATTGGATTCGCCGGACAGAGAGTAATCGAAGGCACCCTCAAGGAAAAACTCCCCAAAGGATTTCAGAAATCAGAATTCCAGCAAGAAAAAGGCTTTGTTGACATCATCGTACCTCGCGCGCAGCTGAGAAAACACCTCAGTTTCCTGCTTCAAACCCACGAATCGGAAAAATAAAATGGATGAATCGGCAATACGCAATAAAATAGACGAATTGAAAGTCCTGGCTGATAAAGAAAACATCGATATCACCCAGGAATTGGACGACCTGAAGGCCCTCTACACCGGGAAAGCAGACAGCAGCGATGAGACTTGGAACAAAGTTCAGCTCGCCCGCAGCATCGACCGCCCCAACACATTGGATTACATCGATTTCATTTGCGACGATTTTGTGGAACTCCACGGCGACCGCTGTAGCGGAGACGATCCAGCCATCATTGGCGGCATCGGCACCATTGATGGCCGTCCGGCCACCCTCCTGGGCCATCAACGCGGCCACAACATGAAAGAAAACATCGCCAGGAACTACGGCTGGGCCTATCCCGAAGGATATCGCAAAGCTCTCAGATTGGCCAAACAAGCCGAAAAATTCCACCGCCCCGTGATTACCTTCATCGACACCGCCGGTGCATATCCAGGCGTAGCTGCCGAAGAACACGGTATTGGTCAAGCCATCGCCGCGAATCTCAAGGCCTTTAGCGTACTCAAAGTACCCATCATCTGCTTCATTATCGGGGAAGGCGGCTCCGGCGGCGCCCTGGGCATCGGCGTGGGTGATAAAATCTACATGCTTGAAAATTCCATCTATTCGGTTATCAGCCCCGAAGGATTCGCATCCATACTTCTGCGCGATTCCGAACGCGCCAAAGAAGCCGCCGAAATCATGAAGGTTACCGCACAAGATGTCGCTAAATTTGGAATCATCCACGGCATCGTTCCCGAAGTTCCCGAGGGTGGCGCTCAGATAAACCCCCGCTTTACCGCCGATGCCATCAAGAAGATAATAGTTAAAGACCTGAAGTCCCTCATGTCCAAATCCCCCGAACAGCTTATCCGTTATCGCTCCAAAAAAATCCGGGAAATCGGCCATGTGCACGAAGATAACACACAAGATCTGTTTGGCATCTTCAAAAAGGTGTTCAACCGGAATTAGTTCACCAGAATCCATCATGGACTCAATAGACATCATCAACATCGTTTTTCACATCAATAAACGGAATTTTTTATTCGGTTGAATTAAGCCTTTCTCCTGTACTTGCCCCATACCGGTACTCTGGTGCTTACCGATGGAAACGAAATTCTCTATATCAGCATCTGGCCATATCTGACTCGAGAATGGCATTTTTTGACCCATGGTGGGTAATATTGACACAACTGTTCTCGGCGCTCTGCTAACTGTCTCAAAATGCCCCAACGAGGACATCCGCCGGCACTCCTTTAGAAGTCATTACAGCGCAAAACCTCGAGATTTCAAGCCCATCGTATTCGATAACTCTTTATAATACATATGATTACATTTTTATCCATGTAACTTGGCACAGAATATGCACGTTCATAGGAAATGGTTGTTGTCAACCTGAAAATCTATGCAAGCATTAAGGAGGCATGTATATGAAGTATCTGGCAACTCTTAAAGATAGACCGCTAGGTCTTATCAGTGACATGGACCGCGTTTTCAACCAACTGACGACGGGGTTCGGTGCTCAGAATTATCGAGGATTCGCCGTGGATATCTCCGAAAACGCCGATGAATACCTGATTGAAGCAGAGCTTCCCGGGTTCGAAGCTGCGGATGTGGATATGAGGGTGGAGAAGAACCTCTTGCACATCGAGGGTAAGATTTCTGAAAGCTCTCAAGAGGAGTCTGACGAAGAGCTGAAGTGGTATGTTCGTGAGCGTCGGCAGAGTGGATTCCAGCGCACATTTGTTCTACCAGACGATATTAACAAAGATGCTATTGAGGCGAATATGAAAAACGGGGTTCTTCTGGTAACACTCAAGAAGAATCCGGAAGCTAAAGCGCTCACGGTTAAGGTGCGTGGTAGCTAATTTCACAGATTGTGGCAGGCTACAAAATGACCAGAACCACGATCGATGAGCTGGGGTGTCACCTGATGACATCGCTTGGAAACGAGCGGGCATCGGGTGGCAAAACGGCATCCCTCTGGCGGGTCTATGGGCGAGGGCACGTCCCCTTCCAATAGAATTCGTTTGTTCTGCCTGGTCAGGATGGGATCGGGTATGGGTATGGCTGACAGTAACGCTTTTGTATAGGGATGAAGCGGATGTTTATACAGCTCGTCGCTGTCGGCCATTTCAACCAGCATGCCTAAATACATCACGCCAATGTGATCGGAGATATGCCGCACCATGGACAAATCGTGGGCGATGAACAGGTAGGTGAGGTCCATTTCATCCTGAAAATCTTCCAACATGTTCACGACTTGCGCCTGGATGGAAACATCCAGAGCCGAGATGGGTTCATCACAGATTATCAGATCAGGCTCAACGGCAAGGGCCCGGGCGATTCCTATGCGCTGACGCTGCCCACCGGAAAATTCGTGAGGATAGCGGTTGGCATGTTCGCGTTTCAATCCGACATGATTAAGAAGTTCGTGTATTCGTTCTTGCCGCTCAACGCCAATAGCGATGTTGTGAATTGTGATGCCTTCACCAACGATGTCGGTAACGGTCATGCGTGCGTTCAGAGAAGCGTAGGGGTCCTGGAATATCATCTGAATCCGTTTGCGGTAGGGCAGCATGTCGCGTTCCGAAACCTTGATGAGATCGGTGCCGTCGAATTTCACTTCGCCGCCAGTAGCTTCGTACAATCGGATAATGGTTCTACCGGTGGTGGATTTGCCGCATCCGGATTCGCCTACCAGGCCCATGGTTTCCCCCCGGTTGATGGAGAATGTTACACCGTCTACGGCCTTCAGGTAGGAGGTGGGTCTGCCCAGGAATCCACCGCCGATTTTGAAATACTTACGGAGGTTTTGCACTTCCAACAGAGTTTTGCTGGTGTTCAACGGTTTTCCCCCTCATGCTGATTGAGTTGGGGCGCGTTTTCGTGAAGCAGCCAACAAGCCGAGCTATGGGTTTCGCTCAAGGGGAAAGTAGGTGGGGGCTTCTCCAGGCAGATGTTCATTGCGTGCGGGCATCGTGGCGAAAAAGGACAGCCTCCGGGAGGATGCATCAGATCCGGCGGCGTTCCCTCAATGGGTACCAATCGTTTGTTCTCAGAGGATTCGGAAACCTTGGGTATCGATTGGTGGAGGCCGATGGTATAGGGATTTTGAGGATCGTAAAATATGTCTTTCTCAGTTCCTTTCTCCATTATGGTGCCACCGTACATAACGACGATGCGATCGCACACTTCGGCAATCACGGCTAAATCATGGGTAATTAGAATGATTGAGGCGTTTATCCGTTCTTTCAGGTCGTTCATTAATTCGAGTATCTGGGCCTGGATGGTAACGTCCAAGGCCGTGGTGGGCTCATCGGCTATAAGAAGTTTCGGTCCGCAGGAAAGGGCGGTGGCAATCATTACGCGTTGTCGCATACCACCGGAAAACTGATGGGGATAGTCCTTAATACGTCTCTCTGCCTGGGGTATTCCCACTAGGCGTAGCATCTCAACGGCCTGTGCAGCGGCTTCCTTCCTTCTCAAATAACCTCTATGGCGTCTGATGACTTCCACCATCTGATTCTCGATGGTGTAAACCGGATTCAATGAGGTCATGGGGTCTTGGAAAATCATGGAAATATCATTCCCGCGTATTTTGCTCAGTTCATTCTGAGTTTTTTCGGTTAAGTCATCTCCGTCGAATAGAATCTTTCCTTCCTTAATTCTTCCCGGGTGCTCTATGAGTCCCATGATGGACAGGGCGGTAACACTCTTACCGGAACCCGATTCGCCGACTATACCCAATACATCACCTTGATTCAGGGTGAAGAACAACCCCCGAACCGCCTGAATCTCCCCAAGATGAGAAAAGAATGAGGTGTGCACATTATGAAGCTCAAGCAGGGGTTTGCTCATTGGTTTTCCTAACCTTTTCTCAGACGTGGGTCGAGAGCGTCGCGCAGTCCATCTCCCAGGAAATTAAAGGACAGCATAGTAAGGGCAATGGCCAGTGATGGGAAGAAAAGCTGGTACGGGTAAGTCAACAGTCCCGAAAGAGCATCATTGGCAAGAGTCCCCCAGGATGCCTTGGGCGCCGAGACGCCCAAACCGATGAATCCGATGAAGGCTTCTGCAAACACGGCAGTTGGTATCATCATGGTCATGGATACGATGATGGGACCGATGGCGTTGGGGATGAGATGTCTGAAGATGATATTCCTCCGGTTCACGCCCAGGGCACGGGCTGCCAGTACGAATTCCTGTTCCTTCAGGGAAAGCACCTGCCCCCGGACCAAACGCGCCATCTGAACCCAGTAAACCGAACCCAGGGCAAGGGTGAGGGTCCATAGACTGCGGTTTCCCACCATTACCATGATGAGGATGACATAGATTATCAGCGGAATGGAGTGGAGAATATCAACAAAACGCATCATCACATTGTCAATGCGTCCGCCCTCATAGGCGGCAATGCTACCATAAACCACACCCAACAGGAGATTCACCACAGATGCCATCATAGCGATGATGAGGGAAATTCTCGCACCATACATTACCCTGACGAGCAGGCTGCGGCCTAGATCGTCGCTCCCGAAGGGGTATGTCTTATTGAAAACTCTCTTGAAGGGCTCACTTATCTCCGGTCCACCGTTGGCGGAAAAGGTGAAATCATAATCGGCCTCCTTGCCGGGAAGAAGATTGTATGAAAAATCCAGGGCTATTGAGAGATTGCCATCGACGTAGGTGTAGATTTTGTTTATCGGATCTCTTTCCACCAGGTCCAGTCGGGACAATAACGAGCCCCTTTCGCTTACACGGAGCAATTTATAATCCTGTATAAAAGAAATGTAATAGTCTTCGGCCACCTTGTAGATGCTCATTCGTGGCGCTGTGTTAGCGAAATCGATGTTCTGATCGGAATAGGAAAATCGCGACATCAATGGACCGAAGACGGCGATGAGAACTATCAGGATAACACCAACAAGACCAACCATAGCCAGTTTGTGATGTTTCAACCGTCTCCAGGCATCTTGTCTGTAGGTAAGGGATTTTCTGAGTATTTCCTGCTTGTCGGCATCTTCCCTGGTCGCAAATTCGAAATTGTGGGCTTCCATGAATTAGCCAAGCTCCTTCTCGAATTTGATGCGGGGGTCGATGAGTGCGTAGAGAACATCTACCAAAAACACCATCATCACATAGAATGAGGCATAGAGCACTGTAACACCCATGATGGTGGTATAGTCCCGGTTGGAGACGCTCTCTACGAAATAACGGCCGATTCCGGGAATGGCAAAAATACGCTCCACCAAGAATGAACCAGTCATAATCGTCGCGATAGTTGGCCCCAGATAGGTGACGACGGGTATGAGGGCGTTTTTCATGGCGTGTTTACCGATAACTGAGAGTTCTTTCAAGCCGTTGGCCCTGGCGGTGCAGATGTAGTCCTGCCGGAGAACCTCCAGCATGCTCGATCGAGTGAGCCGGGCAACGAAGGAAAGCGAATAACCACTGAGAGCAAGCACCGGGCCGATGTAACCTATGGAAGAAGAGAGCCCAAAGGGTGGCACCCAACCGAGCTTTCCAGCGAAAACAAAAATATAAACGGTGGCCAGGATAAAACTCGGTATGGTAACACCGAGTGTTGCCATGAACATCACGAAATAATCAATGGGACGATTCTGTCTGAGGGCCGATATGATACCGAAGGGAATGCCCAGCGCGATTATCAAGATGACCGCAAAGAAACCAATCCGGGCGGTGATGGGAAATCCGGAAATGATCAGATCGTTAACAGAGGTGCCAACCTTGGAAAACGATGGCCCCAGATTGAAGGTGAGCAGTCCTTTGAGGTAATCGAAGTACTGGATAATCAAAGGATCATCGAGATGATACTTCGCGTTCAAGGCACGCAGAATTTCCGGCGGCACAGGCTTCTCGCGGGTAAATGGACCGCCCGGGATAGAATGCATCATGAAGAACGTCACCGTTGCAATCAGGAAGATGGTGAACAGCGAATACACGAAACGCCTTAGAAAATAGTTCCTCATAGTCTCCTAGCCATGATTGAGAGATTTCAGAATTGAAAATACGGGCCTCCTCCTTGAGAAAGAGGCCCGACGAAGGTGCTCAGCGAATGACAGAAGCGGCGCTGAAATCTAATGCACCTAACTGGCTACGGGTCCAATTCTTCACCTGGGGCGAAGAGAGGTAGGTATCGGTGTAATGATAAACCGGAAGAAACGGAAGATCGGTCATCAGAATTTCCTGAGCCGCATATAGAGCTTCGTAATGCTCCTCTCCCCTGGTAAGATTCGCCTGTTTCATCAATTCATCAAACTCTGGATTGTCGTAGTTTGGATCGTTGTAGGTGTTTTCCTTCTCGAAGATGGCCAATAAACCCATGGGATCTAAGAAGTCGGTGATCCAACCACCCCGGGCCAATTCATAATCACCTTCTTTCCGGGTGTCCTGAAACACAGCCCATTCCTGATTTTCCAGGGTGCATTCGATGCCCAGGTTGGTTTTCCACATTTCCTGCACCATCTCAGCGACTTTCTTATGACCTTCCTGGGTGTTGTACATCAGGACAAATTGTGGAAATCCGGCGCCGCCGGGATAACCGGCTTCCGCCAGAAGTTCCCTGGCCTCGCCATACTTACTGGAGTCGTCTACAATGCCGAAGGTACCGGCGGTTTCGAAAAAGTCCTGGCCGTTATGATCGGGTAAACCTGGAGGAACCATGCCGTATGCCGGCACGTTGCCCTGGGCCAGGGTTTCAACAATTCTCTTACGGTCTATGGACAGAGTTAGAGCCCTGCGAACCCGGACATCCTGCCATATGTCTAAATCCATGTTGAAGTTGTAGTAGTAAGTACCTAGTAGGGGGAAGATGTAGAACTCAGGATTCTCGGCAACAAGACGGGGAGTCTCGGTGGGTGGCACCTCGTTGATGAAGTCGAATTCACCGGCCTCGTAGGCTGTATATGCAGTAGATTCTTCGTCGATGAATTTGACGTTGATGGTGTCAATCTTTACATCGTCGGCCTTCCAGTAGTGGGGGTTTTTCTTAAGTGTAAGGCCATCGCCGATGGTGTAACTGGTGAGATGGAAGGGGCCGTTACTCACCGCAAGCTCGGGATCTTTGGCCCATGCGCCATCAGGACCGGCTTCAACGGAAGACTGCTTGGCGGGCATGAAGTGATAGAATGACATCAGAGAAACGAAGTAGTCAGTGGGGTTCTTCAGTTTCACCTCGAGAGTGTATTCGTCGACAGCCCGAATACCCACATCCTCAAGGGAGCCCTCGCCCTCGGCGGCCTCCTGGGCGCCGACAACATTGGTGTATTCCCAAATCCAAGAATATTCGGAGGCGGTGGCCGGATCCATGGCCCGCTTCCAGGAGTAGACAAAATCGTTGGCGGTAAGCGCAGACCCATCGGACCATTTGGCATCTTTGCGAATGTTGAATGTAACGGTCTTGCCGTCGGTCGAGACGGTCCAGCTTTCAGCCATGCCTGGAATCACCTTGCCGGCTTGCTCACGAACCAAACCCTCGTGGGTATTATTACCGATATGGCCACCATCCGAGGCGCCATTCAGGCCTGGATCGAGTGTTTTAGGATCGGCACCCAGATTCCAGTTCAATACGCCATCTTTCATCGTCCCCGCTGGGTCACCAGCAGCGAATAGGGAAACGGAGACAATAAGAAGAATCAAATTAAAAAACAGTGTCTTTTTCATAAAAGCTCCTCCTTTTAGGGATAAAGAGACATTATACCCCGTTCTGGAAAAGCTTGTCTATGCTAAATATCCCATTTGAATGAGTCTGTTCACACATAGCGAATTCACATTTTTTGAGCACACGGATCGGCTCTAATTACTCCGAGCCAAAATCCGGCGCTCGGGGAACTGTTATATTCGTTGAGAACTCCAGGATTATTATTTCCACACGCCGGTTTGCGCGTCTTCCTTCCTCTGTGTTATTGTCGCCCAGCGGCTCACTATTCCCCGCTCCTTTTACGATAATCTGAGTATCCCTGCGCACACCAGTATCAATCAGATAACTGGCAACCGCTTCGGCTCGCCGTTCCGATAAATCCTGCCCATCCCCCCTCCCTGGAATATTCGCCGTATGCCCCACCACCATGATATCCCTTTTCGGATAGCGCCTCAGTATCTCACCAATGCTCGCTAGCTGTGTTTCCTCTCCTGGCAGCATCGTCGCCTCATCAGGCATGAAGTGTATATTGTCCAATGTCAAACTGACGCCTTGCGGAACTGCCTGTGCTCGAATATCACTGTCGTCTAGCTCTTCGATTTCTTGGACAAGTGTATCTTTATCAAGCAAATCAGAGTAAATGGCTTTCCCCTCGGAACGACCTCGAAAAGTGTATTCGTATCCGTCGTTCATGAAATAAGTGTATGCGAAGTCTCCATCCGCCGCATAGTTTCTACCAAGTTCAGAGTCCCACCACAGTGTCTGCTGGACTTCACCCGCTACGGCGACGGGAAACCATTGTTCCTGCATCAATCGGGCATCCGAAGAATTTAACGGGTTTAGTGTCCAGTCATATTCATATTCGATATTGAGTATTTCCAGCATCCGACCGTCCAGGATTTCTGAACCCGCATATTGATAATCGACATTGAAATCGATAATAAGAATTTCGGGAATTTGAAATGTCGGATGGAGGTTGAATACCTCCTGGCCCCCAAACTGCCAAGAATCGCCAGGTTGCAATGGCTGATCGGGAAACACAGGAACGTTGCGAACTGTGGGAACCGGGGAATTCTCTTCAACGTCGTACAACTGGCCATCGACTTGGCGTCCATAGACTGTTTCATATTGCTCAGACCATATGTAAAACCCGGTTTCACGATTCTTTTCAGCAATGCTGTATTGATTCCACAGCAGGCCTGACTCTCCATCACCCTGACGCACCTTTACGGCAATTTTGTTCAATATTTCCACTGACGAAACAGAAATTCCATTGATAAGGACTTCTTCAACCACCGTAACATTCACCCGCCATTGATCATCTTTCTGATGGCGGTATTCGAAAACGGTCTGTCCAGAAACATGCCATACAGGGAACAAGGTGGCAGCAATAATGGATAGGCCAAGTATTCTTCGCAGATTCGCTGGAGTCATTCTATTACCATCATCGCTATTCTAGCACAGTGCGGCTACTCTGAGCAGGTCGTCCACAAGCCGAAGGGAGAGCTCTGAAGCCTGTGAGTATGCTCCTGTATTGTAGGTGGACCCCTCAAGCGAGTGTCGTACTATCAGGCAGATGTATTGAATATCATGCCTGCGATGCTGTTCGTTCCGAGAACATTGAATGCCGGCGGAGCAAAACTCACAGCCTGATGCAATTTTGAGGCATATTGCTGGATGAGTGTATCGGTACCTGTTGCGCTCGTAAGCGTGGGATACATTTCAGTACCGGAATTGCTTTTATTCGTCTTTAGGATGTCTATGAGACGGTTAAGTAGCTGCACGCGGGATAATGGCACTGCTTTCTCACCATGAGATGCCGGTGTACCAAAAATATGCCGATAGTGGGCAAAAATGGATTGTGATGGTCGCACAGGAACACTCATTCTAGATCCGGATCGTGAAAACTGTGCGATGCGCAACATGGGCATATTGACGTAATTGCCCGCAACACCACTGATTGCCATAGCACAACTCCTCCAGTTTCATTATCGGGAGAAACAGGCTATGTGATGAATCGAGACTGTCAGTGATTTCTACGCTGTTCAGATGATGACTGACATTGAATACACATCACCGCATACGGTATGGCTTCCAGGCGTGCCTTGCTGATTTTCGTTCCGCATCCCGCGCAGAGGCCGAAGCGACCACTCTCCAATCGGGCCAAAGCTGATTCAATCTTTTCTAGGCGAAGCTTATCCTTTGCTCCCACAGCATCCAGCGTCCTGGCGTCAATATCATTCGACGCGATATCTGCCAGGTCTTTCACGCCTGAGTCTTCAACCGCTACACGGAAATCATTATTTTCGGCAACGAGAGCACGGAGTACTTCCGCCTTGAGTTCTTGTAATTTCATTCTTATTTGGTCTTTAAACTCTTCAGCCATATCAACTCCATAAGAAAACCCTGGCTAATTTGAATTATAGAGTGGGATTTGTCAAGAACTCCCAAGATGACCTGGAGTAGAGATCGGGTAGTGTAACATTTCTTGTGTCAAAAGGGAAAATGAGGCATTCCTCTTAGGTGAAAAA
>Ga0066192_1000043_pt1 | contig 21336 bp, 18 predicted proteins | sample WorMetvacBELIZE1_FD_58707 | JGI IMG/M metagenome (GOLD analysis project Ga0066192, IMG submission 58707) | Marine gutless worms symbiont microbial communities from Max Planck institute for Marine Microbiology, Germany - Olavius vacuus BELIZE.1... | ecosystem: Host-associated > Annelida >... | reverse complement strand
ACACCTGGGTTAGGGGTTTGGAGTATTGAAAGCTTAATCGCTACACCAAGCGGCAGCGACTATGATTATCACAGCGCTACTCGCTTTGTTTCAAAGCCCTTGAGCCTATTTGAATACGGCCTAACCTACCAGCGCTGGTTTTCAGGCTTGATTGATGGCAGTAGCAGCGATCAAAGCGACGACCAACTGGCTGTGGACGCGAAATTAACGCTACCCTCTATCGCTAGTTTTTATCAGAGTGTGTATATGGAAGCGGCCTCTACTGCCACATTATCTGAACTAGGCGCTATGCTGATTGGCTGGACAGGGAGCTTCCCTATCGGCCCGCATACCGCTCGTATTGTTCTGGAATCTCAACAAACCACCGACGAACACGATACGACGCCATGGAGTGGCGGAGTCTACCCATCCATGACAGACAATGTCGCAAATACTAGCTATCTGTTAGATGACAGTACTTCTGCGGCCCTGTACTTACAGTTACACAATGATCATCAAATTGGCCTGATCTATCAAAGTGCGATTCAAGACAATAGCGAAACAAAAACACAGCGAGTCACTTATCGCTTGCCTGCTCTAGCGGGTATGGTACGTTTTGGAGCAGATATAGAACAACAGAACAACCAAGATAAACAAACAAACCTTTGGGTGGGCTATGAATTTCGCTTTTAACCACGAAAGCAAAAATATCACAGTCCATTTGGAACTTAACTCTGAACTTAACGAAGACAACATTTAACATGCGTTTAAAACATTTATTCCCCACGTTAGTTCTCACACTAGCAGCCACTGTGCAAGCCGTTACACCAACTGCAGCGCAAATCAATCAGTTTCAGAGCCTACCCAGAGCACAACAAGAAAGCCTAGCTCGTCAATATGGCGTCGACCTAAACGCTATATCCGGCAGCACATCTACAACAACACCTACAGTAGAAAACCAAGCACCTGTGCTCGAGCCTGTTAACTCAAGCGATAAGAACACAGGCTCTAGCAGTAAAGAAAACAAAGACCATAAAACAGCGACCACCAGTAATGGCTTAGATTTGTTTGGTTACAGCTTGTTTAATAACAATAGCCTTGATCTGACCGTTATAGATGACTTGCCTGTACCACTGGATTACCAAATGGGGCCAGGTGACACGATTAATATCCAGACATTTGGGAAAAGCAGCCAAAGTTTAGCGCTGACCATCGACCGTGACGGCACCATTAACCTACCTGACATCGGCCCAATCGCGGTATCAGGACAAACCTTCGCACAGCTGCGCGAACAGCTTAACAACGTTATCAAAGAAAAAACCATCGGTGTTGACGTTGCTGTTTCAATGGGCAGTATGCGCACCATGCAGGTATTTATCGCCGGCGAAGCCAAGCAACCTGGTGCCTACAATGTGAATAGCCTGACCACTATTACACAAGCACTGATTGCCAGCGGCGGCATTAAACAAACGGGTAGCCTGCGTAATATCCAACTGAAACGTAAAGGCAAAGTGGTTGCAGAGTTTGATGTGTACGACCTGCTCATAAATGGCGACACCAGCAAAGATGTACGCTTATCGTCAGGGGACACCCTATTTATCCCAGTACGCAACAACAGCATTACAATCAAAGGCCAAGTCGTCCGCCCTGCTGTATACGAAGCAAAAAATAATCTAACCATCCAGCAACTGTTAAAGCTTGCTGGTGGCGCGAAACCCAATGCCTACTTATCACAAGTCGTTGTACAACGTATGACGCAAGAAGGGACACAGCAGTTTCTGCTAGACCTAGCAATGAACCAAGATCGCCAATTTACGTTGGCAGATGGTGATCAGGTAACCCTATTGAGCACATTAAATGTGTCGACAGATGACGGCCGTCGCTTTATTCAAAACAACGGCAGCCAGCAACCTCTACCTGTTGCATCAGAAACCTTAATGAATGCCGTGGCACTTCGTGGCGAAGTATTCCAACAAGGTCCATTAACGTTTGTACCAGGCATGCGCATCAGCGACGTGATTAACTCTATTGAAGAAGACTTAACACCCAGCTCAGACCTTAATTATTCGCTACTTGTACGCCAAATTAACCCTAACCAAGATATTGAGGTATACCAGTTCAGTTTGCTAAATGTGTTAAGCAACCCTAATTCTGCTGACAACCTAGCACTACAAGAGAAAGACCAAATTTTTGTATTTGACAACGGTTTAGAGCAAAGTTACTGGCTAGACTCTTTCGCTAACAGCAAAGTCAAATCGACCGGCACTGAACGAACGCGAGAAGTACTCGACAGCGAGACAGGGGCCGTGGTGACCAAAGATGAAAATACCGAGCTCAACATTGCTGGCACAGAACAAACCACCAATGCCACAGGTCTGCGTAAGGCGAGCCGTGAAGCATTACTTAAGCCGATCATTGATCGCCTAAAAGAGCAGGCGAATTACGATACACCAGCACAACTGGTGGATATTTCTGGTGCCGTGAAGTTTCCAGGGTTATATCCGTTAGCCAAAAACACCAATGTGAAATCCTTAATTACCGCAGCGGGTGGTCTAACACAAGACGCTTACTTGGCATCAGCAGAATTGACCCACCGTATTCAACAGGGTGATACCACCCGTTTTGAGCACCGTAATTTCAACCTCAGAAGTGTATTAGATGGCACCTACTCTGCCCCACTGATGGCGCAAGATAACCTAATCATCAAGTCTCAACCAGGCTGGCAAGAAGGCATGGTGATCGAGCTGCAAGGAGAAGTCGTCTTCCCAGGCACTTACACGTTTAAACGTGGTGAAACCCTAAGAGATGTGATCGAACGTGCCGGTGGCTTTACCGAGTTTGCCTACCCTGAAGGCGCTGTCTTTAGCCGCGATCGCTTGAAGCGCCAAGAAGCAGAACGGCTAAAATTCTTAAACGCTCAGCTCAAGCAAGAAATCAGCAACCTGGCCCTTCGCCGTCAGAACACGTCTGCAACCGACCCAGCTCAAGCGATAGCCATCGTGGATCAACTGGATAACGCAGAACCCATGGGGCGTTTGGTGATCGACCTAGATAAGGCTTTAGAAGGCGACCGCCAAGCTAACCTGATGTTAGAAAAAGGCGACAAGCTATACGTGCCAGCGCTGAACCCAGTGGTCAGCGTGATCGGCGAAGTACAGTTTACGTCTAACCACACCTATGACTCGAACCTAACGGTCGAGGACTACATCAATGCTGCGGGTGGCACCAAGCGTCAAGCGGATACCGATCGTATCTACATTGTCAAAGCAGATGGTTCGGTAGAGCTACCTAACAACTCTTACTGGTTTAGTCGCAATCAAGATCCACTAGAGCCGGGGGATACGATTATCGTACCGATCGACACAGACTACCTAGATGGCTTAAGCACACTGTCTACTGCCACACAGATTCTGTACCAAATCGGTGTTGCTTGGAGCGCTATCAAAGACTGATAGCGCCCTTTAACAGTATTTAATCACTCATTAGAAAACACTAACGCGAAGCAACCGAAGCGAAACATGAACATGAACGACAACTATCACTTACCGCCTCAAGCCTATGCACAACCAGAGGATGAGATAGATTTAAAAGAGCTGTTTATTGCCCTATGGAAAGGCAAATGGATCATTGTATTAATGACGATTATTTTTGCAGCAGGCGGTGTTTTCTATGCGCTACAGCAACCCAATACCTACAAAGCTGAAGCAGTTCTAGCCTCAGCAAGTGATAACCAGTCCGGCGGCCTCGCGGCCATGGCCTCGCAATTTGGCGGCCTAGCCTCGTTAGCAGGTATCAACTTAGGCGGCGGTAGCACCGACAGCAAAGCTATGGCATTAGCAACCCTGCAATCGCGCAAATTTCTAAATGCCTTTATCAATAAGTACGACTTGCTAATCCCCCTAATGGCAGGCAAAAACTGGAATGCAGCAAACGACACCCTGCAGCTTGATCCAGAAATTTACAATGCGCAAAACCAACAATGGGTACGTGAAGTAGAGCCAGGCAAATCGCCTATTCCAACAGATTGGGAAGCGTATAAAGAATTCAAAACACTCTTAGCTGTTTCAGAAAGCAAAGACAATGGCCTAGTCACCGTTTCGATCACACACCTCTCACCAACGGTTGCCAAGCAATGGGTAGACCGGCTGATCAAAGAACTTAACGCATGGACAAAAAGAGAATCATTAGACGAAACGCGCCGTAATATTCAATATCTAGAAGCACAAATCGAACAAACCAGCATCTCCGATATGCAAGCGGTGTTTTACCAACTGATCGAAGAGCAAACTAAAAACCTAATGCTCGCCCAGGTACAAGAAGAATTTGCCTTCAAAGTCATCGACCCAGCTGTAGTTCCAGAAGAAAAAGCCGGCCCGAAACGCGCCCTCATCTGCGTCATCGCCACCCTCCTCGGCGGCATGCTCGGCATGGGCATCGTACTTATCCGCTTCGCCTTCAGCAGCAAAAAAGAAGACTAACAGCTCCCTCGTACGACGGGTGCAAACACATGTACGAGGGGGTTGCACCCCCAACTGCAAGCACAGCTTGCTAAGATTCCACCCATCCCCTGTACGAGGGGGTTGCACCCCCGATTGGCGGCGATAGCCGCCTTAGCCCATCCAGCAAGCTCCGCTTGCAATCGCGCCTAAAATGCCCTCGTACCGACCTTTATCATCGCAACAACCTCTTTTGCGCTTGATCAACCTCGCCTCGCCCTTGCTTTGTTACGCTATCCCCTCTGCCAGGAAGGCCCCATAACAAACAAGGAACACCCATGACGATGCTATTCTTTCACTTCGACGGTACAAGCAACGGCCCAGACGACCTATTCACACCACCAAACAGCCTATGCACCATCACCAACGTATTAAAATCTCACCTACTACTAGGCGGTCGCATACCAAACTGCAAAATAAAGTTCCCACAACAATCAAACCTAAAAACCTTCTACTACTCAGGCATTGGCACCTACGGCAGCTGGGCAGAACAAACCTTCAACGCAGCCTTTGCGATCGAAGCAGGCCATATCTCACAAATCCTAAATCAAGCTCTCAAAGACTTTCACTCGCACTATACCGACCAAATCATGTACATTGTGCTAATAGGCTTTAGCCGCGGAGCAGCCTTAGCTAGACGTTTTGCCTCATTGATAACCCCATTCTTAAGCAAGCCAATTATTATCGAAGCCATTATGGACACTGTTGCATCCATCGGTATCCCAAGCTTAGATATGCAACAACGACCTAACGCTGAAGTCGTCTTTGAGCATGGTCACACATTACCCGAAGCTGTTTACAAAGCTCTACACCTCGTCGCCTTAGATGAACAACGTATCGCCTTTCGGCCAACACTGATCAACCAAGATCCACGAGCATTGGAACTTTGGCTACCTGGCGTACATTCCGATATTGGCGGAGGGTATCGCAAAGACGGCCTTGGAGACCTCGCATTGAATATTCTGACTCAATGGATCCAATCCCATACCCAACAGCACTGCTATGACCACTCTAAGGAAAATCAAAGCGCTATTGCCCCACACTGGCAGCCATTACTCACCTTAGAGCCCAAGCCACTTGGCAATATTCACTACCAAACACGCCACTTCAGCCCATGGCGCGAACTTACCCTTGCACCAAGGCACTGCTGCGTCATAGACCAAGGTCAGCCTAGCAAAACACACCCACCACTCTGGCATCAAAGCGTTAAACAACGCATTCAAAGCCAACTCAACTACATCCCTATCGCCCACAGCCACCTACCACCCAAAATCCACCCGTAGGACTGCGCTCTGCGCAGGAACAATTTGCCATTCCCACATGAGGTTCCCGCGGAAACCGCGGTCCTACAAACCCAAACCTGCGTAAAGGAAGAAACCAGCAACCTCAAAGTAATTTGTAGGACTGCGCTCTGCGCGGGAGCTTGTACGACCTCGCTGTGCGCAGGAATTTGTAGGACCTCGCTGTGCGAGGGAAAAAATCAGCAACTTCAAATATCATTCCCGCGGTAGCCACACCCCAACAATCATGGAAACACCTCCACAAAACCATGCTAAAATCGCCTCAACGGACAAGGAGCACAACCCATGCAAACTATTTTGGTCACTGGAGGAGCAGGCTATATCGGAAGCCACACTTGCGTCGAACTATTAGAACGCGATTACCAAGTAATCGTGGTAGATAACCTTTGCAATTCCAACAAAGAGTCCCTTAATCGAGTGGAGCAAATCACTGGCAAAGCCGTCACTTTTTACAAACTTGATCTACTAGACAAGCCAGCCCTCGATCAAGTCTTTCAAAAACACGCCATTGACGCAGTCATTCACTTCGCAGGCCTAAAAGCCGTCGGTGAGTCCACGCAAATCCCACTGACCTACTACCACAACAACCTCACTGGCACCCTAATGCTGCTAGAAGCCATGCAACAAGCTACAGTGTTTAACTTGGTATTTAGCTCATCTGCTACAGTTTATGGGGAAAACAACCCAATCCCATACGTTGAGCATTTCCCACTCTCTTCCACAAGCCCTTATGGCCGAACTAAGGTAATGATTGAGCAGTTTCTTCAAGATGCTCATCAAGCAGACAACCGTTGGAATATCTCTTTACTGCGTTACTTCAACCCAGTAGGAGCACACCCAAGCGGCTTCATTGGTGAAGATCCAAATGGCATACCAAACAACTTAATGCCCTTTATCGCACAAGTCGCAGTTGGCAAAAGAGAGAAACTCAATGTTTTCGGTGGCGATTACCCAACACCAGATGGCACGGGCGTGCGTGACTATATTCACGTTGTGGATTTAGCCGAAGGCCATATCAAGGCACTGGAAAATCTGGCTATACAAAACCAGCCCTCCATTGATGCATACAACCTAGGTGCTGGGAAAGGCTACAGCGTCCTAGAGGTCATCAAGGCCTTTGAGACAGCAAGTGGTCAGAATATTACCTACGATATTGCACCACGCCGTGCTGGAGACATAGCAGAGTTTTACGCGGATGCCAGCAAAGCCAAGGATAAGCTTAACTGGCAAGTCACACGAGGACTGGATGAGATGTGTCGAGACTCATGGAATTGGCAAAGCAAGAATCCAAATGGTTACTAATAAATCAAGAAAGGTTATAGACCTTTCTTGCCGAGAACTACACCAACTGTACGAATAATCGTTTCTAGCTCCAACCAAATACTCCAATGCTTTATATAATATAGGTCGTACATTAGCTTCTGACGTGCATCCTCAGTATTAGCGCCATAAGGATACAGCACTTGAGCCCAGCCAGAGATACCAGGGCGCACTAGATGACGCTCATGATAATAAGGAATCTCTTTTTCATAGCCTGCTACCAAAATATCCCATTCGGTTCGAGGGCCTAGTAGATGCATATCACCTTTAGCCACATTCCAAAGCTGTGGTAATTCATCTACACGCGACTTACGCATAAAATTGCCCCATGGGAAGATGCGTGGATCTTCAGCTTGTGTATAGGGATTGAACTTCGCATTTTCGTGCATGCTACGGAATTTCACAGCCATAAAATTCTCGCCACCAAGACCAACACGGCTCTGCTTAAAAAACGTACTACCAGGGGACTCTTTTTTAATTTTGATTACAGAAAAGACCATGACTGGCAAAGTCACTAGACCTAGTAAAAGCACGGCAAGCCAATCAATAAATCGCTTAGCTAAATAGTTTTTTAGTGAGTAACTACGCACTTTCTCAAGATAGCTTAGATCTTCACTTTCGTAAGGGATATAGCATTTACGTAGAAAAGCTTCCATAAAGCGGTGCAAAACAATCAGACGCACACCTTTAAGGTCCAAATGAGTTAAATCCTTAACCAAAGTATTAGTAGCCGGTGATTCTAAATTCAGTAATAAGTAATCAGGGCTTATAGAAAGTATCTTCTCTTCCAAATCAACGCTTTCGCTTAAACTGAAATAGCTAAGCTCCATACCTTGCTGCTCCAGCATAGAATACTCAAACTCATTAAATTCATAATGACGCCCTAGTACAGCCACCTGGATCTTACGTTGCGATAGTTGTACTGCAACTTTATTTACTTGAAGTTTTAAGAACAAAACTATAAAGGGTGTCAACAGTACCCACGCGGTCATTATAGAGCGCGAGAAATCAATATTTACTAGAAAAAAGAAAGATAACACTAACATTAAAAAAACATTAAACAACCAAGTCTTAAAGGTGATTTCAAGCTTTTTAGCTATAGAACGTTGGCTATAAAGACTGTAACCACCTTGTACCGCAGTACTGATAACAAATAAAGCACCACTTATCAAAGCCATAAATGAATGCGAATCAGACCATATTTTTTGGCTGAAAAGTATGTGAATAATAAAAAGCAGTGTAGTCGGAATCACCAGATCTATTGCTGCAAAAATTAAAGGGACTCTACGAGTTCTAAAGCGTTGAAATGATGTGGACTGCATTTTAAACCTATCTATTATATGATGAAAAGAAAATGGATAGCTCGTTACCTAATAGGCTCTTTTAGCAAGCCTAAAAAACTTGCAATCTTCGGAAACTTTGTTCTTAAAAAACCATTAAAAGCATAAAAAGAGAAATAATATATAGATACAAAGAAGTTAAGACCCTCTATTTTCCTGTAAAGTTTCCAAGTGTAAAGTGCAGCAATTTTTTTATTAGAAGATATAGAGTTTTTATGGACTCTATACTCTGCTAAAACGTCATTTTTAGAGTAGCCAAAATCAACTTCTTTTAGTATTCTCAACCATAATCCTAAATCTTGCCTTTTTCTAATTTCAGGCATATAAACTTTTCCAAGCCTTTCTGAGTCATATATGGCGGTTAAACAGCCTATAGAACACACTTTAAGTAAATCATAATAAGAAACTTTCTCCGGAACACCTACAGAGCCTATTTTTTTACCATACTCATCGATTTTGTCATAAGCGGAATATGAGAATAAAACACTATTATCAATCATAAACTTCAATTGATTATCTAATTTATTCGGCAACCATTTATCATCACTATCTAAAAAAGCTATATATCTCCCTTTTGCCTCCTTAATAGCTATATTTCTAGCTGCTGCTGCACCCAAATTTTCATTTAGTCGAATTAATTTTATTCGGGGGTCCTCTTGACAAATTCTCTCAATGATATCTACAGAATTATCTTTAGAGCAATCATCAACAACAATCATTTCCCAATCGGTAAAACTTTGATTAATAACAGACTTAATTGTATCCTCGATAAAAACCTCAGAATTAAAAGATGGTGTAACTACGGTACACAAGCACATAAAAACTACCCCTTAGAAAAGGCTGAATTCACATCAAAAAAAGAAGTATAAAAAAATAAGAAAAAAAGCATCACAAATATTGGATCAAACACATAGAATATATTTAAAGGAGCTTCAAAAATATTCAAAATTGGATATAGTAAGGTAATAGATCCAAAGAAGCCAAGATTAAATCCTTTCTCAGTCATTTTCTTAATTTGATTTAAAATAAAACTTAAAATAAGCGGTAAAAAAATTAAACCAAAAGGAAAAAAAGGAAAGTAAAACACACTAGCCAAAATCCCTGGTGAAGCGCCACCTCTTTCAGCATGATTCTCAAAAACAAACAAGTAATTATATCTATTCACAGTACTTATAGTATCCAAATCGAAATCTGAAAAACCAAATACTAATGCAGCCCTATTATAAAAAACACTAAAAAAATCACTATATCTATAATTAAAAACCGAATCATATATAGCATCTGAAATAATTAAGAATGACGATATTGAAGTCGAAAGCCTTGGAAAAAGCCGATCCAAATATCCTGAAAGTACATTTAGAAAGTTTTCCGTAAACAAATTATCATAGCCAACCTTGCCACCAACACCAAATAAAACAACAGAAATAGTCAAAAGGAAAACAAATACAAAGAAAAAAAAGTTTGAAATCTTAATATTGAATAGTTTAATCAAATAAATTTTAGGGAAAAACAAAACACCAAAAATCAATATAGGAAAAATTAACTGAAGAGTAGAAGTTGAAGATAAAATAGCACCAACAAGCATCATAAAAAGAAAAAACTTTGCAAAATTAGAAAGCAGCCTTCCATTTAAATAAACAACCAAAACACTAAGAAAAATTATATAAACAAGAGGTCTTATTGCCCACAACAGAGATACAAAAAAAGAAGAATCAGCCAATCTACTTGTGTGTCTAAACTTATAAGAGTAATTTATATTGAAATACAAAGACAAAAGAAAAAAAATAAGAACTACAGAAAAAGTAAAGAGTTTTACAAAACCAGGAGTGAAAATATATTTTTTTATTGACTTAGTAGAGAAAAAAAATACAAAAAACAATAAAAAAAAGAAGAAAAACAAAACCAAAAACAAAAAAGATTTAATTGAAAAAAACACATCATATGCATAATAAGAGGAGAAATACGTATCAAAATAATATGAGAAAAAAAGGCCTGGCAAATACCAAATAGATATAAAAATCATAAATGCCTTAAATATAGAGATATCTCTTTTATCGAGTTTCATATCTAGAAGATCCGCAAATCAATATTTTTTTATAAGTTTTGCAGGAGAGCCCGCATAAACAGCATCACTCTCTAAAGAGGATGTGACTACACTGTTAGCGCCAATAATCACATTGTTTCCAATATTAACACCTGCACATATAAATGTGTTAGCTCCAATCAGAACATTGTTCCCAATAGAAACATCTTTTCTTTTAGCCACTTTCTTTCCATTTAAAATTAATTCCTTACTGTCAATGTCAGAAGTATAAATTTTAACATTATGACTAATTGAAACATTATCACCTATCCATAGAGAGGTTCCTTCTGACAAGTTAACACTTGAAAAAAAACTAATATAACTATTTTTTCCAGTATATATTTTCCCCTTTCCATAAATCCTAATAAAGTATCCATTAAATCTAAATTCTTTGCTTAACCCATATTTTTTTCTAACCCCCCTATAAACGAAAAATCTAAAGAAAAAATTCAAAATCCTATCAAACATATTCACTTCCAAAAACTTTATAAACAACAAAAAATCTTAAAATCATAACAAAAAAAACAAACATAAAAAGAATCGAAAATAAAATAAAAATATAATTATAACCGACAAAATTTACAGCGACAAAAAAAGCAATAAACAAAAAAACAGAACTAAGAGCTGATACGAAAACCAAATCATTTCTTTTTTTTGTGTTTAAAAAACCACAATAAAACTTACTCACGCCATACACAAAAAATGAAAGCGAAAGGACAAGAACTGAAAAAAAGTCTTTATTATCAAAATCATAAAATAGATAAGCCAACAACAACTGAAAAAAACAAATAAAAGGAAAAAATACAAATTTCTTCAAAAGCCCTAACTCATAATTTTTAAAAACCATCTGCAAATCGTCTTTTGTTTTTATTAAAAACCCCCCCCAAGAAGCCGCGTATAAATTAACTAAAAACAATGTAGTAGATGCAACCAATGAACACTGAGCGTACTTACCATAATCTTGTTCCGACATAACCCACCGTAGAGAAATTTTATCACTTATAGTCATTAAAGACATAAAGATTGAAGATAGTACAATATACCCTCCATACCGATAAACTGCTCTTAAATTTAATCCTGATAGACTTAATGGTTTCAAAAGACTCCTCTTGTAAAGAAAAATAGAGCCATATACGACACTAAAGAATATGACTAGAGAAGAAAGCAAGAACACAAGTGCTAACTTTTGATAAAGAAACCAAGAACATATTTGAAAAAAACAAAAAAAGAATATAGTTAATAAAGAGAAACAATAAAGTCTTTTAAAATCTTGCTCAACTCTAAAGTAGTTTGATATAGCAATAAATAATGAGTAAAGCGTTGCCATCAAAATAAACGCTGAATGAGTAAATATATCCTCAGAAAAAATCAGTATAAAAATTTCTAGTAAAAAAAAATTCAATGGAACTATATAAATAAAATAGGTACTTATTTTTTCTGAATATAAATTAACATCAGAATTATTATAAACTACAATAGCCATACCTAGGCCAAAAGGCAAAAAGTTTAACAACACTAAATACAGACTATATAAGAAGCTATACTCTCCAAAAGCTTCATAGTCCATAACTTTTGAAAAAATAAAATTTGTAGAAAGTAAGAAGAAAGATACTGAAATGCTATTAATAAAATTAGCTTTTAATAAACTATATAGTCTCATAGGTTAAATCTGCTTTAATTTTTCAAAATGCTTAGGTATTTTTTTATCCCAATAATAACAAAACAAAACATACCTTCTACCAGAAGATATAGGTTTTCCTCTATGTAATCCTTTAGTGTCAGAGAAAAGTAAAGTCCCTGCACTACCAGTTATATCCTCTACCCGTCCACTCAAATGTTTATTGTATTCAGAGATCTCTTGCTCAGAGAAACGATATTTACCAGGATAGAAAACCCCTTTTAGATAAGCTTTAATAATATTATTTTTTTTGTTAGATTTTCGAATATATTGAAAAGGACCATTTGATTCATTTACGTCGTTTAGATAAATGATTGCCTTGGTTTGATGATGCACTGGAGAGTCTCGATGCCAGCCGCCACCTGATCCAATATTTCCCTCTATTGCATCTATTCTTCCTGCAAGAAGCATCCCTACAGGGTTCTCTATCCCTGTATAACTCTTAAGCACGCCTCTGAAATATTCATCATCATATATTTTTTTAAGGTTGCTTGATAAAGTATCTGCAAAATATAGTCTTTTATCTGCACAAAACTCGTCAGACCAGACATTTGTAGATCCTTTATCTATTAAAGCATCTATCTCAGAAATTAAGTCTTCACATTGATCTTTAGAAAGATAGTTTTCAACTAAAAATATACCCTCTTCTCTAAGAGCTAGGCATTCTTTTTTATATTTTTTTTTATCTAGTGCTGAAACACTATTCTTTTTATAATTTCTACTCAAAGTTTCAACAATCTCTTTCAAAAAAAACTCTAAATATCTCTTTAAATCAATTATTTTTTCAAACATACAGACATTTAACTCCGCTAGCAGACAACAAATCGTAACAATTATATATATTCTTAGTATCTTCAATATCCCATGAATCTTTTCCGGGATCTACGCAGTAGAAATTGGAACTTTCAATTAACTCAGATAAATTATATAAGGCAGTAGAGTAAAATGAATAATAGTTTCCTCTAGGCGCACCATTAAATCTTAAGTGATCTTCTAAAGGAACCTCAGGAATAACCACCTCATACCCCATGCTAGATATTAAATTTAATTTTTCAGAAGACTCATCTCTGTGTGCGTAATAAATATTGGGGCAACTACTAGAATATAAATCTTTGAGTATATTTAAATATCTTTCTTTAGATAAATAGCCTATCTCACATATTTTAGAACCAATAAAAGAGTTTACATGACTTAAGTCAGGGCTTTCTTCTATTTTCTCTAAATGCATTTTCTTAAACCGCAACCCGAACCCATTTTTATCAATCTCACTTTCTAAAATGGAAATAGATGAATATATTAAAATCTTATTACCAATAAGCTTTTCCCAATGGTTAATCAAATACAATCCATCATCAACTAATATTAATTTATTTACTCTCCCAAAAATAAATAAAAATATTTTTTGAATCTTTCCTCTTGCATCCCCAATAATTAATCTCTTAGAAAAAATAGAACAGAAAAAAAAATATACAAAACAAATAAAAGAACTTATTTTATTATTGAAATTTATTATCCTCTTTTCTTTAATACCTTTTGACTTAAAAGCGTTTAAAAATTGTTTGTTTTGTTTTTTCGAATCAGTAAACCTCACAAAAATAGACACATCACTGAAACTTATTGACTCATCTTCAATGTAGCGAAGAGAATTTAGAAGTTGATAAGGTGACTCAGAATAAATCACATACCTCACTTTTCACCACCGCTTAATAGCTCAGCTATTTTGAAATCTAAAGGCTCATCTATATCAATAGAATTTTCTCTTTTCATAATATAAGCATGAGTTTTTCTTTTTAAGAAAAACGTTTTTTCCTTTCTAAGACCTTCTATCTCTGCCATATAAATTGCTCCATTCAGTCTATAATAGCTCGGCAGATCTTGACTGCGTTTAGATTTAACTTCTTCTCTAATAAAGTCATCCATACTGCCATCTTCTGGGAGTGTATTTGACCATAATGGTGAATGATCACTCTCACATACAGAAATTACTGCTTTTGCATCTTTTTTAGTTATAAGCTCTATGGCGTTATCAATATCTTTATTGTTACGCAAAGGGCTTGTTGGTTGTAAAAGCATTATATAGTCGTATTGCTCTCTTATAGAGTTAATCGCATGTAATATAACATCAATGGATGTGGCAATATCAGTTGAAAGCTCACCCGGCCTAATTAAAACTTTAGATCCATATTCTATTGAGATTCTTGAGATTTCATCGTCATCTGTACTTACAATAAATTCATCAATATACTGTGAGTTTTTAGCAGCTTGGATTGTCCAAGCAATTAGAGGCTTACCATTCAAAGGCAAAATGTTTTTTTTATGAAGACGCTTACTTCCACCTCTTGCTGGTATCACTGCTAATATTTTTTTATTGTTTAACATTTACTATAAACCAAGATTTAATATATCAGTTTGAGCTCGATTGAAGTCATCCATCCTTCCAATATCCAACCAATATTCATGAATAGGGAACATCAATACATTCTGTCGCTCGTTCATATGCCTCTCTAAAAGAGAGGGCATATCAACTCTCTCATTTTTCTTGACAGATTTTATGACTTTTGGTGATAAAACATATATCCCAGCATTAACAAAGAAGCGATGTACAGGCTTCTCTACCATGCTGGTAATTTTATTTCCTTCTCCATTAATAACGCCGTAGGGGATTTGGTAGTCATATTCACGAACACACATTGTTGCGTCTGCATTCTTATCTTCATGAAACTTCAATAACCTTTCAAAGTTAACAGTGGTAAGCACATCACCATTGATCATAATAAGAGGCATATCCTTTGGCATACTGTCTGGGAGTAGACCAAGCGCACCACCTGTCCCTAGAGGAGTATCTTCATGTACATAAGCAATACTAACTCCAAGGTCTTCACCATCTTTGAAGTGCTCATGAATCTGCTCCGGCATGTAGTGAGTTGAAATATAGAAATTACTAAAGCCCGCCTTTATGAAACTCTTTATAACTGTTTCTAATATCGGTTTATCACCAACTTTCAGCATTGGCTTTGGACAGTTATCAGTTAATGGTTTTAATCGTGTTCCAAAACCACCAGCCATAATAAAGACAGGATTTTGATAGCATTTTTTACTTAGTGCACTATGAAGCGTTTCAAGCCCTGTCACTACACCATCATTACTGACAAGCGGAACTGATAAAACCTGATGTTTTTCCATCAAAGTTACTAGCTCATCCTTTGTCGCATGGTTAAAAGCGATAATTGGGCTAGTGTTCATGATCTTACTAACAGGCTCTTCTAGTGATAACCCACTTAATAGCGCCCGACGTATATCGCCGTCAGTAATGACTCCTAACAGCTTTCTATCGGGACTCACTGCTAAGGCCACACGCAAGGCTTCGCTGTCAATTATCTTAAGCGCTTCTTTAATACTACTAAACTCGCTAACTAGGGCTTTTTGCCAACTATGACTCATCTCTATGATCCATGCTCTTGTTGCTTAAGAGTGCCTTTAGCAGGGTAAACAATACTATTAGGCTCTAATATTTTGTTAACGATTGCGCCAGCTCCTATCAAAGTGCTCTGCCCAACTTTGACATTTTGGGTCAACACAGCCCCTGCACCTATAAATACATCTCGCTCTGTTTCAACCTGACCACAGAGTACCGATTTTGGCGCAATGTGGTTGTATTCACCTATCCTACAGTCATGCTCTATGAGCGCACCTGTATTTACAATACTGTGTTTGCCCACATGAGCACCTGTATGCACGATAGCCATCGGAAGAATCTGAGCCCCCTCTTCAACTAGCGCTGAAGGAGACACATAGGCACTGTCAGCAATCACAGTATCAAACTGGTAACCTAGCTGAAGAAAGTACTCATTTACCTTTTTCCTTAACATCGATTTTGGCAACATGCCAATACCGCTCACTAATCTTACCTGCTCTTTATTGAAAGTGAGTACATCACTGTCTTCTTTGAGATGTCTCATTCCTTTAAATATTGTCCGCTCTTGAATTGCCTCAGGGCTTAGCACGGCGACAATTTCCCTGTTTTGCATAAGCAAAATTTCGGCAAGCACCGCAGCATGGCCTCCGCCACCAATCAAAACGATCGGATGCTTTAATGCTCTACTCACAAATTAGATCTCCCGCCTTATAATTCTGATTCGACTCTGTTCCAATATAATCCCAGTATCGGTATGGCGTCACTCCTGAGCCTGGACGTTTAATCGTTAGGTTTGCTTCCGTAAGTTGCTCGCCAATTACTATGTCTTTGGCCGCTACTAAACTTTTCCTTGCGACAATTTTATTCTTGACTTCAGAGACTGTTGGCTTCTTTACATATGAGCCTAGCGCTTGCTCAACCTGACGAATTGCATCGACCATTGCCTTTAGTTCCTGAGGTTCAAGCGATGCTTTATGATCAGGTCCTTCCATATTTTTATCTAACGTAAAGTGCTTCTCAATCAACACTGCACCGCGAGCAACAGCGGCTACTGGTATCGTGATCCCCTCGCTATGATCTGAATAACCGGCCGCCAGTCCAAATGCTTGTGCCAAGGTATCCATAGCGCGAAGATTAATCTCTTCCATTGGCGCCGGATATTCAGTAGTACAGTGAAGAATCGTCACTTTCTCTTTCAAAGCCTTTTGCCCTATGTCAGAGGCATAGGCCTCTTGGAAAGCTTGTAAAGAAGGAATTGCTGATGCTTCCGCCGTATAGCCAAATGCAATTACACCTAGAGCAGTCTCAATTTCTGATAATGATGCCATACCAGTTGAAACAATTAAGTCGCAACCAGATCGAGCATGTGCCAAAACTAAAGGCGCATTAGTGAGCTCTCCTGATGGTAACTTTAATCGCTTGAGTGCCAAGTCATTAACTAAAAAATCTAAGCTATCAAGATCAAAGGCTGTTGATAAAAACTCAATACCTAAAGAGTCACAGTATTTCACCAACTCATGATGTGTATCATAAGGTAATTCTAGCCGGCTGAGCATCGCAAACTGCGACTCTTCTTTCTTAGTATTAGCTACTTGATATGCAGCTTGCTTTGCATCTTCTGTTACTAAATTTTTAGCTTTGAATGTTTGAAATTTTACGATATTAGCGCCTGCCTCTTTGGCAGCATCAATTAACTCAAATGCAAGCGTACGACTTCCATTATGATTTACGCCAGCTTCAGCAATTATTGTCGTCATATTCTTTACCTATGTATCAAAGAATTTTTTACATGGATTAAAGTCCATGTTCTTAATCATATTAATGACTTGAGTGCTTGCATCACCTTGCCCATAGGGATTGAGTACAGTATGACCATTCGCTTTAAAGTCAGTTACAAGCGCTTGCTCTATTGCAGATGTAATAGCGATAGTACTTACTTCTGTATGAAACACACTCTTGGCAGCAAGACGCCCCGTTTGACGCACGCCAATATTTACTGTTGGAACATTAAAAGAGGGCACCTCAATAATACCGCTCGATGAGTTACCGACTACAGCAGCAGCGTGTTTTACGGCACTCAAGTAACGAGCTTGACCTAAAGAAGGAATCGCTAGCACACGATTAGGTCTCGCTGCGGCATATGCTTCTAACATAGGAATAATACGACGACCACCATCATCTGCATTTGGATATGTCAAAATCACTTGATATGCAGAAAAACTGTCTAGTGCATCAAGCAGTACTTGAAAGCTTGTTTCTGGTGGCTCCTCACCTAATGTAACTGGATGATAGGTGACCACAAAATATGGACTATGAAGATGGAAATTTAGCGAATCACTTAATTCCGACACATCCATAAATGAAGCTCTAGATAAATGGTCTAGACCGATTGCCCCTATATTCTTCACTCGATCCGGTGCTTCTCCAAGTTGAATCACTCGATTACGGTACTCATCTGTCGAGGTACCATGCAAATAACTGAGTTTGGTAATAGCATGTCGAATAGCATCATCATATGCGCCTTCGGTAATCTCACCACCATGTAAGTGTACAACTGGAATACGCAAAATCATTGCTGTTTGAGCTGCCGCAAGAGCCTCAAAACGATCTCCCAAAATAACCAAAGCATCCGGCATTAAACGCGCTAGCGAATCTGCGTAGCTGATCACCGCAAGCCCAATGCTTTTCGCGGTTCCGACCGACGAATCCGATGACAAAAGCATTTCAACTTTTTCGTCTATGAAAAAACCGTCTTTTTCTATCTGCTTATAGGTATCCCCAAATTCAGGCGATAGATGTGTGCCAGAGACAAGCAGTTGCAATGTCAAGTCAGGGTCAGCCTGAATGTCTTTTAGCAACCAATACAGTAAACCGTACTCAGCTCTGGTCCCCGTAAACACGGCAACTTTTCTCATATCATTTACTTCCAACTGGCGAGCTTGGTAAGTTTACTAAATGAGCTTCAATAAACTCTGAGTTACTAAGATCTCCTCGCACTGCATTTTCAAACATAGGCAATCGATGCATCAATTTCCAAATAGGGCGTGTCATGACGCCAGCAGCATTAGTTTCTTTAAGTAATCGCTCACGAGTCTCTTGATCTGGGCAAATAATTGCATTGAGCCAATAGTTCGATTGAGCGTAGCTTGGTTCACTGACAAACTTATATTCAGAGTCTGAGAAGAAATCACGATAGCGTCTTGCTAACTGCCTTTTTTGCTGCAAATAGCTGCCTAGCACTTCCATTTGAGCACACCCTAGCGCAGCGTTGATATTTGGCATACGGTAGTTAAAACCTGGCTCATCATGAAAGAACTCATAGGCATGAGGAACCTTAGCCGTAGTCGTCACATGCTTAGCATGTGCCCCGTCATCAGATGATTGACACAGCACCATGCCACCACCTCCAGTAGTAATAATCTTGTTGCCATTAAAACTTAATGCACCAAAATCACCAATCGTGCCTGTATGCTTGCCTTTATAAAAAGACCCCAAGCTCTCAGCCGCATCTTCGACCAAGGCAATATTCCACTTCTGACAAATAGCTAATAACTCATCTAGCTCTACTGGATGACCAAAAGTATGCATTGGCACCACAGCCTTGATACGCTTACCAGTAGGCTTATGAATGCATCCTATCTCTGTCATTTCTGCTTGTTCGCATAAAAATGCGTCTACAGCCTTTGGACATAAACCTAAACTTACAGGCGATACATCCACAAAGACAGGCTCAGCGCCCATGTGATAGAGCGCATTACACGTCGCGACAAATGTAAGAGCCTGAGTAATGACCAAGTCCCCTTGTCGCACACCAGCCATATATAATGCCGTGTGTAGCGCTGCCGTACCATTAACCGTCGCAACCGCTTTAGCGGTTCCGGTGAAACTTTCGATTTTATGTTCGAAGTCGTCGACAAACTTACCTACGCTTGAGACAAAAGTACTCTCAAGTGTCTCCATAACGTAGTTTTTTTCGTTACCATCGAACCTAGGCACATGTAGAGGAATAAACTCATTCGTTTGGTAAGTATCTCTAATAAACTCAACGATTGATGCAAATTTCATAAGTCCGACCACCTACATTTTGCTATCAAGATATTTGCCTGTTTCTTTATGCCCAAAGCCAGGAATCATCTTGAAGAATAGTTCAACAATCTGCTCTTTGGACCAACTGCGCGCCGCTTTCATCTCTGTAATACGGCTCTCAAATAAAGACAGCAAAGCTTGATCATACTCTGGTGTATTTTTAATGATGCCAAGGTTTTCAAAACGGGACATATCGAGGGTTTCGCTTTCAGTAAAGAACTCCTCAAAATCCTTTTCCCCAGTTGTATCACTGCCGGTAAATAAGCAGGGCCACTGGCCTTTCTCTGGAAGCGTATGAACTAACTCACGAGCCTCTTCTTCTGAAGAACACAAATACGGCTCGTAACCGCGCTGCTTAAGATAATTAACCGCAATATCTGAGAAAGATATGAGATGTAGGGCTTCACTTAATTTAGGGAAAAAGATGTCACGGTTTTCGCCAAAGATACACGACATCAAACATAGCTCGCCTGACTCTTGCGGGGTTACAAAGTAGCGCTTGATATCATTCGGAGCAACAATCGGCTGACGCTTTTGAATACGTTGATTAAAACCGTGTAGCAATGATCCATCAGAAAAGGCCACATTAGCAAAACGCGCTGTAGAGATATCCATGTACTCACTTTTGCGCACCAAGAACATCTCCATGATACGCTTTGACGCGCCCATCATATTTACTGGGTTAGCAGCTTTATCAGTGGACACACAGAAGTACTTCTTGGCACCAGCATCAATCGCCTGCTGGATCGTTTTGTCAGTGTTAAAGACATTCACATCAATCATTCGCATTAAGGTAAATGGGTCTTTTTCACTGCGAACATGCTTTAGTGCTGACAAGTTCAATATGTAATCGTAGTTGCCATCTGCCTTTATAAAAGCGTCGTACTCTATCGAACCGATATCCAACGCAAAGGTTTGGAAGTCGCCTTCGATATAGCCTAAAGAACTGCGAATGTCACGCACCAACTCCACCATGTTATTTTCACTGATATCAACAACATGTAGCTTTTTGGGGTTACGTTTAAAAATCTCTTTTGTAACGGCTTGGCCGATTGAGCCAGCGCCGCCTAGAACCAAAAACTTAGACTGTGAGACAATCTGCGATAGATTCTCTTCATTTCCTATAATGTCAGTGCTAAACAGAGCTTTATCTCTGCCGATTAAGCTTAAAATATCACTCATAATAGTTCTCTAATCGTTCCCAAATAAATCACGTGTATAGACTTTATCGCTTACATCTCCAAGCTCTTGCGCTGGGCGGTTCGCAACAATCACGTCTACTATCTGCTTAAATTCCGCTAAGTCTTTTACCACGCGTGAATGAAAGAATTCGTTTTGCTCTAAGACTGGCTCGTAGATCACAACTTCAATGCCTTTGGCTTTGATTCGTTTCATAATGCTTTGAATCGCAGAAGCTCGGAAGTTATCGCTCCCCGTTTTCATCACTAAACGATAAACTCCAACTATTTTTGGTTTTTTCTTGATGATCTGGTCAGCCACAAAATCTTTACGTGTGGTGTTAGACTCCACAATCGCTCGAATCAAGTTATTCGGCACATCTTGGTAATTAGCAAGTAATTGCTTGGTATCTTTTGGCAAGCAGTAACCACCGTAGCCAAAACTTGGATTGTTATAATG
>Ga0066192_1000040_pt1 | contig 21888 bp, 18 predicted proteins | sample WorMetvacBELIZE1_FD_58707 | JGI IMG/M metagenome (GOLD analysis project Ga0066192, IMG submission 58707) | Marine gutless worms symbiont microbial communities from Max Planck institute for Marine Microbiology, Germany - Olavius vacuus BELIZE.1... | ecosystem: Host-associated > Annelida >... | reverse complement strand
AACTGCGCCTGATTTCCAGCGCCATCCCTGAAGGCCCTTGTGCCATCACCGGCTATGGTGCTCACCGTATACGAAGTCTTCTCCGCGTTGGGCGTAAGCTTGCGAATCCGGTTGTTGCTAGCATCGGCGACATACACTCTGCCCGATGAATCGGTCGCCACGTCATAGGGACCGTTAAACCGCGCCGCTGTGCCCTGGCCATCCGTAGTACCCGATGTACTACTACCGGCTATGGTGCTCACCACCCAGGCTTTGGGCGAACTGGCTGGGTTCGAGCAGGAAAGCAATGACACAACGACTAAAAGGATATAACTTCTTGCCTTAAAAAAACTATAAATCTTGAAAAATCAAGTGATTTTCAAAAAACGGAGGGAGTGGGATTCGAACCCACGGCAGGTTGCCCCGCACCGGTTTTCAAGACCGGCTCCTTAAACCACTCGGTCACCCCTCCATCAAACCCACAATAGCTCCAAAAGTCCCCTTGTGTCAATTTCGGTCCCGATATAGAGGCCGGTTAGTTTTTGGGCTCAGCATATTCTGATATCCAAGATAGCCACTCCCCATACCCCTATTCGCCACATTCATCGGTTTTATGAACGAGCAAAAAAGCCGTAGCAACACCATCCTTGCGACAATTTCCGCCGACAGGGAAGGGGAGATTATTCAAGGCCAATACCGGCGATTTAGATAGAAATCGGGGCGCTATGCTCATTATCCTGGACACCGGGGTTTGGAAAGGAACGATGAAAATGATGTGATGGGGCTGGGGGCTGTTTTTCTATCCCGGTGAGATGGGTTCAATACTCTCTTCTTTAAACTCCTCTGAGAATTCTTTCGGTGGTTCAAAGGCCATATCGGAGATATCGTCAAAAGCGGCCTTTGGAGGGGAACCGCTAGCGGCAATCGATTCGGCACTACGCTGCTTCATCGGTTTCGCTCTGGGGGAGGGCCTGGGGTTCTGGGGTTTGGGTGATTTCGATGGTCTAGGTGGTTTTGGGGACCTTTTTGAGCCTGGGGGATGTGTCATTGTCCGAACTTTTCGTGTCGTTTTTGTACTCAAACGCCCCGATCTTGGACGTTCGCTTCTATGATCCTCGTTCCAAAATCGGGTATAAGCCGCCGTAAGAAAAATATCGAAGAAAAGCCCAAGTCCCAACAATCCTCCGGTAAGAAGCCATACTATGCCACTCTTGTTCCGTCCTAAATAAAACCGATGGAGGCCGAGAAAACCCCAATGCAGCAGTAAAGCGTAGGCGCTGACATAGCTTTTCCTGCCCTCTCGGGATACCGTGAGTGCCATCACGAGTGGCAAGATAATTCCCGTAAGAGCCGACGTGACAAGTAGGGACAGCAGCAAACTCACTATCCGTTCCCTGGCCCAGGATAAACCGGCGCGGGGGCCTTCAAGACGAAGAACCTGGTAGAACTCACCTACTTCCCCCACTCTTTCAACGAAGAAACTGGAGACTATATCCAGCCTGTCAACTATGGGATTCGATGTCGCCGGTACCCGTCCGCCAACCACAGCATAGGTTTGCCGAAGAAAACGCCGATTCACCTCGACATGGGGTGTCATATATGCGGCGGCTTTTTCCAGACCTGGATCGTTAGGGTATTGCATTTCCAGGTAATGAAATGCGACAGCGTACAAGTCTGAACCGAAGCTTTCATTGTTTACGATTTCCTGCTGCCGAAAACTCTCTGCGGCATGAAAAAGCGCTCTTCCGTCGTCTAATCCCCGAGCCATTGCTCGTTCATAAAAAAGCCAGGCAGCGTTCGGATCGCCAGAGAAATAGTACCGATCGGCGCGTTCGGCGTCTGTCTGCCAGGATTCCGCGGCAAACAACCCACTAAGCACCATGAAAGTACTCATCAGAAGAATGAAACAACGCTTAGTATACATACACATTATATTCGGATTATCGGCAGATAAACACAATAGTCCGCAGTTAATTATGGCCTCAACATGTACTGGTGATGATATCTGTATAGGGTTATGCTAATTGAATTCAGGGGGCTTCGATGATCAAGATTCAATCCGCCAATCATTTCGCGGCGTTGGTATACGGCTTGAAACCCATCCGACAGCAGAAATCTCGGGCATTCCAGAACGGCGGCGGCAAAGTAAACACATTCCCCTTCGGCTTCGGAGAGCTTCGTATCTCCTGGGAAAAACAGAAGATTGATGCACTATTCACAGCAAACTCTGAATTCTTTCTCAGAGAAATTTCATTTGGCTTCAACTTTCACTCATTTCGTCCCTCTAGCGAAACCGTCCTCTGGAGCGAGTCATACTCAGATGTCTTTCCCACGAAGTCAAATCATCCGATACCCTCAACCCTGTCAACCAAACCCGTGAAAGATGGAGCCTGGGCGCTCTGGCTTTCTGAGTCTCCCAATGCTGAGGGTATATTCTTCAGTCAGCCGCCGCCGGCGTCAATTCCCATTCATTTTTTCGCTCATCCTGGAAAACGAGAGCTGCGAATGAAGTGGACGCTCAACAGAACCGTATCGGAAGGTGAAACAATCATTCTGCCCGCCATCAAAATTTCCACTGGCGCCCTTGAAAAGGAAACCAGATCTTGGCGAAAAAAATGGTCAGCCTTATCCCGCAGAGAACCCCTGACAGATCGTCGGATAGGGTGGTGTGCTGGTCGGGAACTGAAATCTCCTAAGGAACTTCGAGAAATGCTAGGCGCTCTGAAAACAGTCAAACCTCGTTTTGAATGGTTCGCTGTGGGTCCCCAATACGCCGTGGCGCCCGGGGACTGGCTCATACCTTCAATCCCATTCAAGGACCACATGGGCAGTTTATCCCGCTCCATCAATGAATTCAGTATGGGCCCGGCTCTCCGTCTGGCGCCCTTTCTGGTATCCTCCAAATCCACCATGGCAGTCGAAAAACGTGATTGGCTGGTGAAATCTAACAATGGGTCGCCGGTAAGCGTGCCGGGGTATGCTGGTGATCGGGCTCTCTCCTATGTCCTCGATATCACCCACAATGCCGTAGTTTCCCACATCCACCACATGTTTACCGTGATGCGAGACCGGTGGGGATTTCGCAGCTTCATCATTGAAAGAATGATGGATAGCGCTGTAGCGGGTATTCGGCAGGATGGCCTTCTGGAAATCGGCAATTTGCTAGTAAAAGCCGCGATGACCATCCGAAATTCAGTGGGAAACAAGGTAATGCTCAGCGCATCTGATCTTCCGCTGCTCACAACACCTGGTATCTGGAACTCACAATCTGTTGTGCCGATATCCGATTTATTTCCGGCCAACTCATTTCATTATCAAAAATCCATGAGCGCCGCATCCGCAATGCTGCACCGCTCCCGCTGGAAGGATTCCGGTTTAGTTCTCTGTTCCGGGCTCTTGCCCATCCAGCTCTTTGGCGCGGACTACGGGACGGCCGCGCAAACAATGCTGAACGCGGTAGCACTCGTTACCGGTATGATAATGCTCAGCGGAGACCCGCGATCCATGGATAGGGAAACTGCGAAAGTTCTGGAAAATTTCCTGAGTCTTTCTGAAGAATGTCGCAAAGGGAAGCTAAACATACTGCCCAACCTCAATGGCGGGCGTGTCGTTCCCCTGGTGGTAAGAAACGACCGGGGATGGGTGGCCTTGTTCAATTTCTCCGAAAAAAAGAAGAGTGTCAGTCTCGATAGAACTGGCATGAAATCCGAACTGGGAATTCTCTCTTCACTCTCTACCGGGGATGGGTCTGTGTACAACAGTCCAGAAATTGATGTGACTCTCCCGCCCTACGGGTACCGCCTTTTCCGCGCATGAGATTCTGGAAATTCTCAGGGTTGGATGAAGCGGCTCTGGGACCTAAACTCGGTCCTTTCTGTGCCTGTCTGACAAGTTTCGTTATCACTCGTCGAAACAACTTTGAAAACCGGGAATTGTATAATCTTCTCGCGCTAATCGTCACCCGAAAAAAAGGCGATTACAGGCACATCATGGTCGCCGACAGCAAAAAAACCTACTCTTCGGCCACCGGGATTGCCATACTTGAAAATGGCGTTCTCAGCTTCCTGGGGGCTGCCGGGTTTCCGCTGCCTTCCAATTTCCTCGATTTCATCAAGTTTCTCTGCCCACCTGAAGATGTACAATCTCTTATTCAAACTCCATGGTTTCAGCAAGCACACAGTTTCACCCTGCCAATGACATGTGAAATGAGGCAGATTGTGAAGAATATCAGATACAGCAGCCGGGGAATGAAAGAAAGCGGTGTAATACTCCTGAAGCCTTTTCTGCGTTGTATAACCGCGCGATATTTCAATCTTGAATTAGATGACACCGGCAACAAGGGAATGGCCCTGCAAAACCTTATTGCCCCGCTAATCCGCGCGGCCCTGAAAGAGCATGAAAGCCTGGAGGGTCGGATTACCGTAGACCGTCAGGGTGGCCGGCGCTACTATGGCGCCTGGCTGGCGCAAATTCTCCCTGAAGCAAAACTGAAAACCTTGGTAGAGAATAAGCAGCAATCAATATACCGAAATGAAAAACACCGCCTTGAATTTCTGGTTCGCGCCGATGATTTGCGTTTGGAAACCGCCCTGGCATCCATGATCGCTAAATACGCGCGGGAAATCGCCATGCGCCAATTCAATCTTTGGTGGATGAAAAGAATTCCTGGTATCAAACCCTGCGCCGGTTATCCACGCGATGCATCAAGATTCATTGCGGAGCTGGCCAATGCCGGCTTGCTGCCCGAAAATCGCGACTCCTTGATAAGACGGCTTTGAGCAACAAGATGCGCGAGCAATGGGCTATCAATTCTAAATAAAAAACCCCATTCTGCCGATGTAAGGAGCGTGAACCAATCAAGGGTCATCCTTAGCAAACTCGCCATTGTGCTAGGCGCGCTGATACTCGTGCTTGGAAGTCTGTATGCCTGGGCCTCCGTCAGCGCTGGCGAGCCCGTGCTTCTCTCATCCTACAGCAAACCCATAGTGACTGATGATGAAGCCTGGGCTGACATGGAGAATAAGGAATCCGAAACAGAGAGCGAAGAAATCTTCCGATACGTTGTTGGAGAGCATACCGTTGCCCTTGATGAGTCTTTTTCGCTGATTACAGGGATGTACTGGGAAGATATATTTCTCTGGCCCGATCTGTACATCAGAAATGATATGATTTCCGAAGATCCTGATCTTATTTACCCCGACGAAATCATCGCCATTTATAATCGCTTGGGCATCGGAAACGTTTACACGGATATTGAAAAGTCCATGATACTGGATGCCTATATACAGGTATATGACCGCTTCAAGGCCTTGGGTCCACAAAAAAACTGCTCCGCGTGGACACTGCTCTGGTGCGGCGCCAAGTACGATCACAGTTTTTTGGATAAGTATGCCCATCGAATCGCTCCTGAAGACCTCGCCATTGCCCGAAGATACATTGAAGAAGAAGGCTTTTTGGACTGAGAAGCCTCGGTGGAAAAACTGAGAGTTCTGGAATTCGCGCCCTTATAGCGAGATTCGGGGGGCACAAATGCATCCTTCTCTGCCATTAACACTCCTGACTTGAGGAAGAAAAAGGCCATTTCGTCCCTTGTCGCTTGCAATGACACCGCGTAAACTCTAGAATTGGAGGATATTATGGATACGATTCAGTATTTGGGAGAATACACCTGGATTCTCATTCCATTGGGGCTGTTCTTGGGGCTCCTGGGATACCGGCTACTCAAGGCTGCCTTGTTCATAATCGGCCTGTTCTTCGGGATTATGCTGGGTTTCTGGATCGGAAATCTCATCGGCAATCCTCAACTCGGTTTAGTTCTAGGCTTCGTTCTTGGAATCGCCTTCGGTGTTGCCGCTCAATATCTTCTTCGTTTTTCCCTTTTTGTGGCTGGTATGGCCGGTGGCGCGGTACTGGCAACCGCTATAATGCGGGAAATGGGAATAGATTCGTCGTCTACAAACTATCTTTTCTGGATGGTGGGCGCGGGAGTCGTTGGGGGTATCAATACTCTGATATTTTATAAGTTCTTCATCCTTATCATCACGGCAATTATCGGAACCTTCATGGTTTATCAGGGGACGATTCAGTTCTTTCCGGCAGGATATGAATCCTGGGTGTGGATACTTTACCTGGTTCTGCTGGTTATCTTTGTCTTGGTGCAGATAAACGCGCGCAAGAGTCACACAGACCCTATGAATCGGGAAAACTACCGGCGTCGGAGATAGCCTGCGCTTAATTCTTGTTCTCTCGACTCGCCAATGTGCGGCCCAAGAATTCTCGGACGGTTTCCGCTACAACCTCACCCACTCCCGCGGTCTGGGCTATTTCTCGGATATTCCGTTCGTAAATGCCTTCCAGGGACTTGTAGGTAGCAAGCAGTCGGGCGCTCTTGGCCGGCCCAATACCCGGAACGCCTTCAAGCGTGGACAGGCTAAGGTCTTTCGATCGCAGTTTCTGGTTCCGTGAGGTAGCAAAGCGATGAGTTTCATCCCTAACCTGCTGAAGTATCCTCAAGCCGGGGTCGCCTTCCGGCAAGCGAATCGATTCTGACGCGCCGGGGCGCCAAAGTTCCTCATTCCGTTTTGCCAGCCCTACCAGAGAGATGCGGTTTTCAAGGCCCAATGCCTCCAGTACTTTTAAGGCCGAGGAAACCTGACCTCGCCCGCCATCTACCAAAATGAGATCCGGCAGCGGCATCTTCTCATTGAGTAAACGCTGATATCGCCGAGCCACAGCTTCAGATACGGCCTTGTAGTCATCTACCTCCCCGGTAGTACTCCGTATGTTGTAATGGCGATAAGCTGCCCGGTCCGGTCGTCCATCAAGAAATGAAATGAGGGAGGCCACGGTGTGCTTGCCATGGAGCTGGGCGATGTCGAATCCTTCAATTCTCCGAGGAACCTTCGGCAATTCCAAGACAAGCATCAGCTCTTCTAGGGCTGGAATATCCCCTTCCTTTCGGACGATGCGATCAAGTTCTGCTCCCGCGTTTTGACGAACCATGGCCAAAACGGCCAAATCTCGCTTTTCAACGGGTATCAGAATTTGGGGAGACTTGCCCTTCTGTTCGCCAAAAAACCGCTGAACGGCTTGGTCTGGCAATTCCGGTGTGAAAAGTCGCTCGGGAAGTTCCCGCCCGGTTTCGGAATAATACTGCAATAAGAATTCCGGCAATGCTTCCGAGGCCATACCCGCATACTCGTTTATATACAATTCTCGCCCTGTTACTTGTCCCCCTCTCATCTGTATCACGGCGAAAACGAGATAGCGCCCCGACGCAACATAGTCAATATAGTCCCTGGCCACTTCTCGGAAATCCATCACGGCGGGTTCGGTGTCCAGTATATCCAATGAGCTGAGGGCATTGCGAAGTTCGGCAGCACGCTCAAATTCAAGCTTGCCGGCGGCCGCTCTCATTCGGCGTTCCACTTCCTTGCGGAAACCCTGGTTATGGCCTGACAACAGAGATTTGATTTTTCGTATTGTTTTGCCGTAGTCTTCCTCGCTAATGTTTCCAGTGCAAGGGGCGGGACAGCGACCAATGTGATGATAGAGACAAGGCTTCTTCCTCTTTCTGAGCACCTTGCAGCGCCGTAGAGGGTAGAGCTTCTGTATCAAGTCGATGTAGATATCAACAGCTTTGACATTGGGGTAGGGCCCGAAATATGTTGAACCATCCCGAAGGATGCGCCGGGTACGGAAAACTCTCGGAAAAGGCTCAAAGCTGATACGGATTACAGGATAGCTCTTGCCATCCTTGAGATTGATATTGTAGCGAGGCCTGTGCTGTTTGATGAGATTGTTTTCAAGAACGAGAGCCTCATATTCCGTATTGGTGAGAATGGCTTCGATATCGGTGGTTTTTTCCACCAAAAAGCGCGTTTTCCCATCCTTAGCACCGCCCAAATAGGAGGAGGTTCGAGATTTGATGTTTTTAGCCTTCCCAACATAAATCACCTTCCCCCGACTATCTCGCATAACATAGACACCGGGCGCTGAGGGAAGCTGTTGAACCTTGTTCCTTAAATTGCTCATCTTTCCGGATTTATCCATCACATTCTCCTACCGATACTAACGATAACGAAGGAAAAAGTAACCTTGAGCTGGGATTGTAACCATTTGATGTGAAAATACCATTATTCGGCCTGTTCAGCCTAATCGTTCACGTGTCTATTCCGCAACTGCTTGGCGGTGAATCCGCTAACTATGGCGCACAGTGGGGTTGGGATGACACCATCTACGAAAACCTTCAGGAAACAAAAGGCTGGCGAGGGATGCGGGCTCTCACCCTAGCGCCGCTAGAACGTCGCCCTAAGAGCGATTGGGTGCGGACGTCTATCGACCTCCTTCTTCTTGCCGAAGCCCAGGGCTTGGAAAATCTTGCCGGTCGGTATCGAGTTGACGGTTCTTACGAAGTATCGCAACACTTCTTTGCCCGTGGAAGAATGTCATTCCGGCCCGGCCCCAATGGACTTGAACTCCATCCTTCTTCTAACGCCATGTGGGCTCCTGGAACCGAATGGAATGATTTCACTCTGGATTTCCATCTCAGACCAAGTTTCCTTCGCGATGGTGAAATTTTCTTCGCTTGGGAAGGGCAAACGGCCAATGGAATCCGGCAGAGTGTAACAGCCGTCGTGAAAAAACGCCGTCTGGTTTGGAGCTTTGATGGCTTTTTTCGTCGCGATACTGATCGGTTTCTAAACATCAAATTAACAAGTTCGCCGCTTATTCCAGGCAAATGGGGGCATCATCGCATCAGGTATAATCGAGATAACCCCACTTTTAAGCAATCAGGAGCCTCTCCCGGGCTCCTAGAGTATTTGGTGGACGATGTGCCGACAGCCATGGTACATACCACGCCGCACGGCACTGAGAGTTCCCTGCCATTTTATCCGCGTATCGGCAAACTCTCCGACAGCCCCATACGCATTGCGCCGAATTTCAAAGGCTACATTGATGAGTTTCGTCTGATTTCAAGCTATGATTTTTCATCCCCACCAATGAAATATTCCAACAGAGAAAGAGCTGCGAGAGGACGTGGTAGAACAAATTCCTTGGACTCGGGATATTCCGGATCGACACTGAGCGGTGTACGCGTCCGCGCAGAGCTGCCCGGCACATCCCGAATTCGTGTTTACGCGTTGGCCATGGATCGGCAGGAGGATATTTGGATGGCTGGCATGCCTGCTCCTGAACAGTCGGAGTGGATTCCTCTCAACATGGAAGAAGAGCCTGAGGATCCCGGCGGCTATGGCCAGTGGTATACCTGGGATGGGGAAGCAAGCGTGAGAGGCCGGTATTTCCTGGTAGGCTACATCCTCGATCCCGATCCTGGCGCCGATGTTGCCCCGGTGCTCTCAGCGCTGGAAATCACGTTCAAACCCAGAAAACCCCCAAGACCGCCCCGTAATCTGCGCTGGACGCGCGCCGAGAACGATCGCGTCCAGATATCATGGAGCGAGGATGCCGAGATCGAAGTGGCCGGATGGTGGCTCTCATGGGGCAGCATGCCGGAAAGCGACGTATCATCTACCGAATGGGGCGGAAAAGAAAGTGGATATCTCTGGATTGCCAGAGACAGTGGTGGGATGAAGCCGGAAATCTTATGGCCTGAAGGTGGAGATGAAAGCATCATATACATAACTGTTCGCGCCGCTTGGCAAGAAGGCGCCCCGGATGAGATGACAGGAGAACCCAAGGACTACCGCGCGCTTAGCATCCCATCGAATCAGATAAGCTTTCATCCATGAAAAAGCGGATACCGGCGCCAAAAAAGTCCCCTGAATCGGAGAATAGACGCGGCCATATAGATTGCTGACAACTAACTCTGCTTGTTCTCGTCAATCTTCATTTCTAAGCGCTCGGCTTTTTTGCCCTCTAATCCGTGATTCCCGTCACGGAGCAATTTCTTCAGCGCCGTCATTTCATCATGTGAAAAACGCACAGAACCCTCAATATGCTGGTTGAAGGATTCAAACGCGATGGGACACACTGTAGTAGCGAGATCGCGCATCACTTTGGCATAGGCCCGAATTTCCTTCTGGGCGTGAGTATCGAGCCGAAGCCGAAGAAGATGGAATAGATTATGCAGGTCAATCTGCCAATACATCTCGGTATAAAGACTCAGTGGAAGGACCACACGGGCAAGCTCGCGAGCCGTACCACTATCTAAGAGTTCCTGATACCCCTTGTAGGCATGGTTTTGAACCCCTTCGATGACTTCGCGAACAGATTCCGCGCGTTCTATGGGCATTGCTTCGGTTTTCCGTCCCTGTCTGTTGTCGGGACTTTGTTCCGCGATATCTTCCATTCCAGGAACGTAGAATTCGTCGGGCATAATGCTGTATCGCCCAGAAATCTCATTGAGTCTGGCGGTTCGGTGACGCAGCCACTGCCTCGCGACAAACAGCGGCATTTTCAAATGGAAGGTATATATCACCTGTTCAAAAGGAGACGTGTGCTCGTTTCTCAATAAATAGTCAATCAAGCCTCTATCCTGCCTGATTGTTTTTGTTCCCTCGCCATAGGAAACCCGCGCGGCCTGAGCTATCCGCTTATCGCTCCCCAAATAATCCACCAGCCGGATGAAGCCCTTGTCCAGAACCGGGAACTCCCTGTCCAGTATTTGCTCCGCGTCGGGCACGATACATCGACCCATGCTATACTCCTTGAAACCCAGTCTGCCGGACTGGCGGAGGGACGCGCAACCCCATGGAAGTTGAAATTTTCAAAGCGAATTGTAATAAAATTAAGTAAAATAGGCTTTTTCTTCAATTTTATTGACCTTTTTTTCATTTTTTGTTAATATTTATCGGGAGAGCTATAATGCAATCGTGGGAAACCCTAATGGAAGTAGTCGGCACAAAGAGTTTCACTGTCGAAAAGGTCCGCGTCCTGGAGACCGATATCGTCATCACCGGTAGTTTTGCCCCTCCGCCACTCGCTCACCTTCCCAATGAAGATCAAATTTTCACCTCGGCCTTTATTGTCTCTCATGGATCGATTAAAAAAATGGAGACTCTTTTTGAAATCAGCTACCCCACGGTGAAAACTCGTCTCAATCGAATCACCAAGCTCCTGGAGCTTCCCAGGGCGGATATAGCTCCAGCCCGCAAAACCTCATACAGACTCAAGATACTTGATGCTTTGGATAGAGGAAAACTGTCGCTTAACAGTGCCATTGAGGCATTGAAAAAATAACACACGACAAGGAGTATAGGACATGAACGAAGAGAGAAGCAAAATCTTGACAATGCTATCTGAAGGTAAAATCAGCCCTGAAGAAGCGGAAAAGCTTCTGGACGCCGTGCCGCCTCCCGGCGATGCAGCCTCGCCAGAAATTTCGACTGAAAAAGGTGGTGCTCCTAAGCCAAAAAAACTCTGTATTCGAGTCGAACCCAAAGAGGGATACCCGAAAACCGACAGAGTGAAAATTTCCATTCCTCTGGCTTTCATAAGAGCCGGCATCAATCTCTTTGGCCTTCTACCCGAAAAAACACGCAAGAATGTTGAAAAGGCCATCAACAGTAAGGGGACGCCGATTGATTTTGATGAACTAACCGCTATCGACAAGGAAAATTTTATACGTATCATGAGTGAATTGGAAGTTGACGTTGATACAGAGGAGAGCACAGTCAAGATATATACCAGCTAGTAATCGCTTCTCAAACCTCATCGCCATGCTATAGGCAGTTCATGATTCATGAAATGCCTATAGCTTTCATCTGTATTGTGCATTCATTTTCATTGTATTTTGACACTTTTTGAAGTACCATATTATTATCCAAACCACAGCTGTGGTCCCAATGCAACCCCACCAAAGAGGAGTGAGAGTGCTCAGGAAGGAATTTCCGCAAATACACTACTACGATCAGGATTTTGTCGATATTTATGATCGCTCATGGGCCTGGATGAACGACTTCTGGCGCAAAGCAAAACCGGCAAGCGGAATTAAAAACCCATTCTACGCTCGCAATGACGGGAACAAGATGGATTTATATGAGAACTGCCTCGCCTCGTTTTTCTTAGTCTACTTCAATAAGAAATACCCCGTACACCTCATGCTGGACAATTTCTACAGACTCCAGGAAGAGTCCGGGGCTATACGGAGTGCCTACAGCCTGGAAACCGGCAAACCCATCTTCACCACGGGCAACCCGGAGGGACTCTCTCCGCCGCTATTGGCCTGGGTTGAATACAATCTCTATCACAAAGTGGGTGCTAAAAAGAGAGTGCGGGATATAATGCCCGCTCTCACAGCCTACCATGACTGGCTGGAAGGCAATTTCAAGGAAGAGAACGGCATGTATGCTCCACCGATGGAGGCAACGATGATGGAAAACGCTCCACGGGAATCGGCGCGATACCCGGTGGATTTCAACACGCAAGTTGCGGTCAATGCTCTTTACATGTCCGCCCTCGCCGATATCCTAAACGATAAGGAACTCGGATTCCGGTACAAACGCCAGTATTTCTCCCTGAAAACCCGAATCAACTCACAGATGTGGGATCCCGAAGATCGCATCTACTACGACCTTGACGCCAACGAGAATCGCATGAAGGTGAAAACCATCGCCGCGTTCTGGCCCCTGTTCGCGGAAATTCCAAACGAAGAGAAGGCCGCTGAGCTCTTCGCGCACCTGAAGAATCCAGACTCCTTCGGAACGGAAAACCCCTTTCCCTCTCTCGCTGTAAACGAAAACGCGTTCGACGAAAATGGCGCCGGTTACCGAGGGGCCGTGGTTCCAAACTACACCTATATCATCATCAAAGGATTAGAAAAATACCATAAATACGCGTTTGCCCGGGAGGCTGCCATCCGGCACATATATTTCATACTGGACACTTTCCACCCCGACGGCAAAAAAAAAGGCAGCCTCTGGAAAGCGTACAAACCCTTTAAGGATGGTCCCGCGGAGTGGAAAGAAAATGAATCCTGGAACCAGCCGCTCAGCATGGCATACGCGGGGCTCTCCACATTGGCCCTGATGATTGAAAATGTTGTCGGTCTCTACGTCAGCCTTCCCCGAAAAACCGTAGACTGGTTTGTATCAACACTGGAATTAATGGGAATTGAAGAACTTCCCCTGAAAAGGAACCGTATCACGATTATCAGCAACAAGACCAACCGCGGCTGGGAAATACGCTTAGAGTCGGAAAAACTGTATTACTTCTCCATCCACTTGATCGATGAGGGTAAAAAGAAAACCCTGCCCATACCTTCGGGAAAATGTTCCATGCTCATCGACAAACTGTAATCCGGAGAAATCAGCCTCATTCCGTAAGAACCTTATCCGCTCAATTTCTGCCTGGCTCTTAGGGCCCGCGCCACACTCATTCTGTCGGCATACTCCATATCGCCCCCAACAGGAATACCCGAAGCGATGCGACTCACCTGAATGCCGTCTTCAGAGAGAATTCGCTCGATGTACAGTGCCGTTGTATCGCCTTCCAATGTGGGATTGGTGGCCACTATCACCTCTTTCACCCCCTCACGGCCTATCCTGGCCCTCATTCTATCCAATTCCAGCTCTTCGGGTCCCACCCCATCCAGAGGTGAGAGAACACCATGAAGAACATGATACAGTCCCCGAAATTCCCCGGTGGCTTCAACCGTGGCGACATCCCGAGAGTGTTCCACAACACACATCATTGATCGTTCCCTCGCAGGCGAATCACAAACTTCACAGCGAACAGATTCGGCATAATTGCCACATTCACGGCATCTTCTAATGTGACTCCGGATTGAGCCGAGATCAGAGGAAAAAGTCTCAACAAAATTTCTATCCGTCTCCAAAATCCAGTAGGCAATCCTTGAAGCACTCTTTCTGCCTATACCCGGCAAACGAGAAAAGTGATTAATCAGCCGCTCCAGGCGCTCCAATTAAAAACCGCCTGGAAAATCGAGGGGAAAATCGATGCCGCCAGCTAACTGAGACAGCTCCTGCTTGAGAACCTCGCGCATCTTTCGGGCAGCATCGGTGAACGCCGCGCCCACGAGTTCTTCGAGCATTTTCACATCCCGCGGATCCACCGCGATAGGGTCGATTTTCATTGAGACTACTTCCATCATTCCATCGACAGTCACCTTCACCAAATCTCCGCCGGCACTGCCTTGGGCTCTGAATTTCTTCGCTTTCTCTGGTATGTCATTCATAATAGATTGGATGTTTTGGAGATTTTTCATGAAATCCATAGGGTTCATCACATCTGCCTTTCTACAATTTCACCCCTGAAAACACGGCGCACCAGTTCCACACGGGGATTAGTTTTGAATTCGGCATCTTTCGATGGAGGCGCGTCGGTATGGGGTTCCACCGCAAAAGCGGGCAGTCCAGCGTCGGCTGCCGCCTTCTGCAGCGTCTCACTCTCATTTTTCACCAGTGCCGATTCGTACGTCGATTCAAAAAACAACTGGAGCAGCCCATCGCGCCATTCCCAACGTTTTGCTTTTTCCAAAGTCACTCCCAGCGTCAGATTCTTTTTCTTCACCTCATCAATCAACAATTTCTGGCGCTCTTTTGGAAATTCGATGCCGATATCCACAGGAACCGCGCAGGAGATTCCACGTATGCCTGCCTTATGCGTGGGGGGGCTGGGGATTTTTTTTTTGACCTCTTCGCGCGCCGCGCCCCCGTGGTTTTCCAGCCATTCACCCTTAGCGAGCTCACCACGAAGAGCCGATATTCGCTTTACCAGTTCTGAGGAAACAATGCGATCATGAAGGCTACAGAGCCGCCCGACAAATAGTTCCAGCTCGTAGCGGGGATTCAAGGAATACCGTATATCCCGGAACAGAGAAAAAGCCTCGTCCACGGCGATTTCCAGTTTGTCGCTGTCCCAGACCTTCCGGGGCTCCTTGGGGAATCGATCCGGGCTCAAACCGAGCAGCGATTCCTTCTCAATGCCATAAGAAAGAAGCGCAAGATTGCGCAGAAAATCCGCCAGTTCCACCAACACCTGCTCCACCGCAATACCCGACTGCAAAACCTTATCGAGAATTTCCAATGCCTTGGGTCTGTTCCCCTTCGAGGCCGCATCAAGCAATTCACTTGTGCTCTCAATCCCAACCAGTCCCATCTTTTCCCTGATTCCCGCCAGAGTGATTTTTTCTTCAGAGAAGGAGAGAACCTGATCGAACAGGGTATAGGCGTCTCTCATTGAGCCGCCGGCCTCCCGGGCAATCCAAAACAGGGCGTCGTTCTCGAATTCCCGGCCCATCTCACCGGCCGCTTCCACTAACTTATCCCGAATCAGCTCAGGAGAAAACAAGCGGAAGCGGAATTGCTGGCAGCGGGAACGTATTGTCGCGGGCACCTTGTGTACCTCTGTTGTGGCAAAAATGAAAATAATGTAGGGTGGCGGTTCCTCAATCGTCTTCAACAGCGCGTTGAACGCGCTGTTGGAAAGCATGTGCACCTCGTCGACAATGTAAATCTTCTTCCTGGAACTCTGGGGGGCATAGAGCACTTCGTCTTTAATCTCCCGTACATCGTTCACCGAAGTATTTGATGCGCCGTCAATCTCAATGACATCCGGGGAAGATCCTCTGGCAATTTCCACACAGGAAGAACAGTTCCCGCACGGAGCGTCCGTTGGTCCCTGTTCACAATCCAAGCTCTTGGCCAATATCCTCGCCGTCGATGTTTTGCCCGTTCCCCGTGGGCCGGAAAACAGATAGGCGGGCGCCACATGGTTGGTTTTCAACGCGTTGCCCAGAGTGGCAACTACAAATTCCTGGCCAACCATTTCACTCAGCGTCCGGGGCCGTTTGCGAATAGCAGTAACTTCAAATTCCATGGCCTTCTAGTTTAGCCGCAAACGCACATCGCTCTCAAGCATCACGGTATTAACGCGAAAACCTGAGATGACAACCTTGAACTTTTCCTAAAACCGCTGAAAAACCCCCACTACCCGTGAGCCTGACATGCACAGAAATCCTTCGCTTACCGCTGCTTCCTTCCAGACCTGACGGGGTTGGGCGAAAACTCCTAACACGGGACCCACGGATCAACGCGGGGGAAAACGGAGCGGGAGGGATTCGAACCCTCGGTACCCGGTTAGAGTACATACGCTTTCCAAGCGCACACCTTCGGCCTCTCGGTCACCACTCCAATTGAAGGCTAACAAGCCCTTCGGAGAGACAGGGATTCGAACCCTGGGTACCGTAAACGATACAACGGATTTCGAGTCCGTCCGATTCAACCGCTCTCGCATCTCTCCATTATGCCCTAGAGGACTCGAACCTCCGACCTTTAGGTCCGCAACCTAACGCTCTATCCAACTGAGCTAAGGGCACATATCACGGAGAGGGAGGGATTCGAACCCTCGGTGCAGTCACCCACACAACTCCTTAGCAGGGAGCCCGATTCAACCGCTCTCGCACCTCTCCAATCATTCCACGACCGCGTGAAACCATATTTCGCTTGATTTTCCTTCACATCGCCACGTGTTGCAACAGTTTTCACGAGTAAATCCAACACAAAGCGCCGCGACGCTTTATTGGTTGTCTCTCTTGCGGAATCGGCAGCTTGATGGAGTTCATATACATATCGCGTGTTTAAATTCTGCTTGGGGATTCATCGGAAAAGGCTATAATCAAAAAAGCTATTGACTAACTAGTCAGTTCAGCCTATATTGATGTTATAGTGACTGGTCAGTCTGATTTCAGGAAATAATATGACACAAAAACGTGAACAGATTATTGAAACGGCCATCCGACTCTTCGCTGAAGAAGGCGTTGGTGTGGCAACGGCAAGAATTGCCAAAGAGGCCAATGTATCAAACGGCACATTATTCAACCACTTCGAAACCAAACAAGCGCTTCTTGACACTGTTTATGTGCATATCAAAACCATAATAGCCGATGAGGTGTTATCCCCTTTGGATATGGGTCACAAGCTGCATGATCTATTTTTAGATGTGTGGCTGTCATTTTCTGCATGGCGCCGGCAACATTCTTTGGAGATAACTGCCTTAGAGCTTCTAAAATCTTCACAGCTTCTAACAGATGATGTGAAAGACAAAGGAAGTGATGCCTGGTCTGACATTATCCACAAAGTGAGGGAAGGCATAGATAACGGAATTCTGGTTCAAGTTCCTTCCGAGCTGATTTTCCTAACAAGTGAAGGCATGCTGAACGCAGTGATGACCTATGCAGATAGAAAGAAACTATCACCCGAAGAATTTGAAGCCACAATCAGAAAGAGCTTTGAAATTTTTTGGCGCAGTATCGCATCCGAATATTCAAAAAAGGAGAAATAAACATGTTCAAAATTCATATGTCTTCCCCGTACTCGTAACTGGCGCGACTGGCGGGCGTGATCGTTCATGCCGCTATGCGCGATCCATCAAAGAAACAATGAATAGTTTCTTCCAACAATTGGTTGATAAAAAATCAGTTCAAGCAGAAAGAGGAAATACTATGGGTGGAAAAAATGTAATCTGGTGTGATGAAAAAACACTCTCAAAAGATATTAGCGGAAATGTTTATATTGTCACAGGCGCTAATTCTGGGGTAGGCCTTGAAACCACACGCCAATTAATCAAACAGGGCGGCCATGTTGTTATGTCTTGCCGACGTATCGATGCGGCAGAGGAAGTCGCCAGATCATTTAGCGGATTGAAGGGAAGTTACGAAATCATACGCTGTGATTTAGCAGACCTGCAATCCGTGCGCGATTTCGTGGGTGCTTTTTTAAGTAGATATAATCGATTGGACGGCTTGTCTTGTAATGCTGGAATGGTCAATATGCGTAACGAGGCCGAGTACACCAAGGACGGATTAGAAACGACCATCGCTGTCAGTTATTTCGGTCACTTTTTGCTGACGGAACTCCTGCTGGATGTCCTGAAGGGAAGTGCCCCGTCACGAATGCTGATATTGTCCTCCGTTGTTCATGCCGGCAGCCCTAAAGAACGTCACGACCTGAATTTTGATGATCTGCAATATAAACACAGAAAATTTCATAACTTCTCAGCTTACAGTGAAGCAAAGTTGGCCTGCACACTATACGCAAAAGAGTTGGGCGAAAGATTAGAGGGAACAGGTGTAACCACGGCCTCAGTTCACCCGGGTTGGGCGCGATCTAACTTTGGCAAGGGTGGTGGATTTTTTATTCGGGCGCTTATGGGATTAATGCAACCGCTTATTTACAATTTAACATCCTGGACTGACAGTAGCGAAGAATCAGCTCAAACGTCGCTGCATGTTTTACTTTCGGATGATGCTCCTAATCATTCTGGTGCATATTTCAGCCAGCACAGCGTTTTGTACAACGACAAAGAGTGCAAAAAAGGCGGCTGGCCAATGGAATCCCCAAACCCGAATGCAAAAGACATGAAAAAAGCCAAAAAGCTCGTGGAGATGAGTTATAAAATAGTTGGAATGAAATAAGATTACCCGATTTATGCATTCGCATACTCATTCAGCCAGCAGAAGGTGTTGACCAGTTTCATCTGCTCCACCGTGCCGCAGGGAGTTTCCAAAAGATTGGGGTTGGCCACCACCACTGCCAAGCATTGCGCGCGGGAAATGGCGACATTCAGTCGGTTCTTGCTGTACAGGAATTTGATGTTGCGCGGCATATCCTCGGCGCTGGATCTGACCATGGAGATAAACACAATTGGCGCTTGCTGCCCTTGAAACCTATCGGCTGTGCCCACTTTGGCGTTGTCCGGCAGGATGGAGCGCAGATAATTCACCTGCGCGTTATAGGGCGTAACCACTAGAATATCATCTTTGCTGATCGGGCGTGTGCCGCCCTCTTGCCCTGTAAACGATTGTCCCAGCAAGGATTGATACCGCGCCTTGATAATTTTGCCCTCTTCCTCGCTCTTGTGCGAGCAGCCTTCATGGTCAGCCGGAATCATAACAATCCCTTCATTCGGCAGGTGGACGCCTTGCAGACTGAGGCTGCGCTTTTTCGCGCATTCATGAGCGGTCAAACGTCCATCGTAGAACGCGTCGGAAATAAAGCGGCAGATGCTCGGGCGCATGCGTCTTGTTTCCTTAAGGAAGATACCGCGTTCGGGCGGGATGGTTGAATAATCGTTCAGCAGGAACTCCAGCACGGACAGTCCCGCTTCGCCCGGATGTGTACCTTGAATGGGCTGACCGAGCTGCATCTGATCGCCCACCAAAATGATGTTTCTGGCGGAGCCTGCCATGGCTATGACATTGGCCGTGGCGACTTGCCCGGCCTCATCGATAAACAGATAATCCAGACGCGGTTCATTTTTTTTGGCGAAGTGAGAGTCGGCGAATGTCCACGCCGTTCCGGCGAACAAATCAGCATCAAGGTTCATTTTTTCGGTTTTTATTTCTGTGTGAATAAATTGCCCCTCGAAGGATTTTTCGTTATTGCGGTCGCTGGCCTTTTTGATGCCGTGAAAACGCACAGCTTCCGCAGCGGCCACATTTTCCACTTCTTCCAGGAGGTTATGAATGGCCTTGTGGGTATTGGAGGTGACGCCGATCTTCTTCCCACGTCTTATCAGTTCCACGATGATGTGGCTGCTGATATAGGTTTTCCCAGCGCCCGGTGGGCCTTGGATGATAAGATAGCTGTTGTCCAGGGCCGCAATGGCTTTCAGCGAATCGCTGTGTAAATCATCGGAGCCGATAATGGCATCGCCCGGCTGCTTGCCCTGAATTCGTGGCAAGTTTCTTCCCAGAATCTCGGTAGCGGCGCGAGCGCGCTCAGGCGCTTTGATCACATCTTCCGCACAGTTGTAAATGGCCTTTCGGATAATCTCTGTGTTGATGAGTCGTCCCGGCGGACCGATTGACAGTTTATTCGGCAGCGGGTTTTCACTCGCGGCACGCTTGATTTTCACAATATGATTATCTTCATCGATCAGGTCAATCGTGCCCGCGCTTTTTATGAGAGCTGTATCTAAGACCTGAGAGCCGACCTCCATTCTGAATTCCTGCGGCGGGAAACTATAAGTGTAAATTGACGAACTCTTCTTTCTTTGGGGACTGCCATACAGCTCCATGCCGCCGATGCAGTTCGTGTCGTCAATCAGCTCATCCTCAGTTTTCTTCTGCCGATCAAAAATGTTCCGCCATTGCGGCTTGGCCTCCCGGCTATGAAATTCCAGCAAATGGCCCAGCCGTTCATTGATCGGCGGTGGATTCTTGCTGTTCATGCCCAATTTTTCTTTGCATTTTTCGTGTTCTTTTTCCCAATCCTTTTGTTTGAGTTCTTTTTCACTTTCTTTTTCCAGCAGCCCCTTCGATTTGTGCTTCGGCCTGAGAGAGAGCAGCCAGTCACGCAGACGCAGTGTGGAAACACAGTCAATCTTGTTATAATCGGCAATCTCCCGCAATCGCGTTTTGTCATTGGTTTCACGCCATTCGTTATAGACGATGATGCTCTCAGCAGCGGTGGCCACCTCGCCCTCCCTCTTGTCCATATAGAATGTCTCAAGATTTTTGATGGAGTAGCCTGGCTCAGAGCTGCGGATGCTCTCGCGAACCACCAGATAGAGGTCAACAAACTTCTGAGTTCTAAGAAAATTGTCAAGCTGTTCTTCACAGAGCGCGTAACGGCAGGCCAAACGCTTCAGGGCTGTTGTTTCATAGTGGTTGTAGTGATAGATATGGGCTTGAGGATGTTTGGCCAGATGCCCTGCCAGAAAACCCATAAATTGCCTAAAAGCTTCCTTCTCTTTTTCATGGTCATGCCCCCAGTAAGGTTTGAATACCTCCTTACCGTCCTTGAGGTAATAGACACCAAATAGATATTCCAAGCCACGCGGGTAAAGCGGATCGCCCTCCATATCGAAGAACAAATCGCCATCGTCCGGCTCGGGCATGCGGAAAAAGCCCTTGCCCGGCAAAAAAGGACGAATAAGCACGTATACATCCTCACCCGTCTTGGCCTTATGACGCTGCAAGCCAGCCTGCGAACACAGGCGCTGAAAAACTTCCGGGTTGAAATCTGACTTTTTCACATTGGGGCCCGCGTTCGCCAAATCGGCGACCGTTTGGATGCCAGTCTTTCGCAGCTTGTCCATTTGTGAACGGGTGATATTGGCTACAAGACTAAGGTGGTCGTCCTTTTCCCATTGGGCCTTACAGCCACTCCGCCACCGGCAGTATTGACAATAGCTGCATGGCTCGGGATAAGAGTCTTCAGGTAAATTCTGAACATAGCTCTCAAACCGGCCCTTGGCGCGGCGGTAATAATAGAAAAAATCAGCCACCCGGAAGCTGTGCTTCTCACCATCGCCCAAAACCAGATGCATGTTGAATGGACGCAACCCTTGCAGCGCGGCTAAGAGCTCAGAATAGGCACAGAGCTGCATGATATGCTTGGGCTCAGCCATCCGCGACAGTTTGGTATCCAACACCTCGTAGCTAAAATCGCCCAAATTGGAAGGCGCGTCGCATTTCATCAGAAAGTCCGCGTCGCCCCGCCAAGAGTGTTCAACGAACACTCCCTGGTAAATGACATCCACACCTGACTTTATGGCTTTTTCTGTTAGCGCGGCACGCTCCTGAGGGCTTTTGGCCTTTGGGATTTCTTTTACGCTTTTGCCTTCATCTTTCAAGCGCCCCAGATAAGCCCGCTCATGTTCCAAGCCTTTTTCCCACAAGAGCTGTTTCATGTTTTTCGAAGACTGAGCGGTGATGCTGGACTCGTCGTTCTTTAGCTTTTCACTCGATGTCTTATTGTCAAGGAAGATGGCATGGCGGCATCCGAGAAACCTAACTAGGTCGGTGGGTGAATAGTGAATTTGACCGTTATTAGGGCGCCGCATGCTACAAAAACCCCTTGCCTAGACGGTAGACGGCCACAGTAATCGATTATAAAGCTCTTCGAGACAAAATCAACACTGAACGATGAGCCGCCGTTTCATCCGGCTTGGCATTGACAAATGCAATCTGAACATATAGTA